>WBZX01000350.1_pt1 | contig 43415 bp, 39 predicted proteins | sample 5204211 | NCBI WGS metagenome assembly WBZX01 (sample SAMN12344362, study PRJNA552823) | activated sludge metagenome | biome: Activated sludge suspended growth; feature: Nitrification reactor; material: Wastewater; isolation source: activated sludge from nitrification reactor of wastewater...
GCGTCTGGCCACTGCACGGCATGTGCGGCGCCTGGGGCGGCATTGCGGCAGGCATCTTTGGCAGCAAGGCCTTGGGTGGCGCCGGTGGCATAGCCTTCATGCCCCAACTGATCATGACCGCACTGGCAATCGTGGTTGCGCTGGCCGGCGGTAGCCTCGTCTATGGCGTACTGAAGGCAACCTTGGGCCTGCGCCTGGATCAGGAAGAAGAATATGACGGCGCAGACATAAGCATTCATAGAATCACCTCCACACCAGAGCGCGAGCCGAATTGGTGAAATTTTCTGATAGGAAACAATTAAGTCTGTCGGGAGACAATTAAGTCTGTCGGACAGCCCGGTTAAGGGGGGGCTAGCCTCCCCTTTCCACTAGTGCAGTGGTGTTACTACGCAGCTGCCCCATTCTTTTTTGATTCAGCGGGTTTCACCCGATTTTGCTGCAAAATGAAATAGCCTCGGGATCACCGTCACGCGGCCACAGAACTACTCAATGCTCCCGCACAAGGCTCGAGCCGTATCCCTCGCACCCTCGAGGTCGAGGCATAACGAAGCAAATGACCGTCGCGCCATTTCAGGGGGCATCGCCCAGTCCCACTTCTCACGAAGCAAGTTTTCGGCTTTTGCTAACAGCACGACGGGGTCGAGGCTGATGAGCTGCGAGATATCCCGAAGCACCTCAATTACCTTCTCCCTTGAGCCGCCAGAAACGCTGATTACCAGCCCATCATTGTTGGCGGCGCACCCTCGTTGGGTGAGCAGAAGCGCCAAGGCATCGTTTATCCAGTCCCCTCGCCAAGTCAGTAGTTCGACCTCGGCGCCGCGCTGAATAACCTGGTTCCATTTGAGTCCCGCACGGCGGTAATGCTCACGTCCGTCCTGAAGAAGTTGTTGTGCCTCTTGGTCCAGAAACACGATGGCATCGTTCTCGGCCAGCACACTACGCATTTCTTGGCGAATTCGGTCATGTACCATGGAGTGCCCGCTCTCGAACATAGGCGGAGCACCTCCCTTATCGGGAGAGACAACAATCAGCTTTTTCTCGGTATCGACATCAATCACCCTCCAACGTCGCCCCGCGAATATCACACCTTGCTGTGGCAATAGCGGACGACTGATGGGTAGCGTACCCAGCACCTTTCCTTCGCATACCAGGCGAAATTCCTCTTCGGTGGCAAACGCTGCGTAGAAGGTGTAGTGATTAACGAGTCGCTCCCCCATCTCACCGTGCAGGAGTAGGCCGGAGCTTTCCTGGGTGAGAATGCGCAACTCACCTAAGTGCCGCAACAAGGAAACAAAGTCGTCTTTCGATAGGCCCGCGAAGGGGCCATCGGAAGCGACCAAGGCGGACCACAGCTGTGCTGCAGTCGCGCCACCGCGCTCGGCGATAATCGACAAAATTTGTTGAATCAGCGTCGAGCCGTGCAGCCCGCTAACCCGCGGTGGTTCAAACCATCCCGCTACCAGCAGGCGAATCATCGCGATTGACTGGACAAGTCCCTCACGCAGGCAATCCGACGTAGAAGAGCTTTGCTCCAGTTGGGGTTCGATGCAGTACCCCCGGAGGACTGCGGACTCACCTTTCCGGCGACCAGAGCGACCTAATCGCTGGCGAAGGCTCGCGACAGAGGGAGGCGAACCAACTTGGCAAATGCTTTTGACCGAACCGATATCGATTCCGAGCTCCAGCGTTGTCGTGCAAATCGCTGTCGCCGGTCGGCTGCCTTCTTTCAGCGCTTGCTCAGTTTCCTCTCGATATTCCTTCGAAAGACTGCCGTGGTGCGCCCAGAACTCGTTTGGAACACAGTCGCGCTCGCACTTTCTTCGAAGTAAGTCCGTAAAAAGCTCAACTTTTTGCCGGCTATTCGGGAACACCAGATTGTTTGTTCCCCGCAGGACCTTGTAGAGATGCGCCGCCACATCCAGGACGCTTCCACTGACAATATCCTCTGGTTCGGGAGTTTCCAACTCAGGCTCAGCTTCAATTTTGGGCGGCTTGGCAGCGTAGCCCTTCAACAGAACCTTAAGCTCCTGGCCGCTACTTTTCGACTCGATGAGTTCAACCTTATCGGGGTTGGTGCTGCGCAGAAAATGGGCAGCCAATCGCATATCCCCAAGGGTGGCGGACAACCCGACTCGCGGTATGTTATGCCCAGCCACTCGCTCCAACCGGTGAAGCAAGGACTGGAGCTGCTTGCCCCGCTCAGAACCGATGAATGCATGGAGTTCATCGATGACTACATATCGAAGATTTGCCATGATGCCGGCCATCGAAGTGCCTCGTGTGACAAACAGGGCCTCCAACGACTCAGGTGTAATCAACAAGACCCCTTGAGGCGACTTGAGAAAGCGATGCTTCTTACTCGCAGCGATGTCCCCGTGCCAACCCACAACGGGGATGTCCAACGACTCGCAAAGCACTGTCAGCCGTCCCCATTGGTCATTAATCAGCGCTTTGAGCGGACTGATATAAACAACCGAACCTATGCCCGATGAGTCCTGAAGCATGTGGGTCAGAATGGGAAAGAACGCAGCTTCTGTTTTGCCGGCCGCCGTTGCCGCGGCAATAATGACATCGCGGTCTGCATCGATAAGGGCGGGAATGGCCCGTTCTTGAGCGTCCCTGAGTGCGGTCCAGCCTTCAGTCCATATCCATCGTTGAATTCGCTCATCGAGCTGAGCGAACCCCGTGGAATTAGAGTTGGAAGCTTGCAAGCTCGTCATCTTCCTGAACAGAGAGGTCTTCCGCGCCGCCATCATCGGAGGCTACTTCGGTCGAGCCTATTAGCTCTTGCCAATCAACGTCAGGGTTCTGCTCCAGAACTGCCAGAAGATTGATAAACGCAGTAATGGTCGTGCGTGGAGTTCTGAAATATGCCTCACCGAGGCGGGAGGCGCAATGTTCCATGAACGCAGGAATAGCCTCATCGGGCATCAGATAGCGTGCGGCATCCCCTGACGCGTAGACGTGCCGCAGCTTATGAAGCAGCACATAGAAATCTTCTGGCGTCAGGCTGGCAAGACGCATTACCGGCCCAGAGTAATCAACCATTCCGGCGCGAGCAAAGGTGTTCTCAGCGAGCCGCGACTGAAGAGCCGCGTAGCTGTACAAACCACGTCGAGTGTCCAGGAGGAATTCCGGTGTGCCTCCGAGAACAAATCCCAGCCCTTCGGCAGAGCCCTGTAGCGAATCGTTCAAAATCCGTAGAATCTGCTCGTAATTCGAGTTTCGAGCCTGAGTATTTGCCAGCTTATACAGATTGACGAGTTCATCCAGGCAGACCATGAGGCCACTGTAGCCGGCCAAGCGGATGAACCTGGCCAGCAACTTCAACTGGTCATAGACAGAAGCGTCATCAACAATGGTGCGAACCCCGAGCGCGGCCCGCGCATCCGTTTTGGTCGAGAATTCGCCACGTAACCATCGGATGGCATCGGCCTTGAGCTGCTCATTGCCCTCATCAAAGCCACGGCAATATGCCGCAATAACCTCCGCAAAGTCGTAGCCGTTGACCATCTCTGCAAGCTGCCCAAGGCGTTCTCGAATGACTTCCTCGGTTGTCGTTCCTCCCGCTTTTGCATCGGTCTTCGCTTGCGCCACGAATTTTTCGACAACCCCCGCCAAGGCACCACCCTCTGGTTTGGTGCGGGTTGCCATGTTCTTCGTCAGCTCAGCATAGAGGGAGCGTGCCTGGCCGCCACTCGCATGCAACCGCCTATCAGGGTTCAGGTCAGCATGCATGGTGACCAACTTCTTTTCGAGCGCAATCGCGCGAACCAGATTCAAGAAGAACGTTTTGCCCGAGCCATATTCCCCGATAACAACACGGAAGCCCGAGCCGCTGTCAGCGATACGTTCTACATCCCGCATAAGCGCCTCTAGTTCTTTGACGCGGCCAACTTGGACCAAGTGTTGGCCTGTACGCGGAACCACCCCAGCGCGGAGAGATTGGATGAGTGCGTCGCGGTCCTTGGGTCGAATGGTGCTCATAGGGGTAACTGCTCCAGGAGTTCTTGGTTAATTTCGATGGGGTCGTCCCCTTCGGTGAGGGGCGCTTCAAACATGTCTAGCATCGCCTCGTTGATATGCTCGAGCGCACCGTCCAGCATCAGTTCCATATCGGCGGCAATGTCCCCCAGGTCTTCCCGGGTCCAGAGCGGGCGAGACACGAGGCGACGAATAAATGACGAATAGTCGTCGCTCAGGCCGAGTATGTTGTTTTCCACCTTGGCTGACTCTTCGGCGGGTACATCGGCCACGGGGACGTCCGCTTCTTCTGGTGTGTCATCGGTGAAGACGCGTGCAAGCAAGGCCGATACAGCTTCTGTTTCCTTGTGCAGCAGCGCGATGCGCTCATGGTCGAGGGTAAAGCTTCGGGCTAGCCCCGCCTTTTTCGGTGCGACCCCGGAGGCAACTGTGGTCGAGGCCCCGACCTTTTGCGGCGTCCCGGGGGCCACGTGGAGGTCCGAATAAACGAGTTGAGAATCCAATCCCAAGGTCTTGTAGACCCGTTCGAGAAACTTGACCTCTTCAGGGGAAACCTGACCGTCAGCTTGGCAGAGGTGCGCAAGGAACAAGCCGACAGCTCGCTTGGCTTCAGGAACCAGGGGCTCCATTTTCTTCTTCAGAGAGGCCAGCGTCGGTGGCTGTTCGAGCCCTAAACGTAGCCGTGCCTTGAGCCGCTTTCGGTGGGCTTCACTGAGATGTCCCCAAGACTCGATTTGACGACTCAAGTGGAGCATCTCATGCGACGACGCATCGCCGTCAGCACGGGCGGCCGCGCAGCTTAAATCTAGCGTGACAGTTGCCGCTACATAGGTTGGGGTGCCCCGTATGGCCCCATCCTCCGGTAACGTCGGAAACAGCACGATTTTGTCTTCTGTCTTTGGAACCTTGCTGCCCGCAATAACATCCGGCTCGATTCCAAGGTTAAGGCTTTCGAGGGCATGAGCCAGGCCGAGCATTTTGTCGCGAGACAAGGGGCCTGAACTCTTTAGTTTGCCGGCGAGGTCCCCAAAGGACATTAACACCATTCCATCGCCAACACGGGCCTTGAGTGCCTCCAGCTCTGCCCGGACCTCAGTTGGCCATAGGGCTACAGGAAGTAGGAGTAGCCCCTCCAGGGCCTGTGCCGAATCTGGATTTCGGCCAAGGTATCGACTGTAGGCATCCAGTTTATCGCTGCATTTGTTCGCGAACTCTCGCAACTCGGTAACGGGCGCCGTTACAGCTGAAACATCAGGCAATCCGGGCAGCGTGCAGGAATACTCCCTATTCCGTAGCCCCGAGGAGGCCGGCTGATAACCGATTTTGAGTTTTGTCCTATTAACCTTCAGTCGCAGGCCACCGCGGAACTCGTCTGGGTAATGTTGCTTAAATAGCGTGTTGAACTGTTCCTGGCACCTCAGAGCAGGTGTGCGGAGATATATGTTGGGGTCGGCCATCACCCAGGCCAGAGCCCAATCCGCCGGCACAGGTTTTTGGTCGCGAGCAAACAGCCCCAGCCCGATTCGGAGAGCGAGCGGGAGTTCGAACACTTTCTCCCCGGGGGGTGCGGGAGGTGTCTCGGGGATGACCGGGTTGGCAGGTGTGGAGATAAACTCAAGGAAGCGGCTGGCATAGCCCTTGAACGAGTGATTGCTCCCATAAATCCCTAAAAGCCGTTGTACCTCGGCCTCAATGAGCAAAAGCTCGGGGCTTTCCTTCTTTTCTCCGGCCAAATCCTCCAAAACTCGGCGCTCCAGCCCGTAGAAAAACAGGAACACATATCCGACGTCAGCAGAGGGGTCCTTGCGTCCTGTGGCCAGCCACGACAGGTAGGCTTTCCTGGCTTCAGGGGAGATGGTGGAGTAGCTGGGCCAGTAGCCCATAAGTCTTGACGAAAGGTCCGGGCAAACGGAGGAGACGGGCAGGCGTGGGTTGATTAGGGCGGGGTCAGCCTCTGGGTAGCGTTGGTGTACTGTTCCGAAATAAAGCAGGCCACCGGGTATCTCAACTCCACCAACGGTGAGTGACTCGCCGTGCGGTATCCATCGGATTCCTTTTGATACGCCTGGAGGGGCAGTTGGAATTTGATAATCAGTATCGGGGCTGACTGAGATGCTGACGGATACCAAGCCATCAGCATGCACAACCGGGTGCGGGGCGCTAGGGCTACTTGTAGGTGTCGTCTTTGAGGCAGCTATGGCCCGGTTGATGTCAGCTTTTTCCGGGATGTGCCAAATTGGTTCTGGGGGCAACGCTGGAGCCACGGTGGGCACGGCTACTTCCTGAACAGGTTCCGCAAACGGGGCGTTGCCGTCCGTCTGCGACGTCTGCTGAGGCACTGCAGTCTTTGTGGATTTTGCGGCCCAGGCTTTCACTCCCGGGCTAACTTGGGCGTTTACCCGGTCAACAGGTTCTTTAGCTGGCCGCTTCGTCTTGAAGAAGGCGAAAACGACCAAGGCAATGATTCCCAACAAAATAAGGATAAACAGTGCTTTTTTCGGGATGAGCAAAGAAGCAATTACAAACAGCACCAAGCAGACCAGTAGAGTGTAAATCTTCTTTTTTGCCATGGTCCGCACATCTTCAATGGTTAGTTCACTGTCATGGTACGAGGTGGCTGCGCTCTAGGCAACAAAACGCGGTTGTCCTAGCGTACATTGACCGTTTGAACTGGGACCGGACTTCGAAATCATTGCTGCTGGCAGTAGCGTTTCCAAATGGCCGGTAGTATTTTTTGCAGCCATTCTCGGTCGTTGTTATACAGCCACTGAAAACCATTCTTCGGCAATCGCCGAATGGCCTTGATTGGCAACCCTGGGTGGGTATTCAGTACAGATAGCAATTGAGCGCGATGCCTTTCAGTTTCTTTTGCCGTAAATGCTGCCTCCCATTGGGCCTTGAGCTCCGGATGTCGTGCCAGATAGTCCTTGATGAAGGCAGGGCGTATCGATAGTGTTTCGGCAATTTCGGCTCTGGTGCCGCCCTCTCGCAGCATTTCACGAAGTTGATTTTCGCGAGGGGTGCCCACAATATGCCGACGCCGCGGGCGAACTACATCATTTCGGCGATTGAGATGCGCCAGCGCTTCGTCTGCTGGAATGTCGAGAACGCCAGCGGCAGAACTAACTGAATGGCCGGCCTCCTCAATCAGGTTGATAAGCTTTCGACTGGAGTCGGTAAGCAGCTTTTGGGCACTCTGGAGACCATTCATTGAAATGGCCCCGTCTACTGTTGCATAGGTTCTGAAAAATTCTTCCGGTTCACCAAAAAGGAAGTTCATCAGCACGATATGTTTTGAAGGATGGCGCCGCCCGGGATGCTGTCGAAAAAGGCTCCCAAGGAATCCACCGTTCACCCCGCCAGCGCTTCTCACGAAGTTAAATGCAGGAATGCTTTCCAGATTGGCACATTGAGATAAAAATGAGTCTTGCAGCGCTTTCAAGCGGAGGGAACCGTCCAGAGCAAGCCAACCCCGGCTTTTCGCCTGTAAGAGGTAGGTAAATCGTAAGGCCGTTTCATTCAGGTGATTATCGGTTTGGTTCACTAAAGCCATTGTCCAGGTTGCGATACCAGCGAGAAGCTGGCGCTGACGGGTAGTGGCAACGACGCCTGGCCCCAAACAAGAAGTGTCGAGCTCATGCACCAAATGAAAATCGGCTGATGCGCGGTTAAGTAACTCGTCCTTTGTCTGAACCAATAGGCAACCGTGCTTTTGGCAAATGGCTATCGATGGCCAGAGATGTTCTGTTCGCCACCAAGATATTGCGTATGCTGCAAGTTGCTCTTTGGTGCACTCAGGACAAAAACGCAGTAGTGACCGAGTTGCCTGTCCATCCTTTGATAACCCCAAAAGAGCTCGGGCAGCGACGCTGTTGCCGTTGGCAAGGTGCTGGCCAATCTCCGCCATACCACGTGATGACAAAAATGGCCGGTAAAAACCGAGGATGGTTCGTTGCACCAGTAGGTCATCCAGGCAACCAAGGTTGTGATTGGTGTTGTGTTGGAAATTGCCGAGATGAAAAGGAAGCTCGGGCCGAAGGCCGGCGGTGGGATGTCCAAATAGCTGTCGGCTGGTGGCCCGAGGGTTGTTGCTACCGTTCAGTCGATGATAGCGCGCACACCAACTGTAGAGTGTTTCCCCTACAAATGGCTTCGGTAAGCAATCGTATGTCGAGGGAAATAGGTCGTCAGAAGCTGCTGAGCCGTCTCCCTTGTTGGCCACCTACCCTCCTATGTCGGAAAATCAGACTTAATGTATGAAATTCTATACTCTAAGTCTTTGAGGGTGTAGCACGTCAATTCGCTTAGTGGGGGAGGGTTGCAAGTGCTTCGTCGCTAGATTCGTAGATGAGTGCCATTGCGAGTGCGAATGCATGAGGTTGGGCATGCCGAACCATCACGGTGTTGTCGAGTGCAGGAAAAGGGGTGCCGGGCTGTTTCGCATCTATCGAAGGGAATGTTTCTTCGAGCCACCAGCCAGGTAACAGCCCCAAGGCAAGGTCACTGAGGAATTGGCATTCAGGGCTGTTACCTGTGTTGATGGATTTGTTGGCTGCTACCAAACGCAGGGTCTTCGAGACGTCGCGCATTCTGGTGCGGACTGTCCTCGTCAGAAAGGCATGCATGATTTCCGAATAGCGCGTTAGCACCGGCCAGTAGGTGGTTTCCGGTTGCGCCCCTGGAAAGGTGCCTGTAGATAGATTGGTGCTGGGGGTGTCGTTTAAGAATGCCTTTTCGGGGCAGCGCAGAAGTGACTCGCCGTGTATTGAGCACCAACTTACTCCCCGTAATTGATGGCATCTCTGCCAATAGGCGTATCCCAAGCGAGCGTGCTGGCTAGCCGCGCATTGTGGGCAGAAATACGCTCCGGGTTTTTGTGTCAGTTGCCACCACTGCTTGATGAGCGCTTTGAATTTTGGACTGCCGTGAGGAAGGCCTGAAAATTCAAATGTGATGGCGCTGTGCGCAGGAATGAGCGTGTGATTCTGAACGAAACTTTGGACGTCTGTATTCGCAGCGAGCGCCAGCGCTTCTATTCGTTGAGTGCGACTGGGTGGTAGCGCGAAATAATCAATCAGTGCTTCGACCGTCTGAGTTGGCGTGCCAAGGAAATTAAGGATATGAACTCGTCCCCAATAGCCAAGCACGAACTCATCCGGCATCACGGTGGGCAGGATAGTCATAGGATTACGCTCAGTTTGAGGCGCATGAGGGATGCGCTCAGAGACTCAGCGGGACATTGAATGGTTGGATTGCCGAACGGCAGCTCTTCCCATTCTACGGTACTTACGCTGGAACTCTGGGGGGGTCAGGCAGCGATTTTTTGGCTGGCGCTGAGTCTTTGGTCTGCTACGCAGTTCACCGCTTGTTTTGACAGTTGTGACTTAAACAACTGGAACAGTGCGAAGCGAGCTTCGGCTCCCACAAAGCCTTCCGGCTGCTGACGCACATGCTCCTCGACGAGTTCAAATGCCTGCCGTTCTATGCGGTATTGCTCGCTACTGGACTGTTGTCCTATCGACGGTAAATCACAGAAAAGGACTTTGGTGAGATTGACGCCTGCGTGGGCTATCGCGGCCAGGTACCGCACGGTTGGCGAACTGGTTTCACGCTCGTACTGGCTTTGTGCCAAACGTTTAATCCCGCCAATCTCAGCCAACTGAGACTGACTTAGCCCCAGCCGTTTACGCTCTTCGGTGAGACGTATGCCAAAACCGTCGGGAATTGTAGAGATGAGTTTGGACATGTGCGACCCCCTGCCCAAGAGTGGACACAGCTATGGCTTAGTATGGTAATGTGCATGCATTAACATGCAATTATGGTGAAATCCATGTTTAATATACCTCAAAGCATACATTCTGTCAAGTGCGTACGTGCCGTTTTTGAGGATAGTGGGATTTCAGTTGCCGAGTGGGCGCGCGCTAGGGGGTTCTCAACATCACTTGTGTACCAGGTGCTTGAAGGGCGTCGGAAGTGCGTTCGGGGTCAAAGCCATCAAATTGCAGTGGCGCTCGGCATTAAGCAGGGCTCCATCGTTAGCGTCCAGGAATTAATAGCCCGCCTGGGTTGAACCCAAGTTACCAAGAACAAGGTCAGGAGGAAACTAGAAATGTAGAAACGAAAAACCGGACTCACCTTTCGGCTTATCCGGCTTCGCCTGCTTGCGCAGGAAATACTGACTGTTGGCGCTCTCAGTATCTCCAAACCAATCAGGTGAGTCAAGGCCTTGTTGCATCTTTTTTCATGCTCAGTGAGCAAGGAAGGATGCTCTGTACCCAAAAATGGGTTTGATTTGGAGATTGCAACCATGCAAGTGGAGCAACAACTGCTGCTGAGTCAGCAACAGGCTGCTGATGATTTGTCGACAAATAAAATACGAGCTAAGCGTACGCCGAGTGAAAAGCGCCTACGGCGCATCTCAACGCGCCAATTGAATCCCTCTTGGGACAAAAGCTATGTACCGTCGATTCTGGCTGTGCGGGGCGAGGCCCCTTCGATTTCCCATGCGCTGACAATTACACCTGAAAAACTCGATAAGCGAGAGGTACATCTGCTATCGCTCGCTGAATGTACGGCGACAATTCTTGGTTTGTACCATCCTGATTCTGTCGGATTGCAAGAGCAGCGGGCATTTTCACTAGGAGGGAGTCCCCATCCGCTTCACAATTTCGAGCCTGCATCGCCTGTCGGCCTAACGTCCCTGAAAGGTCTTATTGAGGTTGCGGACCGGCTTGGTTACCTCGAGGTACTCCCCAAGGTCAGAATCAAAGATGCCAAAGCGATTGGAGGTTATCGATGGGTGGTCTTTCCATTCATTGGCGACCTTCTCTGGGCAATGAAGGCAAAAAATGGTCGTTACTACGCCGTCAATTGGTCAGTTAAAGACAGCGAGGATGCATTTAAGCGGCCACTCGAATGTAAGCGCTTTACGACTCCGAAGGGGGAACTGGCCGAGGGTATATTGGTTCGGCATGAGCTTGAACGCAACTACTACCAGGATGCAGGTATTCGAACGGTCTTTCTGGCGGCTGAAGCAATCGACCATCATGTTCGCGCTAATCTTCGGCAACTTTTTCTGCATCACAGCCGTAAGATATCACTTCCGCAGGTCGAGCAAGATGAGCTGATTGAACGCTTCAGAGTCTGCGTCGAGAGTGGCGTTCCGGTACTTGAGCTCATCGCTCGTTTGACCGGCGCAGGGAAATATTCACGCGACGATTGTCGGAATGTTCTTTATCAGGCCATTTGGTTCCGCCGCCTCCGGGTAGACCTCTTTCAGCCCATCCTGATTAACCGACCGTTGAGTCCTGAAACACGGGATGTTATCAACGTGTATGCCAAATGGTTTGACGAGGTGGCGTCGTGCTAGTCGGAACCTGTCTAGTCGCTCCCGAAGGATACGGGTCATTGCCCAAAGATATGGCGCACCATTACTTGGCTAACAATGCCGCTTCCAGCAGAGTTTTGTTGGTTCGGTTCACCTGGGGAGCGAAGGGGGCTGCGCAAGCTCAACTGATTTCCCTGGAAAGTAGTGACTTTATTGCGGCAACGGCGCGCAGAGAAATACTACCAGCCGAGCCGCAGCCGAACCTGCCGCCCTGGCTTGAATCTCTTAAGGGGGAAAACCTGGGACTCCGGGACGCCGAGCGCCAGCGAGGGAAGGTGCTGAACTCCGACCGAATTGACAAACGATTGCTGATTATTGCGAAGGCTATCGACGACATCCATAAAATTTTGCTTGCAGACAATGTTGTCGAAGAGCTGAATCGGTACGCTCGACAAGTGAATCCACCGCAAAATGTGACCAGATTCCGTTTATGGGTCCTTACCTATTTGTGTTTTGGACGTAATTTCTGGTCCTTGTTACCCCCATTCCACAGAGCAGGGCATTGGGACCGAAAGAGGTTGGCTCCAAAGAAGATGGGGGCACCCTCAAAAGCTCACGGAAAACGCTACGGCTATGGCATGTCCCTGGACATGGCCAAGCGCTGCGACAAGGCATATGTGAAATATCTTGGCCTTGGCAAGTCGATGTCAGCAATCTATGAAGAGACAATGCGCAAGGAGTTCGGTTGTGTCGGCATTGTGCAGCCATCTGGAATGAAAGTTTATACACATCCGGAAGGCAAGCCTTTCCCTACACAGCGCCAGTTCCGCTACCAAATTGGCAAAGCTTATGGCATCGAAACTGTCCAAAAGAATCGCTACGGCTCCGCCCGCCATCGGAACAGATTGGCCCCATCCATGGGCAACTATTCAGCAGATGTCGCCAATTTGATGGAAAAAGTTGAATCAGATGGGTACTTCACTACGGAACGTCCCAAGGGGTATCTAGAAGGCAGTGTTCTAAAACCGTTGTGCGTTGTAACCAGTCGTGACTTGTTGTCCGGGATGAAGCTCGGAATTGGTTTTTCATTTGGTTCTGAAGACGGGAACGCCTACCGCATGATGCTGTTCTGTATGGCTGTTCCTAAAGACTACTACTGTCGCCTCTGGGGCTTGAAATTTAAGCGAGAGGAATGGGCGAACCAAGGCTTGCCACCGCATATTAAAGTGGACCGCGGACCAGGCTCAAGCCTGAATCTGGTCGACGAAACGGCTAGGCCTGTTATTCGAAACCTTGTTGAGTCCTGGTCCGGGCAGTCGAAGGCAACGATTGAATCATCTCACCCGCGTGATGTGAAGTTTGAGGGCCAGCCTACTTATGTTGAGAGCGACTACACACCGGTTGCTTTATGCCGGCGTGAAATTGTGCAATTGGTCAGATACAACCACACGGCCGACATGTCGGCACGCATGGAGATAGATAGAGAGCTGGCATTTGTCCCACCGACACCCCATGCCCTTTGGAACCACTACGAGGCCAGATTAAGGAATTCAGCTAACCCAATGAGTATAGACGATGCTGTCCGGGCATTTCTTACGCCCGTGAAGCTCAAGGCCAACAAGGATGGGGTTTTCCTCGATGGTCGCCGATATGACTCCAAGGAGCTCAGAAAGTCTGGATTGCTTAAGCGCATTGCTCGAGCGGGTCAGCCGGAGGTGGCTATCGAAGGCTACATGATGGACCTTTGTGTCAGGCACATCTGGATTGAGGTTGACCGCCAGATATTGCTGCTCGACGCCCAGTTGAAGATTCGTGAGGACGAAGAGTTGTTATACGTCTCCTGCACGGAGCTGGAGCAATGGAATGACGCCAGGGCCGAAGTAAATTCAGCTTTCAGGGTTCACGTGTCGGCAGCTACTACTGATTTCATCGAGTGCTTTGAGTCGCAAACTGGCGTTAAATGGCAGGAGGGTAAGCGTAAATACGGTCGCCCGAAGAAGGGTGAATCATCGCGCCAAGAGGTGCTGGATGTACAGCAGCACACGGCAAAGCGTAAGTCGGCATGACCCCTTCCTCAGAAAATCCCTGGGTCGAGCGATTCACCCCGTTACTCAATCGAGATGAAATTCGGCGAAGGGTCGAAGTGGCTCCTCGGCTCTTCACCGAACCTGAGCTGCTATCGCCGGTTCTAGCTACCCGAGAATTCAAGAGGCGTTTGGAGGAGTTGTTTTTTCCCAGTGCGCAATGCGTTGAAATTCTCTACGAATGGATAGGAGTCGCTCTTGACCACTGCCAGAGCTACTACCATGGCCTGAGAGAATTCCTGGAAACGGTATATCGGGAGGATATTCCTTTTCCTGCCTTTTGTTTTCCAATGTGCCTGACGGGGTTGGCCGGCATAGGTAAAAGCCAATTGCTCAAAGCGTTCAGACGCTTGCTGCCACCTGACTCCAGCATTACGGCTGAGGACAAAACAAAGTTTCGACTGGAGGGCTGCCGAATTGTGACTGTGCAGGCCAACGGCACTGCAACAGACATGCTGGTTGCACTGACTGGGCAAAAAAGTGAGGTGCGCACCCTGATGCGTATTGCGAGAAAACTGGCATACAGGGATGGCTGGGCATTGCTGGGTGTTGATGAATTTCAGTTCCTGACGCAAAGCGACAAAGCCAACGCTAGACTTGTGCAACTATTAATGCTGGTTGGCTATGTTGGCATCCCCGTCGTCTTTATCTCGAATTTCAGCATGCTGCATAAGTTGCTCCGGCGTAACCAGGAAGACAAGCAGCGTCTCTTGACCAACGTTTGGGGGTTATTTCCTGAGCCTCCAGATAGTAGCGATTGGGTTGGCATGCTCCAAAGGCATAAATGTATTGCACCCAGCATATTTGAATTTAACGCAGAAGCAGATGCTGGGGCGATTCACCAATTAACCGGGGGCATCAACCGGGCAGAGAACCGGTTGCTGGAAGTTGCGTTTCGTCGCGCAATCGACTCTGGCAGGGCGGTAGGCCTTCGAGAGCTTGAAGTGGCCTACAAGTCACGAGAATACGCGGGGTACAGGGCAGACATCGAAACTCTGGCAAAGCTGCCTTATTCTGTTGAACTGCAAAAGCGCCACAAAGACCTCTGGTGTCCGCTCGACATCGCGCCACGCACGGATTCTTCTGAGACATTTTCGGCGAAGCGACAGGAGAGTGTGGCTGGTGCCGCCATCGAGGCTTCCCTGAACGCAGGGGAGCGAGATGCGCTAAAAACAATTGCTACCCGCTCGTTACCAGCGCAGAAGCGGAAATCGCCAAAAGTTGTTTCAATCGATATGAGAAAATCGCTAGCAGAGCAGTTGAAAGAGGATGCTCGTTGGTTTGACGAAAATATTTAATCGGGCAGTTTCCGGCCACAAGCCGCCAGTCGACTTAGCCATCGAGTTTCAATAGTTGAGGGATGCACAGTCCCTGTCGAATGTCCGCTATTCGCCGTGCAAATTTAGGACTGCACCGCCTCGACTCGGCCAGGAAAAAACATCGACGTGTGTGCAAGAATGCAGTCTCAACACGCTGGAGTGATTCTTGGAACTGCTACGTCTCAGCCTATTGTTTGCCATAACGGCATTGGCCGAAATCATCGGCTGTTATCTCCCTTGGCTAGTTCTTCGGCAAGGTAAACCGCTGTACCTGTTAATACCAGCAGCTGTCTCATTGGTCCTTTTTGCTTGGCTACTAACACTACACCCCACAGCGGCGGGAAGAACTTACGCCGCATATGGCGGTATGTATATCGCCGTCGCGCTGCTCTGGCTCAAATTCGTGGATTGTGTTTCATTAACCAGATGGGATGTCTCTGGAGCCATGATTGCGCTCATAGGTATGGCAGTTATCGCTCTTCAACCGACGACTACCTGACCGTACGCTTTGGCACCTGTGTCCCCTGTGGCGACTGACCGCTTCCAGGAAGCGGAATTCCACTGCCCGCTTTGCGGCTATGAATTCGAAGCGAGGGCTGTCGCAAGCCGACCCTTTGCTGTCACTCGTTGGTGGCACTACGAACGTCTGGAGTAAGGAATAAACCAGCCTTCAAGAATTCAAGATGCATTACCTTTGTTGCCGTAACCTGCCACTCAACGTGGAAAGCGAATGGAAAACCTGGTGAAGCCACTATCGGACATTACCGAGACCTCCCCACCATGGGCTTGGACAATCGAGCGAGTGATTGCCAATCCAAGACCAGAACCTTCGCCGTAGTGTTGGCGTGATGCATCTGCTCGGTAGAAACGGTCAAACAACCTTGGTAGATGTTCAGGTGCGATTGTTTCTCCTGTGTTCTCAACGGAAACGACGGTCTCTCCCACAGGAGTTTCTTTGAGTTCAATAGAGATACGGCCAAGCTTGGGTGTGTGGCGGACTGCATTTGACAGAAGATTGCCAATGGCGCGGCGTAGCATTAACCGGTCACCGGCAATGAATGCCTCTCCTGAACACGAGAGCCGCAATTCCTTCTCGTCGGCGTAGGCCTCGTAGAACTCCAACAGACTGGAGACTTCGGCCCCCAGGTCCACCTCTTCGCGGAGCGGAATCAACAGATTGTTGTCGGCCTTTGCAAGGAACAACATATCAGCAATGGTTCTCGACAAGCGCTCAAACTCCTCTGCATTTGAAGCCAACACATCCTGGTATTCATCGAGTGTTCGTGCCTTGGATAGCGTGACCTGCGTTTGGGTCAGCAAGTTACTGACCGGGGTACGCAGTTCATGGGCAAGGTCCGACGAAAAATCCGAGAGTCGCCGAAAGGACTCCTCTAGTCTGGCGAGCATGTCGTTGAGTGTCCGGACCACTTCGGCAAGCTCAAGCGGGATGCTGCCTTCCTCGAGTCGCTGGTCCAACTTTTCCGCCGTAATATCCGCAGCATGGCGAACAATGTCATGCAATGGCGCGAGGCCGCGACGTGCTGCTAATCCCCCCAGAAATCCTGACAGCGTGGCAGCCAGCGCGACGACGGCCCACATCGTCAGTCTGAATGACTGCATGAAATGCTCGTGATGCGTCAAATCAGTCGATAGGGCAACGGTAGTTGAGGCCCCACCTGCAATTCCTGTTGGTGCCGTACCCAAAATCCCCCGATAAAGATGCTGGTCGGCACCTGTCCAAGTACGGGGGAATTGCGCTGTCGGGCCTTGAGGCTGGCTTCCCTTAGGAAATGAAGCCCCTTCTGATAGATACAGTGGGTTTCCCGCGTCACTCCAAATGCCCACTGCTAGGCCGTGATGACCAATCAAAGCAGCGTCCAATTGGGCTGGGATGGCTTCCAAATCGCCAGCACTGTGAGTCGCAGCGATAGCGTGCTGAATAAGCTCTAGCTTGCCTTCAAGGAGCTCGAGGTCCATGTCCTCGAAATGACGCTCGACCAGCGAGCCGATGACCAATCCAAGCAGTAGCAAGACTGACGTCGAGACGACCGCGAAAAGCAGTGTTAACCGCGTGGTAAGAGAGTTTCCTGCCACCCACTTCATTATTCGTCTTCCAGAACGTACCCCATACCTCGGACGGTATGAATGAGTTTCTGCTCGAATCCGTCATCGACCTTGGCACGGAGACGGCGAATGGCTACCTCAATGACGTTGGTGTCGCTATCGAAATTCATATCCCAAACTTGAGATGCAATCAGCGAGCGGGGCAGTACCTCTCCTTGGCGGCGAAGTAACAACTCAAGCAGTGAAAACTCTTTTGATGTCAGGTCGATTTTCTTGCCCGCACGGGTAACTCGTCGGCGCATCAAGTCGAGTTCCAAGTCGCCGGCCTTGAGAAGGTCGGATTCTTTTGCTTTACCTCCGCGCCGCAGCAAGGTGCGCACCCTTGCCAATAACTCCGAAAACGCAAATGGCTTCACCAGGTAGTCATCAGCTCCCAGTTCTAGCCCCTTTACGCGGTCTTCAACCGAATCACGGGCCGTCAGAAACAGTACAGGTATTTCTTTACCGGCACGTCGAATACCCTGAAGTACCTGCCATCCATCAATACCCGGCAACATAACATCCAGCACGGCCAAGTCGTATGCCTCGGTCAGGGCAAGGTGAAGCCCATCCAGGCCATCTCTGGCCAGGTCGACCATAAAGCCGGCTTCTGATAGCCCTTGCTTAAGGTAATCGCCTATTTTCGGCTCGTCTTCGACGACCAATATCCTCATCGAACCACTCCCTTTGACGCCTGAGTTATTACTCATTTTGCTCTGAGGTGGCTGTATAACCACCTAGATTACGAAAATGTAATTTTTCGGTCAGTATTTGGTTAGGTCGACTTCCCCAAAATGGTGCATGTTGAAATCAGGGGAAGTATATGAAGCAATTTCTTTTAGGCGCTGTGTCCGTAGTTAGCCTCGGGGCTATCTCAGGCTACGCACTCACTCAAAGTGGCGGCATCGATTTTGCTGCCGATTCAGCCCACTCGCCCAGCATCACAAAGCTTATCGAATGGGCTCGTGAGCAGTCCGTAGCCAAGCAGGCTAAGGACATCATCCCGCCTACAGATTTGGCATCCGAAGAACGCATTCGCCGCGGAGCAGGAAACTACGAGGCCATGTGCGTCAGTTGCCACCTCTCACCTGGCGTCGAAGATAGCGAGATACGCAAGGGGCTATATCCCAGTCCGCCAAACCTGTCGCAGGCGGCCCCCGCAACCGAGGAAAAAGGTGCGGATGCCCGTCGATTCTGGATTATCAAACATGGCATCAAGGGTTCCGGGATGCCTGCCTGGGCTAAAGGCGGGATGGACGATGAAGCCATCTGGGACCTGGTGGCGTTCATCAATGTTCTACCGAAGCTCTCGGCTGCCGAATATAAGGCCCGCATTGCAGCCAGCGAAGGGCACTCGCACGCCGGCATGGAGCCCCCTGCATCAGCACAGAGCTCACCAAACCCTCATAACCATGAGGGCCACTCCCACAGTCAGCATAAGCACAGCCACTAAGCCTCTTTGATTACTGAAATGTAATTTTTTGGTCAGCTTGCTGTTGGGTGCCGATACCTAAACTTTGTAGCCATACGTTACCCCTCACTGCTCAACGAAGGTCGACATGTTCAAAACTAGCTCCCTGATTATTGCCCTGTCGCTGCTTGCCGGCATCAACCTGGCCCAGGCGGCGGAGCGCGTTGAAGTCTTCAAAAGCCCATACTGCGGCTGTTGCGAAAAATGGGTCGAGCACATGCGCAAGGCCGGCTTCGACGTGGTCACCAAGGACGTCAATGATGTTCCGGCTGCGCGAATGGCTGCCGGCATGCCGGAGCGATTCGGCTCCTGCCATACCGCCAAGGTCGGCGGGTATGTCGTGGAAGGACATGTTCCCGCTGCGGATGTCCAGCGCCTGCTGAAAGAAAAACCCAAGGCTGTCGGCCTGGCAGCCCCGGGCATGCCACAAGGCTCACCGGGCATGGAAACCAATCACCCGCAACCCTATGACACGTTGCTCGTTCAGGCGGACGGCAGCTCCAAAGTTTTCGCTAAACATTAACCTTTATATCTCGGAGAACCACCATGAAGAAGTTGATTGCCTCCTTTGCTTTTATCACCGCCTTGACTCCAGTCTTTGCCATAGCCGCTGACCATGACATGCATGCTGGTCACGGCGCCATGCACTCGGATGCAGCCCAAACTGCACTTATAGATGGACTGGTGAAGAAGGTCGACAAGGCCGGTGGCAAGCTCACTGTCTCCCATGACGCCTTGCCCAACGGCATGCCTGCCATGACAATGGCGTTCAAAGTAAAAGACGCTTCCTGGCTCGATAAGGTGAAGGCCGGCCAGAAGATTCGCTTTGCATCGGACAACATCAACGGCGCGATGACCATCGTGCGTCTGGAATTGCCAAAGTAAGGGTATGTTGGCACGCGGTGCCACCGGAACTCATCACGAGGACAAACAGATGAAACGAATAACTACCTCGCGCAAACTCCTGTGCGCCGCGCTCACCGCAGCTTGGTGCCTGAGCGCCCAAGCCCAGGTCCATCCGGGCAGCAATGTTGAAAGCCTGCTTTCCCTGGCGCGGGAAGGCAACCCCGACTTCGCCAGTATGCGTTATGAGGCGGATGCGGCTGCAGAGCGTATTACGCCCGCAGGTGCTCTGCCCGACCCCAAGCTGCGTACCGAGCTGATGGACATTACCAAGGGCGGTTCACAAAGCGCCTCACTGTCTCCCAGCCGCGTTGGCAGCACACGCTACACCCTGATGCAGGACATCCCCTGGTTCGGCAAGCGGGACCTGAAGCGTGAGATTGCCGAGCTCGAGGCGGAAGGTGCCAAAGGGCGGGCCTATGGCACCTGGAGCGAGGTGGCCACAAAAATCAAGACCATCTACGCGCAGCTCTACTACCTTTCCCGCAACGAAAGCCTGACCCGTGAAATTCTGGACCTGATGGTCCGCCTGGAGAAGATAGCCCAGGTCCGCTACGCCGGTGGTCTGGCGGCCCAGCAGGATGTCATCCGGGCCCAGGTCGAACAGACCTCGATGCGAAATGAGCTCATCGCCCTGGAGACCGAGCATCACCATTTGATGACCAGGATGAATGCCTTGCTGGGTCGTTCAGTCAATTCACCGTTGGCGATGCCCGAAGCCCTGCGTCCGTTGCCGGCTCCCGCCAAGCTCGACTACACCGCCCTCGAGGAACGAGCCCGCGCCCGCAATCCGATGCTGTCGGCCGAAGAGCATCGCATCAAGGCCGCCGAGAAGAGCCGCGACCTGGCCTACAAGAATCGCTACCCCGACCTCACCGTGGGCGTTGTGCCCAATCAAATGCAGAACGAAGTGAAGCAGTGGGACTTGATGTTTGAAATCAACATTCCCCTGCAGCAATCGAGCCGACGCGCCCAGGAGCGCGAGGCAGAAGCGATGGTGTCGGCGAGTCGCGCCAAGCGTGACGGAACCTCCAACCAGCTCCTGGCCGACCTTTCGGCCAATCTTTCCGAGTTGGAAGCGGCCCGGCGGACCGAACGACTCACTACCGACAGCCTACTGCCCCAGGCCGAACTGACCATGAAGGCTGCGTTGGCCGGCTATGAAACCGGGAAGGTCGACTTTGCGACCCTCCTGGACGCACAACGCCAGATTCGCCAAGCAAAGCTCAACCAAATCAAATCGCGTGCCGAGGCCCAAGTCCGCCTAGCCGAAATCGAACGAATTCTCGGAGAAGACCTATGAACAAGGGAGTGATTGCCGCCGCCGTGGTGGCCGCATTGGCTGCTGGTGGTGGCTATTGGGCTGGACAGAAAAGCACCCCGGCCCCGAACGCGGATGGCGGTACCAGTGTTGCTGCTGATACGGGCAAGAAGGAACGAAAGATTCTTTTCTACCGCAATCCAATGGGCCTTCCTGATACGTCGCCGACCCCGAAGAAAGACCCGATGGGTATGGACTACATCGCAGTCTACGAGGGAGAGCAGGATGACGAGCCGGCCTCCGCCAACCAAATCAAAATCAGCACCGAGAAGATTCAGAAACTCGGCGTGCGCACCGAAGCCGCCACCCTGCGCAATCTGGACAAGGTTGTCCGTGCGGCAGGCCGCATCGAACCGGATGAGCGTCGAACCTATACCATCTCCCCGAAATTCGAAGGTTATGTTGAGCGTCTGCACGTCAATGTCACCGGCCAGCCAGTCAGCAAGGGGCAGCCGCTGTTTGAGGTTTACAGCCCGGAGCTGGTTTCTGCCCAGCGTGAATACGCTATCGCTGTCCAGGGGCAAGAAAGCCTGAAGGGCGCAGAAAGCTACACCCAGGACAGCATGCGCCAACTGGCTGAGTCCAGCCTGGCCCGCCTACGCAACTGGGACATCTCCGAAGAACAGGTGAAGTCCCTAGCCAAGTCCGGTGAAACCCGGCGCACGCTGACCTTCCGTTCACCAGTTAACGGCATCATCACCGAGAAGAAAGCTGTCCAAGGCATGCGCTTCATGCCGGGCGAGGCTCTGTATCAAGTCGCTGACTTGTCCTCGGTCTGGGCGGTTGCCGACGTCTTCGAACAGGACATCGGTTTGGTGAAGTCTGGTGCCAAGGCCAAAGTCAAAATCAACGCCTATCCTGACAAGACCTTCGAAGGGACCATCAGCTACGTCTATCCGACTCTGAAGGCTGAGACCCGAACCATCCAGGTTCGCATCGACTTGCCGAACACGAACAACCTGCTGAAGCCCGGTATGTTCGCCCAGCTTGAATTGCCAACTACCGCCAAGGGAGCGGTCGTCACCGTACCAAACTCGGCGGTGATTGATAGCGGCACGCGCCAAATCGTTCTGGTTCAGGCCAAGGAAGGCCGATTCGAACCCCGCGAGGTCAAGCTCGGCGCTCGCAGCGATGACCGGGTAGAAGTCATTGATGGTGTCCGTGACGGCGAGCAGGTGGTCGTTGCCGCCAATTTCCTGATTGATGCCGAGAGCAATCTGAAAGCGGCTATCGGTGGCTTTGGCCACTCAGGCCACGGTACAGCAGCACCCTCCGATAAGCCGGCAGCTGCAACAGTCGGCAACAAGGCCGAAGGCAAAGTCGAAGAGGTCGATGCCAAGGCGGGTACGGTCAGCATCACGCATGGTCCAGTGCCCAGTTTGAAATGGCCCGGCATGACCATGGAGTTCAAACCCGCCAACGAAGCCATCATGAAGCAGTTGAAACCAGGGGCTGCGATTGACTTCGAGTTTGTCGAACGTGGCCAAGGCGAATGGGTCATCACGTCCGTTCAACCTGCTAGCCAGCCTGCTGGCAAAGCCAACCCGCACGCCGGTCACTGAGGAACAGCGCGATGTTGGCAAAAATCATTGAATGGTCAGGACGCAACCGCTTCCTGGTCTTGCTAGCCACCTTGTTCATCATTGTGGCCGGCGTCGTGGCGGTCATTCGAACACCGCTTGACGCACTTCCCGACCTGTCCGACGTCCAGGTTATCGTCTATACCGAGTACCCCGGCCAGGCACCTCAGGTTGTTGAAGACCAGGTGACCTATCCGCTGACGACCTCGATGTTGTCAGTACCCAAATCCAAGGTGGTCCGCGGTTTTTCTTTCTTCGGTGCGTCCTTCGTCTACATCATTTTCGAGGATGGCACAGATATCTACTGGGCCCGTTCGCGGGTTCTGGAATACCTCAACTTTGCCGCCGGACGTATGCCTAAAGGCGTCACGCCACAGATAGGGCCGGATGCGACGGGTGTGGGCTGGGTCTATCAATACGTCCTCCTGGCCAAGGACAAGACGCTGGCCGAACTGCGCACCCTGCAAGACTGGTACGTGCGTTATCAGCTGACCAAAGCGCATGGAGTTGCCGAAGTTGCCTCGATTGGTGGTTTCGTCCAGACCTACCAGGTCACCGTCGACCCCGTGAAGCTTCGTTCCTACGGCATTCCGCTGGCCAAGGTCTCTCAAGTCATTCGTGACTCAAACCGCGACGTTGGTGGCCGTGTCATCGAGATGGCCGAGACCGAGTACATGGTGCGCGGCAAGGGTTACCTGCGCGGCATAGGCGACATCGAAAACCTCGTCGTCAAGGCCGACAAGGGCACGCCGGTCCTGGTGCGCGACATCGCCCGCGTCGAACTGGCGCCCGACGAGCGTCGTGGCCTGACCGAACTCAATGGTGAAGGCGAAGTGGTCTCGGGCATCGCCATGGCCCGGTATGGCCAGAACGCGCTTGAGGTCATCCACAACCTCAAGGAGAAAATCGGCGAAATCTCTGCCGGCCTCCCCGAAGGGGTGACCATCGAGTCGGTCTATGACCGCTCCGAGTTGATTCACCGGGCTATCGATACGCTGAAGCGCACACTGATTGAGGAAAGCATCATCGTGGCTCTGGTCTGCGTCGTATTCCTCCTCCACCTACGTAGTGCACTGGTGGCCATCCTGATGCTGCCCGTTGGCGTCTTGATTTCCTTTATTGCCATGCGCCTTCTTGGCATGAACTCGAACTTGATGAGCTTGGGTGGCATCGCCATCGCCATCGGCGCGATGATTGATGCAGCCATTGTGATGATTGAGAACGCCCACAAGCATATCGAGCGCTTGCCTGAGAATCACACGCACGCCGAGCGGACGGAAGCCATGATTACCGCCTGCAGGGAAGTCGGGCCGGCGCTGTTCTTCTCGCTCCTCATCATCACCGTTTCATTCCTGCCGGTATTTACGCTGGAAGACCAGGAGGGCCGTCTGTTCTCACCGCTGGCCTACACCAAGACCTTCTCGATGGCCGGCGCAGCACTGCTCTCCGTCACGCTGGTGCCAGTCCTGATGATGCTGTTCATTCGCGGCAAAATCATGCCCGAGGCCAAAAACCCGGTGAATCGTTTCCTCATTTGGGTCTACCGGCCCATCATCGCCTGGGTCATGCGCTGGAAGAAGACCACTATCGTGGCCGCCATCGCTGCACTCGTGGTCTCCATCTATCCGGCCAGCCAGTTGGGTTCGGAGTTCATGCCCACACTGAACGAAGGCACCTTGTTCTACATGCCGGCCTCCCTGCCCGGGATGTCGATTACCAAGGCAGCCGAGCTACTGCAAACGCAGAACAAAATCATCAAGAGTTTCCCGGAAGTCGCCTCGGTGTATGGCAAGGCGGGTCGTGCCAATACGGCCACTGACCCGGCACCAACTGAGATGTTCGAGACGGTCATCAACCTCAAGCCGGAGTCCGAATGGCGCCCGGGATTGACGACCGACAAGCTCATTGCCGAGATGGACAAGGCGTTGCAGTTCCCGGGTGTATCGAACGCCTGGACGATGCCTATCAAGGCCCGTATTGACATGCTCTCCACCGGTATCCGGACCCCCATCGGTATCAAGGTGTTCGGCAAGGACCTCAACGAGATGGAGCGCCTGGCCCGGGAAATCGAGACAGTGGTGAAGGAGGTTCCGGGAACCACATCAGCGTTTGCCGAGCGGATTACCGGAGGCTATTACCTGAACATCGAACCGGACCGTACTCAGTTGGCCCGCTACGGCCTTACAGTTGGCGACGTCCAAGAGGTCATTGGGCAGGCATTGGGCGGCGAGATGGTGACCACGACCGTCGAGGGCCGTGAGCGTTTTGGGGTGACTGTGCGTTACCCACGAGAACTCCGCTCAGACCCGCAGCAGATTGCCCAGCAGGTGCTGGTGCCGACCATGGACGGTGCGATGATTCCGCTGGGGCAACTGGCAAAGATTGAGGTGGCCAAGGGCACACCCGGTATCCGAACCGAAAATGCGCTGCTCTCTGCCTACATCTTTGTGGACATCCGGGAACGTGACATCGGCGGTTATGTGGCTGACGCCAAGAAAGCGGTCGCTGCGAAGGTCAAGTTCCCGCCGGGCTACTACGCGACCTGGAGTGGTCAGTTCGAGTCGATGGAACGCGCTATCGAGAAAATGAAGGTTGTCGTACCGGTCACGCTGCTCCTTATCTTCCTGCTGCTTTACCTCAACTTCAGGCGCCTGACCGAGACCATCATTGTGATGCTGTCCGTACCGTTTGCCCTGGTGGGTGGTGTCTGGTTGATGTGGCTCCTGAGTTACAACCTCTCGGTCGCCGTCGCAGTCGGGTTCATCGCCCTTGCCGGCGTGGCAGCCGAGACAGGCGTCGTGATGCTGATTTACCTGGACCATGCATGGGAAACGCTCAAGGCCACGCGCAAAGCTGAAGGGAAGGAGCCCAGCGTGGGCGACCTCTACGAAGCCATCATGGAAGGTGCCGTAGAACGGGTTCGCCCCAAGATGATGACCGTGGTGGCCATCATGGCAGGCCTGCTCCCCATCATGTGGGGTACCGGGACGGGGTCTGAAGTCATGAGCCGGATTGCAGCCCCGATGGTCGGCGGGATGATTTCTTCCACGGTTCTGACCTTGGCGGTTATTCCGGCTATCTACGCCCTGGTTAAGCAGTGGCGACTCACCAAAAAGTTGGAATCTTGAAGAGCGAGTCATGACTACCTTTGGTACAGCCTCTCCAACCTGCGCCCATTGCGGAAGTAGCGATAAGGAGAGACTGTACCTTAAGGAGGACCACTGCCATTGTTGCGAGGGTTGCCTGCTGGACCGGTGTATCGGTCTGAAGCCGGCACTCGACTTGGCAGGGCTGTACTCTGGGTTCGTTGAGGCCCTTGTCCGCACATTGGACATGCGAGAGCTGGAGACCGGGCTGCACTCCCGGCGAAGCGCCTGTCACACGCTGGTTCTGGCCCGAAGAATCACTTCCGATGCCGAAGAACTTCGCCAAATCTACTGGGGCGCCTTGCTTCACGACATCGGGAAAATCGGAATCCCCGAGCAGATTCTTCTGAAGACGGACGCATTGACGAACGAGGAATGGCTCACCATGCGTACCCATGTTGAATTGGGGTACTCAATCGTCAGTCAATTGCCCGGCCTTGAAAGAGCGGCCGAAGTAGTTCGAAGCCATGAAGAGCGCTTTGATGGCACAGGGTATCCACATGGACTGAAGGGCGAAGAAATACCTGTGGGGTCCAGGCTGTTCGCAGTGATTGACACCCTGGACGCCATGACATCTGACCGCTCCTATCGCCGTGGCCTCCGGTTTGACGAGGCGAAAGAAGAAATTTTGAGGATGTCTGGCAGCCAATTTGACCCCATGGCCGTGGACCTCTTTTTGGCCGAAGAAGAGGTTTTGAGGGATATGGTTGCACTCAAATGCGGCCAGCCACAATCGGTGTAGCTCCACGCAACAACAAGATGAAGGATGACGACCATGTTCATTGACCCCGTATGCGGGATGACGGTCAAGCCCGAATCCCCCCATGAAACCGTCCTGGAGGGTGTGACCCATCGGTTTTGCAGTGCCAAGTGCAAGGCAAAATTTGAAGCAGACCCGGCGCACTACTTAGCCCCGAAACCAGAACCCCAACCAGTATCCGAAGAAGAGCAGCAACGGGAATACACCTGCCCGATGCACCCGGAGGTTCGCCAATTCGGGCCGGGCGATTGCCCAAAATGTGGCATGGCCCTAGAACCGATGGTTCCGGATATCGATGCCAGCGAGGACAACTCGGAATATCTGGATTTCCGTCGCCGCTTCTGGGGAAGTTTGCCTTTGAGTGTGGTCGTGACCGTGCTGGCGATGGCGGGTCATTACTTTGAGAGCCTCTCTGCTGCAAACCGGACTTGGCTTGAACTGGTACTCAGTGCCCCCGTGGTTCTCTGGGCGGGGGCACCATTCTTTGTCCGTGGCTGGAAGTCCATCGTCACCCGTAGCCCCAACATGTGGACGCTCATCAGCATCGGCACTGGCGCGGCGTTTCTCTACAGCCTTGTAGCCGCCGTGGCTCCCGGCCTTTTTCCCGCCTCCTTTGAGTCGCACGGGCGTATCGGCGTCTATTTCGAGGCGGCAGCGGTCATTATCTCGCTGACTCTCCTGGGGCAAATGCTGGAGCTTAGTGCTCGCTCGCAAACCTCTGCCGCCATCAAGTCTTTGCTCGGCCTGGCCCCCAAAACGGCCAGGCGCATCAATGCCGACGGTTCGGAAGAGGATGTGCCGTTGAACCATGTCCATGTCGGCGACCTGCTGCGTGTCAGGCCGGGGGAAAAGGTTCCAGTCGATGGCTCGGTAGTCGAGGGCCGAAGCACAATCGACGAGTCGATGCTGACTGGGGAGCCAATCCCGGTAAGCAAGGAAGCTCAGGACAAGGTGATTGGCGCAACCCTGAATGGCTCAGGCAGTCTGGTTATTCGGTCCGAGAGCGTGGGTTCGCATACTGTGCTAGCCCAAATCATTCAGATGGTGGCCCAGGCACAGCGTTCGAAGGCTCCGATGCAACGCCTGGCTGACGTCGTGGCCGGCTACTTTGTTGTTGCCGTGGTCTCAATCGCGCTCTTGAGTCTCCTCGGTTGGGGATTCTTCGGTGGTGAGCGCGGCTGGCTCTTTGGCATCATCAGCGCCGTCTCGGTACTCATCATTGCCTGTCCGTGCGCACTGGGTCTGGCAACGCCGATGGCCATCATGGTAGCCACCGGAAAGGCAGCAACACAGGGTATTCTCTTCCGGGATGCTGCGGCCATCGAGCGCATGCGGGAAATCGACACCATCATCGTCGACAAGACCGGAACGCTGACCGAGGGCCACCCTGCATTCGAGCAGGTCATCCCCGTCACGGGTGTAACAGGTGATGAAGTCTTGCGTCTGGCGGCAAGTCTGGACCAGGGAAGTGAGCATCCTTTGGCCGAGGCCATTGTCCGCGCCGCCAAGGAGAAAAACCTGACCCTCGAGAAGGCGGAGAACTTCGAATCCTCCAGCGGTATCGGGGTGCACGGACAAGTTGGCGGCCGGCGACTTTCCTTGGGAAATTCGACCCTCATGCTTCAGGAGAACATCGACCTGAGCCCCCTTGTCACCCAAGCAGAAGAACTGAGGCGAACCGGTGCAAGCGTGATGTATCTGGCCGCAGATGGCTTGCTGGTAGGTTTACTCGCCGTCTCCGACCCAATTAAGGCAAGCACACCCGAAGCGCTCAAAATGCTTAAAGATGCAGGCATTCGCGTGGTGATGGCGACGGGCGACGGTGAACTGACTGCCAAGGCGGTCGGGCAGCGACTGGGCATCGACGAAGTCCATGGCGAAGTGAAGCCTGCCGACAAGTTGGCACTCGTCGAACGACTTCAGGCTGAAGGGCGGGTAGTCGCCATGGCCGGTGATGGTATCAATGATGCGCCAGCCCTAGCGCGTGCCGATGTCGGCGTTGCCATGGGGACGGGGACCGATGTCGCCATGAACAGTGCCCAGGTCACCCTGGTCAAAGGGGACTTGCGCGGCATTGCCCGGGCCCAAGCCCTATCCAGAGCCACGGTACGCAACATGCGACAGAACCTTTGGTTTGCGTTCGCCTACAACGCCCTTGGCATTCCTATTGCGGCTGGCCTGCTGTACCCATTCTTCGGTTTGGTCCTGTCGCCAATGATTGCCGCTGCCGCAATGAGCCTATCGTCGGTCAGCGTCGTCGGAAACTCGCTTCGCTTAAAGGGCGCTTGATGCCACACAAAGTCTTCATTGCCTGAATCTGATTTCTAATTTTCGAGCGCTGAAGGCAAGCTCCGGCCACTTTCATTTCAGCGTGCGCTGCTTCGAAGAAATGAGGCTCAGAGAATGGCTACAACCGTCCCTTTGCGGTCGGTCAGCCGCGCGTACCACTATGACTGCTTTCTGAGCCGAATCAGCCCTATCCAATCCGCAAAATTAGTGCGGATGGCTTACGTGGTGCACATCTGGAAAGTGCGCATGGGTATGAGAGATGGGCTGGTGCCGATGGGTGTGTGAATGCTTAACCCCTGGCGCTACCGAATAATCGTGGTCGTGCTGATGATGGCCATCATGGATGTGTTCATGGGTATGCTCCATGGCTTCATGGGTATGCTCATGCTCATGTTTTTCCGTCAGGTGCAGCCAAATTCCAATGGCCATTAACGTGCCCGCTACGGAAAGTCTTGTCGTCAGAGGCTCCCCCATGGCCAGCGCAATAAGCGCACCACAGAAAGGAGCGACAGAGAAATAGGCACCGGCGCGTGCGGTGCCTAGATGGCGCAGCCCAACGACGAACAGGACCAGGCTGACGCCGTAAGCCAGCAGACCAACTACCATTGCAGCAGCCAGTATCGGCCAAGTCGGTAACTGGTCACCAAGCACGAACGCAATTGCAAGGTTTACCGTTCCTGCGACCATTCCCTTCATGGCTGCAATCCAAGTCGCATCAGCCAGCGAGACTTTTCGGGTCAGGTTGTTATCGACGGCCCATGCTAGACAGGCACCCAGCACCGCCAGTGCAGGCAGTGCGCCCGCAAATTGCATTTCTCCCGGCCAACTGAGCACGACTGCGCCAGCTGCAATGGCAAACATGCCCAAGGCGATGCGGTGGTCGAAATTCTCCTTGAAGACGACCCAGGCGAGCAGTGCGGTCAGAACGCCTTCTGCATTCAACAGTAATGCGGTTCCCGAGGCCGGCATTCCCGACAGACCATACATCAACAGAACTGGGCCAATCACACCGCCGGCCAGGATGGCCCCGGCAAACCATCCCGCCTCGGTTCTAGGCAGCCTGACAGGTTCAGCTTTGCTAACAAGCCGATAAAGCGACAGCCCGGCCCCGGAGCCCAGATAAAAGAGGCCAGCCAAAAGCCATGGACTCACGTCTTGTAGCAACAGTTTTGCCAACGGCGTTCCCGCCCCAAAGAGCAGCGCTGCACCCAGTGCAGACGAAATGCCAGGCGAGATGAATGGATGATTCATATTGATTTAGAACCCTAAGGCTTCTCCAGCCCCCAGAAGTGTGGCGACACCGAGGATAGCGAAGATGGCGGCTGCAATGCGATGAACCAGCTTGACCGGCATTTTGTCTGCAATTTTGTCACCCATGATGACCGCCGGTACATTCGCTAGCATCATGCCTAGCGTTGTACCAGCGACCACCACGACCAGATTCTGATACTGAGCGGCCAGGGCAACGGTGGCAACCTGAGTCTTGTCACCCATTTCGGCGAGGAAGAAGGCAATCAGCGTGGTCGTAAAGACACCAAAGCGAGCCAGCTTGGCATCCTCTTCGTCGAACTTGTCGGGTATCAGTGTCCATCCGGCCATGGCAATAAATGAAACGCCAAGGACCCAGCGCAGTGTCTCCGGTCCCATCAGCGTTGTAATCCAGGAGCCCACTGCGCCTGCAAAACCATGATTGGCCAGTGTGGCGACCAAAATACCGAGAACGATAGGGACAGGCTTGCGGAATTTCGCCGCGAGAATGAATGCCAGGAGTTGGGTCTTGTCACCGATTTCGGCGAGGGCAACGATGCCGGTGGAGATGAGAAAGGCTTCCATGATGTTTCCTTGGCCGGAATTCGACGAATGACCACGCCACCTCTCCGGCCAATCGGAAGGCAGTGTGGTCAAAGGTCTTGCCAAGCAGAAACCGCTTACGCCATGGTCGAATGACCAAGTATGTTGACGCAAGCCTCTTCAGGCTGAAGAGAGGCTACTCCCCAATGACTCGGCGGCATTCTAACGATTGCGTCGTTACCCGTCTATCACGATAGTTAGTCAAACTCCCCGGCGTTACCAAAGCCCTCCTGAAAACATAAGGGCTTTAGGTAAGCATGCCGACTGCCTAAACATGAAAAATCAGGCAGGCCGGCGCGGTAGGATTATTGAACAACAAAACGCACGGTCGCCACTTTCTTGCCGGGCAGGTTCACTACTGCAACGGCTTTAGCACCAGCGGCAATGCCAAATGTACCTTTGGCCTCAAGCGCTTCTCCGGTGGGCGCCAAGGTGACTTCGGTTTTGTTCGCGCCGCTGAGCAATGTGACCTTGGCGGAAGCATCTTTCACACTCAACGGTTTGTCGTGGTCACGAATATAGAGTTTGATGGTATCCGGCTTGGCAACCAGTTCGAAGTCGAGGTGATTGGCCTCGACAACGACTCCACCCTGCAAGCCTTTGTGTTCGTGGGCATGGCTATGGCTGTCAGCGGCAAATGCAGCTCCAGAGAGAGCAAGGGAGACAGCGGTAAACAGTTGAATCAGCTTCATGGGGATTCCTTTCAGGAAAAGAGGTTAAAAGGCTTCGGCATTGGTTTCGTCGAGCAGGCGCTCGGCATCACGACGACCGAACAACCAGAACATGGCCGGGGTCAGGAAGGTGTCGAGCAAGGTCGAACTGACAAGACCAGAGAAAATGACAACCGCAACGGGATTCAGAATTTCTGTGCCTGGACGCTCGGCTTCAAACAGCAGCGGCGCCAAGGCAAAGGCAGTCACCAGAGCAGTCATCAGCACCGGGCTCAGGCGTTCCATCGAGCCACGCACAATCATGTCCGGCGTGAAACGCTCGCCCTCGATGCGCATCAGGTTCAGGTAGTGGCTGACCTTCAGAATGCCATTACGCACTGAAATACCGGCTAGCGTGATGAAGCCAACCAGGGCCGCAACGGATAGCGGCTGCCCCGACAGCCAAAGCCCGACCACCGCCCCAACCAGTGCCAGCGGAATATTGGCCATGATGAGCACCGACAGCGTTGTGGACTTGTAGCGGCTATAGAGCACGACGAACATCAGGACCAGCGAGACCAAGGCCAGCATGCTGACCAGTCGACTGGCCTCTTCCTGGGCCTGGAATTGCCCCCCCAGCGTCACGAAGTACCCTTCGGGCAGCTTAGACTCCGATACCACTTTGCGGATGTCCGCCACCACATCAGATAACGCACGCCCCTGAGCATTGGCTGATAACACTATCCGGCGTTTGCCATCATCCCGGCTGATTTGGTTGGGACCGTCGCCATCCTCGATAGTGGCCAACAGGGACAGAGGCACTCTTCCTTTCGGTGTTTCCAGCAGAATCTGGCCCAATCCATCCAGCGAACGTGCGGTTTCCGGCAGGCGAACAACCAACGCAAATCGACGATTGCCCTCAACGATTTGGGTGACCTTCTCGCCTTCGACCAAACTCTGAAGCACCGAGAGAATCTGAGTAACCGGGACGCCGTACTGTGCAGCTGCCGCATGGTTAACATGAATCTTAATTTGCGGCGCCAACACCTGCTTTTCGATTTCCAGGTCAGCCAGACCAGGAATCCCGGCCAGTTTCGAGCGCAAGGCGTCTGCCTGTCCACGCAAGGTATCCAGGTCGTCACCAAACAGCTTGATGGCGATTTGCGAGCGTACGCCCGAAAGCATGTGGTCAATCCGGTGCGAAATCGGCTGACCAATGGAAATGGCTGCCGGCAAATTGACGAGTCGCGCCCGAATGTCCGCCTGAACCTCGGCCACGCTGCGCTTCATCTCTGAGGCGGGAATCAAACCGACGTCCAGTTCGCTGACATGCACACCTTCCGCATGTTCGTCGAGTTCCGCACGCCCACTACGTCGGCCGACGTGGGTCACTTCCGGAACCTGACGAACGAGAACTTCGGCTTGGCGGGCAAGAACCGTGGACTCTGCCAGCGTCACGCCAGGATTAAGGCGCATGCCGATGAGGAAAGTGCCCTCATTGAAAGGAGGCAGGAAGGTCGTCGGGAAGAACGGTACCGCCACCGCAGCCAATACGACTGCGACCAAGCCAGCAGCCACAGCCGCTTTAGGGCGCTCGAGAATCCGCTCAAGTGATGTCCGGTAGCCTGATTTGAGCCAGGCCAGCAGACGGGTATCGCCGTGCTCCAGCGACTTCATCCGGGGTAGCAGATAGAAGGCCAGCACAGGCGTCACCGTAACCGAAACGACCAAGGAAGCCAGAGTCGAGACGATGAAGGCAATACCGAGCGGGACAAACAGACGCCCTTCCATACCAGGTAGAGCGAACAGAGGCAGGAAAACCAGCACGATGATAATCGTCGCGTAAAGGATGGCCGAACGGACTTCAACCGTTGCCGCCTTGACCAGTTCCATAGGGTGCAGCCGGTGTTGTGGATGCTTTTCCCGGTCGACTTTCAGGCGTCGCAGGACGTTCTCAATCCCGACCACAGCGTCGTCGACCAGCCCACCGATGGCAATGGCGAGGCCCCCCAGCGTCATCGTATTGATGGACATTCCGAAGTAGTGGAAGACCAAGGCTGTGATGAAGATAGATACGGGTATCGCCGTCAGGGCAATGATGGTCGGACGCAGGGTGCCGAGGAAGGCAAACAGGATGACGGCGACAAACACCGAAGCGCCAATCAGCTTGCCTTGCAGGGTTGAAATCGAGGATTCGATGAAACTCGCCTGCCGGAAAGTGACACGCGGTTCTTCCATGCCGGGCGGCAGGGTTTTCTTGAGGTCTTCCAGAGCAGACTCAATCTTTCGCGTCAGGTTGATGGTATCCGCCGTCGGTTGCTTCTGAATGCCCAGAATCACGGCCGGTTTGCCCTCGAAACCGGCATCGCCCCGCTTGATGGCCGGGGCAAACGTAACCTCGGCAATCTGGCGCAGCAGAATCGACTGACCATTCCTGGCGGTCAGCGCCAGGTTCATCAGGTCGTCCAGCCGCGAGGTGCGCCCAATGTTGCGGATGAGGTATTCACGGCTGTTCAGCTCCAGGAAGCCGCCAGAGGTGTTCGACGAGAAACCTTTCAGCGCATTCTCCAGTTGGTCATGCGTAATGCCCAATTCGGCCATGCGGACAGTGCTGGGTTGGACCTGGAACTGGCGCACCTCGCCACCGATGGGAATCACTTGGGCAACGCCTGAGATAGCCATAAAGCGTGGACGCAGCACCCAGTCGGCGTACTCTCGAACGGCCATGGGCGACATTTTCTGGATGTCGATGGGAATGGCGACTTGCATGATTTCGCCCATCACTGAACTTATGGGCCCCATGCGCGGCACCACATTACTTGGTAGCTCCTGCTCCATCGAGGACAGCCGCTCTGACACCATCTGGCGGGCCCGGTAGATGTCCGTGCTCCAGTCAAAGGTGACGTAGATGAACGACAGGCCGGCACTGGAAACCGAACGCACGCTATCCACCCCGGGCAGGCCATTCATCGTTGTTTCCAGGGGGAACGAGATAAGCTGCTCAACTTCTTCGGCCGCCATGCCGCCGGATTCGGTCATGATGGTGACCGTTGGTCGGTTCAGGTCAGGAAAGACGTCAACGGGGGTTCGGGAGAGCGTGAACGCCCCATAGGCGACCAACACGAGACTGGCGATGAGCACCAGCAGCCGGTTGGCCATGCTGTTATCGAGTAGCCACTTGAACATATGCGCTACTCCTCAGCGGACCTGATTGATGAACGAGGCACCCTGCGTCGCCACCCGCTCGCCGGCCTTGATGCCGGAGGTGATGGTCACTGAGGTGCCGTCCAGGGGGTCATAGGTGACGAGACGCGGCTCGAACACCTCCGGTGCCTCCTTGACCCAGACAATGGCTTGGTTCGCCGGATTCTTGAGCACCGAACCGAGCGGAACCTGTAGTCCCTTGATGCGTTGAGCGGTCTGGGCAAAAACCTTAACCGGCTGACCAACGGCCAGCTTTGCTAAGGCATCCGACTGGCCGGCGAAGGTCATCGGCAAAGCCTGGTCGCGCAGGCTCTTGGCAACCCCCAGAAGCTTGAGGTCGATACGTTCAGAACCGATAGCGACGGCGGCATTGGCAATACTTTGGGCTTGGACAGCATCGTAAGCCAGTGCCTCAATCTGGAGGCGCGACGGGTCAACCACCTCAAAGACCAGCTCCCGGGCTTCCAGTACCTGACCGGCCACGGCATTGGCCGAGGCAATAACGCCGGAAACTGGCGCCACCAACGCGTCCCGATTGGAGAGGCCGGCACCGACCGCTTGCAGTCGGCCAGTCAAGCTGGCTAGCTCGCTCTCCGCGGCTTCAATATCCTTGCGTGGCACCGTATCCGAGAGCTCTTTGAGGCGTGCCAGACGTTTTTCTGCAAGGGAGCGAGCCGCCTGCAACTCTGCCTGTTGAGCTACTTGATTCGAGCGCTCAATGGCGCCTGAGGTCGGAACTACGTAGGCCAGAACGTCCCCTTTGCGGACGCGTTGTCCGAGCACCGGAAGCCCTTGCGGCCCGGCCGCAAGCCGACCGGCCAAAGCCGCCTGGACCTTGCCACCTGCGTTAGGGTCCATCATCACTTTGCCGGCCAGTTCAAAGACCTTCGGCTGTTCGGACTCGGTCACGGTCAGTGTGCGAATGGCCAACTGATGCTGGGCTGGTTTCGGTAGGAACACGCGACCATCTGGCTGACGTTTGGGGCCATTGCTAGTCACTGCGGCCGGTGCATCACCATGGTCATGGCCATCACCTGCGTAGGCCGCGTTGCCGGAGAGAGCCAACAACATGGCCACTAGGGAAAGACTGACAGCGGGCTTCAGGTTGCGATAGGCGTTCATGCTGCACCTCCCAACTGACGTGCGCGCTTAACGCGAATGAAGCCAGCTACGGCCAGCAATAGGGCGGCGCCACCGGCCAAGGGTTTCCAGGGAATGCCGGCCTTGCTGTCTTCCGCGTGATTTTCAGGGTGGATGGCCAACTCGCTGGCCAGGAGGTCCGAGTCGTTACCGGCCACGACGGTCGCCGTGATGGTGATTTCTCCCGATTCTGGTTTCGTGTCGAGCGTAGCCTCGAATTCGCCTTCACCCACGCTGCTGACCGGGACAGCCTTGCCGCCAAGTTCAAGCTCGAGCTTCGCATCCTTGGCCGGGCTGTTATCGGCAGCACGGTCCAGATAAAGCGATAGCTTCCTGTCGTTCAGGATGCCAACCAGCTCGTAGGTTTCCGAGATAGCAGTGAAGCGTGGCAATGCCGCACCGCTGGCAGCTGCCGGTGCTTCGCCATGGTCGTGGCCATCACCCGCATAGGTGGGCAGGCTAAAGGCGCACAAGAGGAGGACTCCCGCCAGCGCCTTGTTCAGTTGGGTCATGTTCATGGTGGTTCTCAATTGGAATTTGTTCAGTGGGCTCATTCGGGGAGCAATCCCAGGGATTGGCGAAGGGCCGAAATCCCGGCGGCAACGTCGATACGTGCCCGGGTCAGTTGCCGTCCGGCCTCAGTGGCTTCAAGTTCAATACGTAGTCGGGTCGGCAGGTCGGTCTCGCCCAAACGGAATGACTTTTCGAAGAAGCTCTGGGATTCCTGGGCAAAGCGAGCACGTTTTTCTGCGGCGCTAAGGCGGCTCTGGGCAGCCAGGACCTGGGCTCGGGCCGACTCGATGCCGGAGATGATGCGCGTTCGCTCCAATTCAGCAGACGATTCGGCATCCAGTGCTTCGGCTCGGGCAGTGGCGCGCCGTGCCTCGGCACGAGGGCCGGCGCCAAAGGGAAAGCGGATACCAAGGGTGTAGGTCTGGTCGGTATCGGCGCCAGCCTGGGCGCGCGTATGCGTCGTGGCAATCAGGATTTCAGGATTCGCCCGCGTCCGCACACTCGCCAGTTCCGCAGCACGCCAAGCCACAGTTGCCCGGTCCAGCAATTCGACCAAGGCGGGATGGGTTGCCGGCTCATTTAGGGCTTTCGCGTCCGGCATCGGCTCAAGGGCGATGGCTTGCGTATGAGGGGGCAGTAACGCCTGGCCGATTAGGCTGCGCATTGCATTGAGCGCAATAGCACGGTTACCTTGCGCCTCGGCCATCCCGGCTTCAGCCTGGGCCAGCAGCCCGTTGGCCTGATGCTGGTCCGCCCGGGAAAGGTCGCCGGCCTTGAAGCGCCGGGTAACATCATCCGCGAGCTTCTGAGCGTTGGCTTGGCGTTCCGTGGCCAACGCCAATTCGCCTTCGGCACGGTAGTAGTTCCACCACCGCTCACGAACGACTTCAGTCACTCGCAGTTTGGCACCCAGGAACCGACTATCCAGGGCCTTGGCTGTTGCCTCGGCGAGGTCGCCAGAACGGCTACGTTCGCCAGGTAACCACATGGGAATGGCCACGCCGATTTCGTATTCGCGGCTGCCGTTGTTGGAGCCCATCTTGTCCGATTTGCCCTGAAGCTCCAGGGCGGCGGGTTCGACTGTCCAACTGGAGGCTGCGGCACGTGCTGCGTTAACCGCCTCCTGACGAACGGATTGAGAGCGCGCCTCCGGCTGGCGACTCCAGGCAAGCTCAAAGGCTTCCTTGAGCGACAGCGGTGCTTTTTCTGTCTGAGCCGTTTCTGGTGACGGCTGCCTGACTATGGTCGGAGCCTGCGCCCAGGCAGTCGGCGTAAGCGCTAGCCAGGATGAAACGAGGGCTGGCAGTAGCCTATTAAGCCAGGATGAAACGAGGGCTGGCAGTAGCCTATTAAGTTTGTTTCGGTACATCCGATTCTTCTCCAGTAAAACATTGGGGATGGAATCGGCGAGGAGCCGTCTCTGAAGACCACGCGCAAGGACGTAGTTACGCCTAGTGGGCGTTCAGTCGGAATGAGGGGTGCCTAAACCCGCCTCGCCGTTAGGCGAAGGCGTGCCAGTTGGGGCGTTCTGGCTGAGTCTGAGGTGGCGTGGGAAGGGCGAAGTTCGGTGTTGTCACCGACACAGTAGCCAATGTCAGCGGTTCTCTACGCTGGATGTCGCTGTACAAGGCACCGCAGAATGCATGGCATGCTTGGCAATCATTATCGCCCATGCCTGGTAGCTGATTGTCAGTGTTGTCTGACGAATCGCCCGCACCATGATGCTCATGTGTGTGATGGCCAATATGGAAGGTTGCGGGTGTTTTCTCGTGCTCGCAATACGGCGCCGCCGCAGCCCAAACGGCTTGCAGCGGAAACAGCACCAGGAAGAAGATGGCAATCCAGCGACGCATAAGTCTGGAGTATAGCGTATGGCGTTTTATATCTTGCTTAAGGGCAGATTATTGTGGCGAGGGTCACTAGGACGTTTCCGGCTGCAAGGCGATGACTGTCATGCCGACCAAGGCAATTGCTGCTCCCAGTATGTCCCAGCGGGTCAAGGAAATGCCGTCGACAACGCGTAACCATGCCAAGGCAACCACGATGTACATGCCACCGTAGGCAGCATAGGTTCTGCCTGCGGCAGTCGGATGCAAGGTCAATAGCCAGGCGAACGCCGCCAACGAAAGCGCTGCCGGTATCAGCAAGAGCGCAGTCTTCCCCTGTTTAAGAACAAGCCAAGGCAAATAGCAGCCCACGATTTCGGCAACTGCCGTGACAGCGAAGAGCAACGCGAGACGAAAAATATCCACTTTTCGAAGTCCAATCAGAAAACGGTTATTTCGCCTGTTTCACGCCTTTCAGCAGGCGCAGTCCGTTGAACACAACCAGCAAGCTGGCCCCCATGTCGGCGAAGACCGCCATCCACATCGTGGCGTTGTCGAAAACGGCCAGGACCAAGAAGACAAGCTTGATGCCCAAGGCCAGGGTGATATTCTGCCAGAGCACGGTATGGGTACGCTGCGACAAGCGGATTGTTTCCGGCACCCGCCGCAGGTCATCGTTCATGATGACCACATCAGCAGCCTCCATGGCGGTATGCGTACCCGCACTACCCATGGCAAAACCAATGCTTGCGGTTGCCAATGCCGGCGCGTCATTGATGCCGTCCCCAACCATGGCAACCTGTTTGCCTTCGCTGGCCATTTCACGAATGGCATCCAGTTTTTCCTGGGGGAGTAGATTGGCACGGACCTCCGCAATACCGGCCTGGGTAGCGATACTGGATGCAGTCGCCGGATTGTCACCCGTCAGCATGACCGGGGTTACGCCCAGCGCCAACAACTCACGGATGGCCTCCTGGGAGCTGGCTTTGATGGTGTCTGCCACCGCAAACAGGGCCAGGACTCTCTCCTTGTCGGCCAGAACGGCGACGGTACGTCCCTGACGTTCGTGCTCGAACATCAAGGCTTCCAGTTCGGTCGAGCATTGATTGCGGTCGTGAATCCAGCGGTGGTTGCCGAGGACATAATCCTGCCCTGCTACGCTCCCTTGGACGCCGCGCCCGGCTTCTGCCGCAAAGCCATCGACGTCCAATGGCTCAGAAGCCCCAAGGCCGGCTGCGACAGCCTTGGATACCGGATGGTCAGAACGGGCGGCCAGAGCGCTGGCAATACGCAGAATCTCGGTTTCTGGCAGAGCGTGAGCAAGAACAACTTGGGCGACGAGCTTGGGCCGGCCTTCGGTGACTGTGCCCGTCTTGTCCAAGGCAACGGTCGTCAGCTTGCGAGCCTCTTCAAGGTACGCACCGCCTTTAATCAGGATACCTCGCCGGGCAGCAGCAGCCAGTCCACTGACCACGGTGACGGGCGTCGAGATAACAAGGGCGCACGGGCAAGCAATTACGAGCATGACCAGTGCCTTGTACAGGCTGGCCATCCATGTCCAGCCGAGCATCAGGGGGCCACCGATAGCCACACCTATCGCCAAGACAAATACGGCCGGGGTGTAGATGGCGGCGAACCGGTCAACAAACCGCTGCGTGGGCGCCCGGGAGCCTTGGGCTTCTTCGACGGCATGAATGATGCGGGCCAGTACGGTATCGCTCGACGGCGCAGTCACTTCGAATTCCAGTGCGCCGTTTTGGTTGATGGTGCCCGCGAATACATCATCACCCGGGCCCTTCTCCACGGGCATGCTTTCACCAGTAACCGGTGACTGGTCGACGGCGCTGTTGCCGGTTTTGACGATGCCATCTAATGCGAAGCGCTCGCCAGGGCGGACCCGGACCCGGGCACCCACCAGAATTTCCTTGGCGGGAACTTGAATCCAGGCGCCGTCTGGCTGAAGCACCTCGGCTTGCTGTGGCGACAATTCAAGGAGGCTCTTGATGGCGTTTCGAGCACGGTCAACAGCCCGTGCCTCAATGAGTTCAGCCAGAGCGTAGAGCGCCATCACCATAGCCGCTTCCGGCCATTCGCCGAGAAAGAAGGCACCGGCAACGGCAACCGACATTAGGGCATTGATGTTGAGTTTCCCACTCAGCAGAGAGGAAAGACCTTTGCGAAACACCGAGAATCCAGAAAGGGCGATGGCAATCGCTGCAACGCCCATCCCAAGCACTTTCCAGAAAAATGTTTCAGGGGCCGCGAATGCGAGGAGCTCAGCTACCGTCGCCACAACCAGTGCTGCAACAAGACGGATGGCTTCATTCTTGAGGCGCTGCCGTCCTTCCTCCGGTGCCACGGGTTGCACGAGGCTTTCCGATTTGAATCCAGCTTTGCCGATGGCAGCCACGACATCGGCCCATAGCTCTTTCGGGGCCTCGATGCTCAACACCCGACCAGGCAGGTCAAAGACCAGGCGACGAATTGCAGAAAACTGTTCGAGGGCGGCACGAATCTGACCTTCCTCGGTCGGGCAATCCATCGCCGGAATACGCAGCAGTAAAGTATCGCCATCCGGTGCCGGCAAAGTCATGCTCTGGGCCTCTATGTTTGGGGAAGAACTTGCGTGGGGACAACTGCACGAATGGGGTTCTGCATCCTGACGCTCATTGGGTAAATGGTGTTCGGTCATGAACTATCTCGCGTCCTGTGATTGCCATATAGATAGGCATATTAGAAACCCTGTAGCTACTATAGAGTCAACAACAACTGTAATTGCCTCTATCCAGGAGAAATTCATGAAGATTGGCGAGCTTGCCATGACTGCCCTGACACCGGTTGAGACCATTCGCTACTACGAGCGGGAAGGGCTGCTACCCAAGCCAGGGCGCAGTGACGGCAACTATCGTATTTACGAAGCCCAGCATTTGGAGCACCTTCAATTCATTCGCCACTGCCGAAGCCTCGACATGTCGTTGGCTGAAGTCCGGGAGCTACTAATGCTGAAGAACTCCCCGCTGGAAAGCTGTGGCAACGTGAATCGGCTGCTGGACGAGCACATTAGTCACGTTTCGCGGCGCATCCGCGAGCTTCGGCAGCTGGAGAAGCAGCTTAAGGTTTTGCGGCGGCAATGTGGGGACGGAGGTGCCGTAAACGATTGTGGCATTTTGGCAGAGTTGGCACATGCATCGCAGGACGGGGTTGGTGAGACGAAAAAACGCAAATCCCACCTCAAGGCTGTTCACCATCCAACTTGAATATTGCTCAATCTTGGTCATTTAATGAGGCGTTGTGAATCAGAAGTACCGCTGCAAATGAGGAAATAATACTTGCTGAATACCAGTTTGGTACCGATGCCCGATGAGCTTTCCAGAATGCTCGCCCACCCGGAAGGGCAAGCCACTCCCCCTGCCACAAGAGGTAGTTAAGATGAACCTCCATAACCCTCAAAGCATGGACCCGGTCTGTCTGACGAAGCTGGACGCCGCGACGGCAAGCCATCAGCTGACCTATCGGAATATCACTTATCACTTTTGCTCAGCACACTGCCAAGAGCGCTTCTCCGAGGCTCCGGTGTTCTTCGGTGCGCCTCGGCGGTTTGAAGAGCCGCATCCGATACCCAAGCATCACAGGCTGAGGGTTGCCTCGGTTACGCAGGCTATCCGCGAGATGGCAGGAATTCGTCTTTGCGAAGTCCGTGGCGTGAACAGCGTTCTCATCGGTGACGGCTATGCAGACATTGACTACGATTTGAGGCTAGTTAGCCTGAACCAGGTCGAGGCGGCAATGAAGGATGCTGGGTTGCCACTTAAGGGCTGGTTGCATGGATTGAGGCGCAGCCTGTGGAGTTTTGTTGAGCATAACGAGCTCGAGAATCTGGCAAGCCAGCCATCCCCATGTTGCAGCAGGGCACCCATTCGGGTTCGGTAAATCCAAGAGGATGCATCATGAACAATATTGAACCCCGTAACGACGCGCCCGAGAAACATCATGCAAGGCGCTCAAACTTGGCTTGGTGGGTATTCGCCGGTATTGCGCTCTTTTATCTACTGACCGAGCACCAAGCCCATTTTCTGGGTGCGCTTCCGTATCTGCTCCTGTTGGCCTGCCCGTTGATGCATCTGTTTATGCACCACGGACATGGTCACCACGTGCACGATGAGGGAGACAAAAAATGACGACCGATACAAGCGACTATGGCCTTTGGTCACTGGTCATCATCAACTCGCTGTTCTTCATCTTCTTCGCCGCCAGTTTCTTCAAGCCGCAATCCAACCGGGACTGGCGAACGCTCGGGTTGTTCTCGGCATTTGTCGTGGCCTTGTTCACCGAGATGTATGGCTTTCCGCTGACCATCTACTTGCTGTCAGGCTGGCTTACCGAGCAATTTCCTGGCATCAACTGGTTGTCCCATGATGCCGGCCACCTGCCTGAGATGTTGTTTGGCTGGAAGGTTAATCCGCACTTCGGGCCATTCCACATCCTTTCGAATGTATTCATTCTGGGTGGATTCTGGCTGCTCTCCAAGGCCTGGCCGGTCCTGTATAACGCCCAACGCAGCGGAGAACTTGCGTGCTCAGGACCTTACGGACGAATCAGGCATCCTCAATATGCAGCGTTTATCCTGGTCATGTTTGGTTTCCTGTTGCAGTGGCCAACCATCATCACCGTCTTGTTGTTCCCGATTCTTGTCGTGACCTATGTACGCTTGGCTCATCAAGAAGAGCAGAGTGCTCTTGCCGAGTTTGGTGAGCGATACAGGCAATATATGGAGCATGTCTCGGGTTGGTGGCCAAAAGGTAACCTGACAAAAAAGTAATCCAATCGTCACTTCTCTGACGGTTTCAATGGCGCACACTTGATTCGTCTAAACAAGACAAACTTGTTCAACCTTTGAGGAGTATGACCATGAAACTGCAAGCCCTGCTTTCCGCTTCTATTCTGGCTGCTATTACTGCGCTTTCGGCAAGTGCTTACGCCGAAGAAAAGGTGGCTCCGGCCACCGAAGTAAAGGTCGAAAAAGCTGCTCCCGCTCAAGCTGCGAAGCCGCATTCCCATGTCCAAGAAAAAACTGGGATGCCTCAGGATATGAAACCACCTGCCACGGCCAAGAAGAATCCCGCTAATGACAAGACCAAGCACAACCATCCGCGAGATATGAAGTAACACATGCTTCGGAACAGGCGGCTCTTCGGAGCCGCTAATTATTTCGAATGCTAGATTTCGACACCACGCGTCATGGAAGCCGTTGCGCCTGCAAAATGCTTGCGGAGGCCATTGGCTGTGACCATAAAGCGATTAGTTTCAGGTTTTGTCGAAATGTCTTGATGAGGCGCTGGGTAGTTGAATGCAATCATGGTTGCCAAGACCTACCGCCACTAGAAAAGAAAAGTGAGCACTGGCACGACGTTGGCCCAATTGACCCGGTTAAAGCCATTCTTGTCAAAAACGACTGAGCAGTTCTCCCGCCGCCAATTAGTCCGGTTGAGATAGGAAAGCGGACAATTATTGCCACCCCATTGAGTTTCCGCTTCTGGCCGGTAGTGTGAGGTCGGCAACGGCCGCTTTGTGGCACTCCGGTTCGAAAAACCTGGCTTGGGCTGACTGGCCGCTATCGGGAAACCGCTATGGCAGCTTTGGGGCGTGTGCTGCCTAAAGTCCTTAGAGGATGGACGTCTTGCCCAGGCTAGGCTCGACAGACTTTCGCGTAATTTGCATCAAGTGCGAGAACCCAAATAGGGAGTTCGACAGACTTTGCCTAAAGATTGCCAATTTTTGGGCTACAAACAATCAGTCACTTAGAGGCCACACCCCCGACAGACTTAATTGTTTCCCATCATTTCACCCTCGTGATCAACTCAACTTGTCGGACAAAGTAAAAAGGGGCGCAAAGCCCCTTTTTCTTGCCTTCATGAAATCTCTTTCGAGAAAGCGGCTCGGCAAT
>WBZX01000352.1_pt1 | contig 43283 bp, 45 predicted proteins | sample 5204211 | NCBI WGS metagenome assembly WBZX01 (sample SAMN12344362, study PRJNA552823) | activated sludge metagenome | biome: Activated sludge suspended growth; feature: Nitrification reactor; material: Wastewater; isolation source: activated sludge from nitrification reactor of wastewater...
CTCGTCGCCGGATACGATTTCGGCGTCGCCCAGCTCCAGGCCGCCGTCCGGTACAGCCCCAACTTCTTCGCCAACTCCGGAAACGCCTGGTACAAGTGGGCCCAGCTCACCGTTCCCCTCCCCTTCTTGCGCGTCAACGAGAACGTCGCCTTCAAGGTCGTCGGCAGCATCGGCAACCAGTATGTCGAGCGCTACGCCAACTACGGCATCCCCAACGACAACTACTGGGACTGGCAGGCCGGCATCGTCGTCAACGTCTACGGCTTCGACCTCTCCGCCATATACACCGGCACCAACCTCTCCGTTCAGGACTGCCTCGGCACGCAGAACTGCGCATCACGCGTCATCGTCGGAATCTCGAAGGCGTTCTAGACCGAGCCAATCCCCCGATCCTGGAGGGTTGCCGCCCCGTCGGACGGCTGCCATCTATGTCGGATGGAAAAGGAACGGTTCGATCTCGCCATCGCCGGTGCCGGCCTCAATGGCAGCCTGCTGGCACTGGCTGCCGCCGAAGCCGGGCTCTCCGTCGCCCTGGTCGATCGCGTCGCGCTCACCACCATGAGCGAGGCCGCGTTCGACGGCCGCACCACGGCCGTCGCCTATACCAGCCAGCGCCTGTTCGCTGCCCTGGGCCTGTGGGATGAAGTCGCAGCCGAGGCCGAACCGATCCTCGATATCCGCATCTCCGATGCAGGTCACGACGGCCGCGCCAGTCCGTTGTTCCTGCATTTCGATCATCGCGAGGCGGCAGCCGAAGGAGCCGAAGCCGCCCCGATGGGCTGGATCGTCGAGAACCGCTTCCTGCGAGCCGCTCTGCTGCGTCGCCTTGCGGCCTGCCCGCAGGTCGAGCTGATTGCTCCCGACGAAGTCATCGACAGCACGCGCGACCTCGACAAGGCCGAACTCAGCCTGAAGAGCGGCCGTCGCATCGCGGCGCGACTGATCGCCTCTGCCGAGGGCCGCTTCGGCTCCATGCGCGAAGAGGCCGGCATCGGCGCGCGCGCCTGGTCCTACAACCAGATCGCCATCGTGCTCGTGGCCAAACACGAACGGCCGCATCGCGGCGTGGCGCAGGAGAAATTTCTGCCCGGCGGACCTTTCGCCATTCTGCCGATGACCGACGGCCCGTCGCAGGACGGATCGGCAGGCGAGCATCGATCGTCGATCGTCTGGACGGAACGGGCCGATCGTGCGCGCCGCCTGCTCGAACTCGATGCACCGCGCTTCCAGGCGGAATTCGCCCGCCGCTTCGGCGATCATCTCGGCGCCGCCGCGCCCATCGGTCCGCGCTGGTCGTATCCGCTCAGCCTCGTGCATGCCGAGCGTTACACCGATACGCGGCTGGTGCTGGTAGGTGATGCCGCCCACGGCATCCATCCCATCGCCGGCCAGGGCTATAATCTCGGCGTCCGCGATATCGCCGCTCTGGTCGAGGTGCTGGTCGACGCCAAGCGGCTCGGCCTCGATGTCGGCGGTGCGGACACGCTCGAGCGCTACGCGCAGTGGCGCCGCGCCGACAACCTCGCCATGGTCGCCGCGACCGATCTGCTGAACCGGCTGTTCTCCAACGACATCAAGCCGCTCCGCCTCGCACGCGATCTGGGCCTCGCCGCCGTGAACCGCGTGCCGCCGCTGCGCCGCTTTTTCGTTCGCCATGCGATGGGTCTGGTCGGCGACCTGCCCAAGCTGATCCGCGGCGAGCGGCCCTAGACTTAACGGGTTCACAGTCCTATCTCAGGGGCCAATTTCGAGGATCTCGCATGGCCAGTCCCCAATCATCGGCGCAGGTGCCTGTAACGGTGCTCACCGGCTATCTCGGCGCCGGCAAGACCACCCTTCTCAACCGCATCCTGAGCGAGCAGCACGGCAAGAAATACGCCGTCATCGTGAACGAGTTCGGCGAGCTCGGCGTCGACAACGACCTCGTGGTGAATGCCGACGAGGAAGTGTTCGAGATGAACAACGGCTGCATCTGCTGCACCGTGCGCGGCGACCTGATCCGCATCATCGAAGGCCTGATGAAGCGCAAGGACAAGTTCGACGGCATCCTGGTCGAGACGACCGGCCTCGCCGATCCGGGCCCGGTGGCGCAGACCTTCTTCACCGACGACGACGTGAAGGCCCGTACCCGGCTCGACGCCATCGTGACGGTGATCGACGCCAAGCACTTCTTCGGCCAGCTCGAACAAGGTTCCGAAGCCGAGCAGCAAGTGGCTTTCGCCGACGTGATCCTGCTCAACAAGACCGATCTGGTGAGCGCCGACGAACTCAAGAAGGTCGAAGACAAGATCCGCGGCATCAACCGCTACGCCCACATCTTCCGCACGCAGAAGAGCCAGATCGAGCTCGACGCCATCCTCGACAAGGGCGCGTTCGATCTCGGCCGCATCCTCGAATTCGAGCCGGACTTCCTGCATACCGGCCACGACCACAATCACGGCGACGAAGTCGCGAGCCTGTCGATCAGCGCCGACCGGCCGGTCGATCCCGACAAATTCCAGAAGTGGATGGGCGCGCTGCTGCAGATCAAGGGGCCCGACATCTTCCGCAGCAAGGGCATCCTGGCGATCGACGGCGCACCGCGCCGCTACGTCTATCAGGGCGTCCACATGATGATGGACAGCGACTGGGGTTCGCCCTGGAAGGACGGCGAGGCGCGTTCGAGCAAGCTGGTCTTCATCGGCCGCAACCTCGACGGCAACAACCTGAAGCGCGGCTTCGAAGACTGTCTGAAGTAGTTTGATCCCGTGAAGCTCGATCTCGCCAACCCGGCCTGGCAGCAGACGCTGCCACCGGCCCGTTCGCTCGCGACCGACGCCCCCGTCGCCGCCTGCGCCTTCAGCCGCGACGGCAACACGGTGGCCTTCGCGCTGGGCGATGGCCGGGTCCGCCAGCTGCCGGCCGACATCAAGGCCGCCGTACCGGATGCCACGCCGGCGCTGCACAGCGGCGTGGTGATGGCGCTGATCGGCGATCCGACGGGCGACGGCTTTATCAGCGGCGGCGACGACGGCCGCGTGCTGCGCGTGGCGCTCGACGGCACGGCGACGGAGCTGCTGACCCAGAAGGGAAAGTGGGTCGAGCACCTTGCCGCCCATCGCAACGGCGCGGTCGCCGCCGGCATCGGCCGTGCGATGTTCGTGGTCAGGGACGGCGAAGTGCGCGAATTCGGACCGCACCAGAGCACGGTGGCCGGCCTCGATTTCAGCAAGGACGGTGGCCGCGTCGCCTGCGCCCACTATGACGGCATCACCGTGTGGAGCATCGGCCAGGTCGTCCTGCCGCCACGTCGCTTCGCCTGGCGCGGCAGCCACGTCGCGTTGAAGTGGAGCACCGACGGCAAGTTCATCGCCACCGGCACGCAGGAGAACGACATCCATGTCTGGCGCGTGGCGCAGGCCACAGACATGCGCATGCAGGGCTATCCGGCCAAGGTGAAGTCGCTTTCCTGGACCGCCGACGCACGCTTTCTCTACACCTCGGCGCAGCCCGTCTTCACGGCCTGGCCGTTCTCCGGCAAGGGGCCCGAGGGCAAGCCGCCGCTTCAGTTCGGCGACGAGGGCGCAGGCCTGATGACGGTGGTGGCGGCCCATCCCGCGGCCGAGTTCGTGGCCGGCGGTTACGATTCGGGCGAGCTGCAGCTCGGCGACATCAAGAGCAAGCGCTCGGTCGTGCTCAAGATGGCCGACGGTTCGGCGATCACCTGCCTCGCCTGGGCGCCGGACGGCTTGCGGCTCGCCGTCGGCAACGACCGCGGCGATCTTCTGGTAATCGACCTCAGGCGTTAGCTAGCCGCGCCGCACCAATACGCGGTGCGACAGGAAGCAGAGCACGCCTGCGACACCCATCGCCGTCGTCATGGGCGCGATGGTGCCGTCGAAAGTCTGGCCGACCGCGGCGCCGAACGCCGCTCCGATGCCGAAGGTCAACACGCCCATCAAAGACGAGGCCGTGCCGGCCATGTGCGGATAGCGCTGCAGCGCGAGCGCCGTGGCGTTGGGGCCGATCAGGCTGAGCGTCGCGATCTGGGCGACGAAGCACACCAGGAAGGGGATCAGGCCGATCGTGCCGTAAGACGCCTCGATCCAGCCCAGCACGGTGGCGGTCACGCCCGCGAGGGCGGGCGCGAACACGCTGTAGCGCAGGATGCGGCCGGCGCCGATCTTGGGCACGAAGCGGGCATTGAGCAGGCTGCCCACCGTCATGAAGATCACCATGCCGCCGAACACCAGGCCGAAGTTGCGCGGCGCGATGCCGTAGCGCTCGATGAAGACGAACGGCGAGCCCGAGATGAACGAGAACAGAGCGGCGAACATGAAAGCGCCGGTGAAGGCATAGCCCATGAAGGCGCGATGACGCAGCAGCTCGCCGAAGCGTTTCACCACCAGCAGCGGTTCGAGCGGCTGGCGGTATTCCGGCTTCAGGGTCTCGGGCAGCCGCCACCAGGCGATCAGGAACCCGAAGACTCCGACGCCCGCCAGCGCCCAGAAGATTGCGCGCCAGCCGGCGAACCACAGGATCTGGCCGCCGATCAGCGGCGCCAGCATCGGCGCGATGGAGGTCGCCGCCAGCATCAGCGACATGGCACGCGCCGCCTCGTCGCGCTCGGCCATGTCGCGCACCATGGTGCGCGCCAGCACGACGCCGCCGCAGGCCGCCAGCCCCTGCAGGAACCGCAGCACGATCAATTGGCCGGCCGAGGCGGCGAAGGCGCAGCCCACGCTTGCCAGGACGTAGACCAGCAATCCCGACAGGATGACCGGCCGCCGCCCGAAGCGGTCGCCGGCGGGTCCATAGAAGATCTGGCCGAAGCCGAAGGCCACCATGAACATCGAGAGGGTGAGCTGGATGTCGCCGACGCTGCCGCGCAGATCGACGGTGATCACCGGCAGCGCCGGCAGATACATGTCGATCGAGAGGGGCGTGAAGGCCGACAACAGGGCCAGCACCGCCAGCAACAACGGAGTGAGGGTCGGGCGGGTGGTCGTGGTCATTCTGAGGAGATCATGTGCGCGGTGGCTCTAACGGCAATTCCCGCCCGACACCATGCTATAAGCGGACCATGTCTTCGCTGCCTGACCTGTCAGAAATGCAGATCCGCCGATATGCCCGTCATATCGTGCTGGCGGAGGTCGGCGGCATCGGACAATCGCGGCTGATCGCCGCCAGGGTGCTGGTGATCGGCGCCGGCGGCCTTGGCGCACCCCTCCTGCAGTATCTGGCGGCGGCCGGTATCGGCACGCTGGGGGTGATCGACCACGACACCGTCGATCTTTCCAACCTGCAGCGACAGGTCATTCACCGCACCAGCGACGTGGGCATTTCCAAGGTCGAGAGCGCCCGGCGCGCGCTTGGCGACATCAACCCCGAGGTGCAGGTTCAGGTCCACGACGAACGCCTCACCGCCGAGAATGCCACGCGCATCATCGCGGGCTACGACGTCGTGGCCGACGGCAGCGACAACTTCGCCACGCGCTATCTCCTGAACGACACCTGCTACCGTCTGAAGAAGACTCTGGTCTCGGCAGCGATCCTGCGGTTCGACGGCCAGGTTTCGACCTACAAGGCCTGGCAGGGCGCCGGCCATCCCTGCCTGCGTTGCCTCTTTCCGGTGGCGCCGTCGGAGGATGCGGTGCCGAGCTGCGCCCAGGCGGGCGTGCTGGGCGCGCTGGCCGGCACCTTGGGCACCCTGCAGGCGACGGAAGTGGTGAAGGAGATCCTCGGCGTCGGCCGTTCGCTCTCGGGCCGGCTGCTGATGTACGACGCGCTTGCCGCATCCTTCGACGAAATGACGATCGCCAAGCGACCCGACTGCCCGACCTGTGGCGTCGACACGGGCGGGACCTCATGAGCGACGGCGGCATCTCGGTCATCCTGCGCGCCGGCGACTATGAAAGCGCCCACTACGCGCTGGCGCTGGCCGCGGCTGCGCTGGCCGTGAACAAGCCGGCCGTCCTTTTCTTCACCATGTCGGGCATCCGGGCCCTGCAAGGCCCGCCCCCGCCCCTCGACGACTGGGATCGCGATGCCCGCAACCGCACCCGCGGCGTCGGCGACTTCGAGACCCTGCTGCAGGCCTGCGTCGAGCTTGGCGCGCGCTTTATCGTGTGCGAAATGGGTTTGCGGTCGCTCGACATCGACCGTGCGAGCCTCAGGGCCGACGTACCGTTCGCGGTCGCCGGTATCGTGACCTTGCTGGAAGAGACCAAGCCGGGCATGCACCTCGTTTCACTGTGACGTATCGGGAGAGTTCATGACATCCGCCGCCTTCGACGTGCTGGGAATCGGTAACGCCATCGTCGATGTCCTGACCAAGGCCGACGATGCCTTCTTGAGCCAGCACGGCCTGGTGAAGGGCAGCATGATGCTGATCGACGAGGCACGGGCCGACACGCTCTATGCGGCCATGGGCCCAGGCGTGGAGATTTCCGGCGGCTCCTGCGGCAACACCATGGCGGGCGTCGCCTCGTTCGGTGGCAAGGGCGCCTATATCGGCAAGGTCCGCAACGACCAGCTCGGCGCCGTATTCGGTCATGACCTCAAGGCGACCGGCGTTTCGTTCGAGACGGCCAGCGCCACCTCCGGCCCCGCGACCGCGCGCTGCCTGATCCTGGTGACGCCCGACGCGCAACGCACGATGAACACCTATCTCGGCGCCTGCACCGGCCTCGGCCCGGCCGATATCGACGTGGCCCGCGTGGGATCGGCGCAGGTGACCTATGTCGAAGGCTATCTGTGGGATGCACCGGCCGCCAAACAGGCCGTCCTCAAGGCGTTCGACGCCGCCCACGCCGCCGGCCGCAAGGTCTCGATCACGCTCTCCGATTCCTTCTGCGTCCATCGCTATCGCGAGGAGTTCCGCGACCTGATCCGCAACAAGGTCGACATCCTGTTCGGCAACGAAGCCGAGATCACGGCGCTCTACGAGGTCGAGACGTTCGAGGAGGCCCTCGAAGCCACCCGCAAGGAAGCCAAGATCGCCGCCCTGACGCGCAGCGAGAAGGGCTCGGTCGTGATCAAGGGCAGCGAGACCTACGCCGTGCCGGCCGCTCCCGTGCCCAAGGTCGTCGACACGACGGGCGCCGGCGACCTCTATGCCGCCGGCTTCCTGTTCGGCTTCACGCAGAACAAGCCGCTCGCCGAATGCGCCCGCCTGGGCGGCATCGCCGCAGCCGAAGTGATTTCCCATGTCGGCGCCCGGCCCGAGCGGGCGCTGAGAAGCCTCATTTGAGCGGTCCCGCCGCCGCCGACACTCGCGCCGACAAGGGTTGGCGCGAGTCGCTCGCGACCTACACGCATCCGCGCGTCGTCACGTTCCTGTTCCTCGGCTTCTCCGCCGGGCTGCCGTTCCTGCTTGTCTTCGCCACGCTGTCGGCCTGGCTGCGCGAATACGGCATCAGCCGTACCGCCATCGGCTTCATCAGCTGGATCGGCATCACCTACTCCTTCAAGTTCGTGTGGTCGCCGGTGGTCGACCGCGTACCGTTGCCGCTGCTCACGCGCTGGCTGGGCCGCCGCCGCTCCTGGATGCTGCTGGCACAGGCGGGCATCGCCGGCGGTCTGCTGGGCATGTCCTTCTGCGACCCGCGCACCGATCTCTGGGGCCTGGTGGCACTGGCACTGGTCGTGGCCTTCTCCTCGGCGACACAGGACATCGCCCTGGACGCCTTCCGCATCGAAGCGACGGACGCCAGCCTGCAGGGCGCCACCGCCGCCACCTACCAGCTCGGCTACCGTATCGCCGTCCTCGCGGCCGGTGCCGGCGCGCTCTACATCGCCGAGTTCGGCTCCTGGCCCATCGCCTACCAGTCCATGGCGGCACTCGGTCTCGTGGGCATCGTCACCACCCTTATCGTCAGCGAACCCGAGCGGCAGGTCGCGGCCGGCACCTCGGAACTCGAAGGCAAGGTCGCGACCTTCGCTGCCGGTCTCGGCACCATGCCCGGCTGGGTACGCAAGGCGCTGATCTTCGTCTATGGCGCCATCGTCTGCCCGTTCGTCGATTTTTTCGCACGCTACGGCTGGATGGCCGTCGTGCTCCTGCTGTTCATCGGCCTCTTCCGCCTCTCCGACATCGCCATGGGCGTGATGGCCAACCCGTTCTACATCGACGTGGGTTTCTCGCTGTCGCAGATCGCCAACGTCTCCAAGATCTACGGCTTCGTGATGTCGATCCTGGGTGCGCTGCTGGGTGGCATGCTGGTCTTCCGCATAGGTGCGGCGCGGCTGCTTGCGCCTGCCGTCTTCCTGATCGCAGCGAGCAACCTCACTTTCTCGTGGCTCGCGCTGGTCGGTCAGCCCGATACCCTGATCCTCACCATCGCCATCAGCGTCGACAATCTGGTCGGCGGCATGTCGGGCTCGATCTTCATCGCCTTCCTGTCGGGCCTCACCAACACCGCCTACACCGCGACGCAGTATGCGCTCTTCACCTCGATCATGACCCTGCCCGGCAAGCTGATGGGCGGTTCGTCGGGCTGGATCGTGGACAGGCTGCAGGCGGAGTTCTCGTCGGCCCACAAGTTCGGCGGCTACGCGATCTTCTTCCTCTATACCGCACTGCTCGGCTTGCCCGCGCTCGTGCTGGCGATGATCGTCCGGCGCCGTTTCGAAAAAGAAACCCCTCCTTCCTGAAGAAGGAGGGGCTTAGTCGTTCGGCGTCGGGTGTCGTCCGAGCCGGGGTTACCGACCCATTCCGAAGCAGGGGCGTGGGGTGCCGGACCTGGAACGGGCGAGCCTCGTGTAGGATGCGGACGCTACAGAGCCGTTACCGGCCATGTGGAAAACCCTCGCTCGAAGGGCCATCCGACAGGTCAGCCCGGCGTGGTGTCGAGGGCGTAGCCCGCGGCGCGAACGGTGCGGATCACGTCGGCCTGGCTCGCGCCGTTCAAGGCAATGCGTAGCCGGCGGATATGCACGTCGACCGTGCGCGCCTCGACATAGACGTCCTTGCCCCACACCGCGTCGAGAAGCTGCTCGCGCGAGAAGACGCGGCCGGGATGCTCCATGAAGTGACGCAGCAGGCGAAATTCGGTCGGCCCGAGATGGATCGGCTTGCCGCCGCGCGTCACACGATGCGCCACGAGATCCATGACGATATCGGCATAGGACAGGGCCTCGTCGGCCAAAGCGGGCCGTATGCGCCGCAGCACGGCGCGGATGCGTGCCACCAGCTCGGTCGGCGAGAAGGGCTTGGGCACGTAATCGTCGGCGCCGGCGTCGAGTCCGCGCACGCGATCGCCTTCCTCGCCCCGCGCCGTCAGCATGATGATCGGCACATTGGCGGTGGCTGTCTGGCGGCGCAGCTGACGGCAGACTTCGATGCCCGACATCAGCGGCAGCATCCAGTCGAGCAGGATGAGGTCGGGCACATCTTCCTGGACCGCCCGGAGCGCCTCCTCGCCGTCGAAGGCGACATCGACCTTGAAGCCGGACTGTTCGAGATTGTACCGCAGCAACTCGACCAGCGCGGTCTCGTCCTCGACGATCAGCACGCGCGGCTTCATCGAGGGAGCCTGAGCGTCGCGGCGGGCGGGAGTCACGGCGGCCATGCTCATGATGCGTTGCCCGCCGTATCGTTACCCGTCGTGTAAAGAGAGGTGCTGCCCTTCGGCCGCGCCTCGTCGAAGCCGTGGCCGGTCGCGCGGAAGCTCACCAGCTCGGCGATGTTGGTCACGTGATCGCCGGCGCGTTCGATGTTCTTGGCCATGAACAGGAGATGCGTGCAGGCGGTGATCGTGCGCGGATCTTCCATCATGTAGGTGAGCAGATGACGGAACAGGCCGGTGTAGACCTGGTCGATCTCCTCGTCGCGCTGCCAGACATCGTATGCCTTGGCGACATCGCCGTGAGCGAACGCGTCGAGCACGTCCTTCAGCGCCGTACGGACGAGACGGCCCAGCCGCTCGATGCCGGTCACGGCCGAAGGCGGCGCGACGCCCTGGCTCAGCACGATGCTGCGCTTGGCGGTGTTCTTGGCGTAATCGGCAATACGTTCCAGCGCCGCCGCGATCTTGATCGAGGACAGGATGACGCGCAGGTCGACCGCCATGGGCTGACGCAGTGCCAGGAGCTGGACCGTCTGCTCCTGCACCGCGACGTCGAGAGCATCGACGCGGGCGTCTTCGGCGATCACCCGCTCGGCCACCTCGGTGTCGCGATCGCGCAAGGCGACGAGCGCCTGCGCAAGCTGGCTCTCGGCAAGGCCGCCCATCTCGCTGATGGTGGCGCTCAGTCGCTCCAGTTCTTCGTCGAAACGCTTCAGAGTATGCGCGGGCATGTTCTGTCCCTTCTTCTGGTGCTGTTCGATCCGCAGCTCAGGCTCAACCGAAACGCCCGGTGATATAGGCCTGGGTGCGCTTGTCCTTCGGTGTCGTGAAGAGCGTCGCCGTGGCGCCGAATTCGATCAGCTCGCCAAGATACATGAAGGCGGTGAAGTCCGAGACGCGCGCCGCCTGCTGCATGTTGTGAGTGACGATGACGATCGTGTAGTCCTGCTTCAGCTCGTCGATCAGCTCCTCGATCTTCGCGGTCGAGATCGGATCGAGGGCCGAACAGGGCTCGTCGAACAGGATGACCTCGGGCTTCACCGCCACGGTGCGCGCGATGCACAGGCGCTGCTGCTGGCCACCCGACAGGCTCTGGCCGTTGGCGCCGAGCTTGTCCTTCACTTCGTCCCACAGCGCGGCCCGGCGCAGCGCCTGTTCGACGCGGCCGTCGAGCTCCGAGCGCGGCAGGCTTTCATAGAGCCGGATGCCGAAGGCGATGTTCTCGTAGATCGACATGGGAAAGGGCGTCGGCTTCTGGAACACCATGCCGATGCGGGCGCGCAGCAGGTTGATGTCCTGGTCTGCCCGCAGCAGGTTGTCGCCATCGAACTGCACTTCGCCGGCGGCGCGCTGGCCCGGATAGAGGTCGTACATGCGGTTGAGCACACGCAGCAGGGTCGACTTTCCGCAGCCCGACGGACCGATGAAAGCGGTCGTCTTGTTGGCATAGAGCGGCAGCGTGATGCCCTTCAGGGCGCGGCTGTCGCCGTAGAAGAACTCGAGATTGTTGATCGAGATCCTGGGCGTGAGCTTCGACGCGTCGAGGCTTGCATGGCTGGCGACGGGAGCGGCAAGGCTCGGCCCGCCGGAAGAAGCGATGCTCATTACTGTTTCCTCGCGGAAGTGAGGGATCGGGCAAAGATGGAGAGGGCGAGAACCGTGACGGTGATCAGGAGCGCGCCGGTCCAGGCGAGCTTCTGCCATTCCTCGTAGGGCGAGAGGGCGAACTGGAAGATGACCACCGGCAGGCTGGGCATCGGCGCATTCATGTTCAGGCTCCAGAACTGGTTGTTCAGGGCGGTGAACAGGAGCGGCGCCGTCTCGCCGCTGATGCGGGCGATGGCCAGCAGGATACCCGTCACAATGCCCGCCTGGGCGGCGCGATAGGCAATCCGCATGATCATGAGCGACCGCGGCAAGCCGATCGAGGCAGCCGCTTCACGAAGGGTATCGGGCACCAGGCTCAACATGTCCTCGGTGGTGCGCACCACAACGGGGATCACGATGACGGCCAGGGCCACGGCGCCGGCATAGCCGGAGAAGTGGCCCATCGGCGCGACCATCACCTCGTAGATGAAGAGGCCGATCACGATCGACGGCGCGCTGAGCAGGATGTCGTTGATGAAGCGCACAACGTTCGAGAGTTTGTCGTGGCGTCCATATTCGGCCAGATAGGTGCCGGCCAGGATGCCGATCGGCGTGCCGATGATGACCGCCAGCACCGTCATGATCACGCTGCCCACGATGGCGTTCGCCAGGCCGCCGGCGGCGCCGGGCGGTGGGGTGTTCTCGGTGAAGACGGAAAGCGACAGGCCCGACAGGCCGTGGAACAGCAGCACGCCCAGGATCAGGACGAGCCAGCCGAGACCGAAGATCGTCGCGGCCACCGCAAGACCTTTGGCGATGGCATTGCGACGGCGACGGCCGGCGTAGAGCGAATTCGCAGTAGCGGACGACATGGCGTTACCCCGCCCTGTTCAGGCGCGCCAGCAGGTAGCGGGCAATGGCGAGCACGATGAAGGTGATGAAGAACAGGATCAGTCCGAGCGCGATCAGCGACGAGGTGTAGAGATCGCCGACTGCTTCGGTGAATTCGTTGGCGATCGAGGCCGAGATCGTCGTGCCCGGGGCCAGGATCGAGGCCGAAACCTTGTGGGCATTGCCGATCACGAAGGTCACGGCCATGGTCTCGCCGAGCGCGCGGCCCAGGCCCAGCATGAAGCCACCGATCACGCCGACCCTCGTGTAGGGAAGGATGACGTTACGGAACACTTCCCAGGTCGTGCAGCCGACACCATAGGCCGCTTCCTTGAGCACGGGCGGCACGGCGGCGAAGACGTCGCGCGAGATCGAGGTCACGAAGGGCAGCACCATGATCGCGAGAATGAGGCCCGCCGTCAGCACGCCGATGCCGTAAGGAGGCCCTTCGAAGAGCGTGCCGAGAAGGGGAATGCTGCCGAACGTGTCGATCAGGAAGGGCTGGACGTACTTCTGCAGGAAGGGCGCGAAGACGAACAGGCCCCAGATGCCGTAGATGATGCTGGGAATGCCGGCCAGCAGCTCGATGGCGATGCCGATCGGCCGACGCAGGGCCATCGGGCAAAGCTCGGTCAGGAAGAAGGCCACCATCAGACCGACCGGCACGGCGATCAGCATGGCGATGAAGGACGTGACCAGGGTGCCGTAGATCGGCGCCAGCGCTCCGAACTTCTCGGTAACCGGGTTCCAGGACTGGCTGGTGAAGAAGGAAAAGCCGAACGTGCCGAGCGCAGGCGCGGCACCGATGATCAGGGCGATGATGACCCCGCTCAACAGCGCCAGCACCGCGAAAGCCGCACCTCGGGTCAGCCCATGGAATATGCGGTCGTTCAGTCTCAGCCGTCGCAGAACGGCGGCGCGCGACGACGACTCCCGGGCCGACACGTTCGCGTCTCTCAAAGCCATGTCGCTCACGTCATGCCCTCTCGAACCCATGCTCCTCCCCCTGCCTCCCCGCCCGGTCCGCTCGGGCAGAAAGGACGAATGGAGGGCGGATGGAAACCACCCGCCCTCCCGCGCGCCTTAGTTGGTCGGCGAGAACAGCGGCTTGCCGCCGGCGTCCTTGATCTCCGCAGACCACATCTTCTGAATGTCGGCGACGACGTTGGCCGGCATCGGCACGTAGTCCAGTTCTTCCGCCGACTTGTCGCCCTTGGAGTAGGCCCAGGCGAAGAACTTCAGCGCCTCGCCCGTGGTCGCCGCGTCGACCGGCTTCTTGTAGATCAGGATCCACGTCGCCGCGGTCATCGGCCAGGACTGGTCGCCGGGCTGGTTGGCCAGGATCACGCCATAGCCGGGCTGCGACTTCCAATCGGCGTTGGCAGCGGCCGCCTGGAAGGTGGCCGAGGTCGGCGCAACCGTCTTGCCCGCCTTGTTCACCATGTTGGTATGGGTGAGCTTGTTCTGCTTGGCGTAGGCGTACTCGACGTAACCGATCGAGCCCTTCGTGTTGGCGACGTTGTTGGCGACGCCTTCGTTACCCTTGGCGCCGATGCCGACCGGCCATTCCAGCGCGGTGGCGACGCCGACCTTGGACTTCCATTCCGGGCTGATGTCGGCGAGGTAATAGGCGAAGTTGAAGGTCGTGCCCGAACCGTCCGAGCGGCGCACCGGCACGATCGCCTGCTTGGGCAGCTTGGTGTTCGGGTTGAGCTTGGCGATGGCGGCATCGTCCCAGCTCTTGATCTGGCCCATGTAGATCTTGGCGAGCGTCGCGCCGTCGAGGGTGATTTCACCCGGCTTGATGCCGTCGAGATTCACGACCGGCACGATGGCGCCCATCACCATCGGGAACTGGGCCAGGCCCGCACCGTCGAGGTCCTTGCCGGGCAGTGGCGCATCGGTGGCGCCGAAGGTCACGGTCTTGGCCTTGATCTGCTTGATGCCGCCGCCGGAGCCGATCGACTGGTAGTTGAGACCGATGCCGGTCTCCTTCTTGTAGGTATCGGCCCACTTGGCATAGATCGGGTACGGGAAGGTCGCGCCGGCGCCGGAAATGTCGGCGGCGTACGCAGCAACCGACGAGAGCGCGAGCGCTGCTGTCGTCAGGGCAATCTTGGCGAAGTGCATAGGGTTCTCCTTCGATGAATTCCGAAGCGCCCTTCCCCTAGGTGCCGCAGGTCACTGTCATATGACTCTTATATGACACTTCGATGACATCGCCGGCCGGCATCTGGGAACAGTATCGCGCACAGCCTCTAACGCACTGAACTATAAGGATTTCTCGAAGGGCGGCGGCGCATCGTAACGCGGGGCGATGTATCCCGGCCGGATCGACAGGCCGATCGGTCAAACCGCCGTTCCACCGCGCCGGCCGATCATGGCGAAGCGCAGCTTGCCCGACAGGAAGTCGATGGCGGCCACCGCCACCAGGATCATCAGGACGATGAAGGAGGTTTGTTGCAGCTCCAGGGTACGGATCGCCTCGGCAAGATGCAGGCCGATGCCGCCCGCTCCGACGATGCCGATGATCGATGCCGAGCGCGTGTTGGATTCGAAGTAGTAGAGTATCTGGCTCATCAGCACCGGAAAGACCTCCGGCAGGATGCCGAAGCGAATGCCGAGGATATGGCTGCCGCCGGTCGAGGTGATGCCTTCGACCGGCTTGCGGTCCGCGGCCTCGATCGCCTCGGAGAAGAGCTTGCCGAAGCTGCCGATGTCGGCGGTCATGATGGCGAGCGCCCCGGCGAAGGGGCCGAGGCCGACGACGTTGATCCAGATCAGCGCCCACACGAGGATGTCGACGCTGCGGATCGTGTCGAGCGAGCGGCGCGACAGGAAACGCACGATACGTTGGGCCGTCACGTTGCGCGCCGCCAGCAAGGCAACCGGCAGAGCCAATACAGCGGCCGACAGGGTGCCGAGCAGGGCAATGGCCACCGTCTCCAGGAGCGAGATCGAGTAGATTCTGACATGCGCCCACGAGCCGGGATCCGGCGGCAGCATGAGGCCCACGATCTCGAACAGCCGCCCCAGGCCGGAAAGCAGCGTGCCGTCGAAGAAGCCGAGATGGCCCATGGCATAGATCAGCAGGGCAAACAGGCCCAAGGCAATCGCCGCCATAGTGAAGCGGTCGCGGCCGAAGCCCTGGAAATGCTCGGGGTAGCGCTGACGCAGGAGCGACGTCGGGACCGACATCAGGACTTCCCTTCCAGGCCGATCAGGCGATGCCGCGCCTTGGACGTGAGCATGTCGATTGCCGCCACGGTCAGCAGGACCAGCACCAGGATGGCGGAGACGTCCGAGTAGTAGAACTTGCGGATGGCCTCGACGAGGTCCTGGCCGATGCCGCCGGCACCGACGAAGCCCATGACGGCCGCTTCGCGCACGTTGATCTCGAAGCGCAGCAGCGTGTAGCTGGTGAAGTTCGACATCACCTGCGGCAGGACGCCGAAACGCATGGAGACATGCCAGGGCGACCCGGTCGACGACACGCCCTCGACCGGCTTCATGTCGATATTCTCGATGACTTCGGCGAACAGCTTGGCGAGCACGCCGAACGTGTGGACGACGACCGCCAGCACGCCCGCCATCGGGCCGAGCCCGAAGGAGATGACGAAGATCAGCGCCAGCACGAGGGTCGGCACGGTGCGGCAAATCTCGCCGAAGCGGCGCACGACGACGCGCAGCCAGCGCGACGGCGCCACATTGGCAGCGGCCAGGAAGGCCAGGACAAAAGCCACGCCTGCACCGAGCACGGTGCCGACATAGGCGATGAGCAGGGTTTCGCCGAGCAGCCTCAGCCAGCGCGGCAGGCCCCAGAACCATTCGCCGAGATCGGTCCAGACCGGCTGGCCGTTCTCGAGAAAGAACAGCCGGACGATGTAGCTCGGGAAGCGATGGATGTTCTCCGCAAGCCGGGAGAGCGAGACTTCGGCCGAGACCGAGGCCAGCAGCATCGCCACCACGACACAGGCCAGGATCAACAGCGTGTGCCGGCGGCGGCGGCTGACCGAGGCATTGTAGGCTGCCAGCAACGGCTGGAGCTGCGCCTCGGGCAGCCGGACGACGTGCGTACTCACGGGAGCGATGCAGCTCGGACGACGTACGCTTGGCTCAGCTCTTCTGCTTGCGCAGCTGGTCGACGAACTTGATCAGCTCGACCACCGGCTCGTAGGTCTTGGCGTCGACCTTGGCGAAGCCGCGGTCTTTGCCGTCGGACAGCTTGTCGAAGGCGGCCTTGGCCTTGGTCGGCGCCTCGTCGAACGCCTTGGCGATGGCGGCCTTGAGGTCCGGCGGCAGGCTGGCGAGGTACGCGAAGGGCGAGTTGGGGATCAGGTCCGATTTCGAGATGATGCGGAAGTCGTCCTGCTTGGCGAGACCCTTGGAAGCCATGCGCGTCAGGTTCGAGTCGTTCTCGGCGTTCCACCAGTTGGCGGCGGCATCGACCGTCTTCTGCTGCAGCGCGATGATCGCGTTTTCGTGGCTGCCGGTGTACGTGACACGAGCGAAGAATGTGTCCGGGTTGATCTTGAGCTTGTTCAAGGTGAAGCGCGGCACGTTGTTGCCCGAGGTCGAGTTGGGATCGACCAGGCCCAGGTTCTTGCCCTTGAGATCTTCGATCGTCCTGTAGGGGCTGTCGGCGCGTACGTAGAAGACCGAGTGGTAGCCCATCGTGCCGTCGGTGTTCACGGTCGTGACGAAGGGCTCGACCTTCACGCCGGTGACGACGGCGCGAGCATAGGAGGCAGGGCCGTAGCTGGCGAGATGGATGCTGCCGTTGCGCTGGCCTTCGATCACCGCGGCATAGTCGTTGGCGATACGCAGGGTCACCTTGGCGCCGAGTTCCTTCGAGAGATACTCGATGAACGGGCCATAGCGCTCGGTGACTCCCGACGCGTTCTCCGCCGGAATGACGGCGAACACCAGTTCGGGATAGGCGCTGCGCCAGCTTTGCGCGTGGGCAGCACCGGCAAAGGAAGCAGCGGCGAGGGCGGCGCCCAGCGCGAGACGACGGGTGAGCATGAGGGTTCTCCTTGGAAAGACACAGAAACGCTTGAGAGATCAGGAGCCCGCAAAGGCAAAGCCCGGCTGGACGCCAGCGGGCAGCATCGGGGGCGGAGCGGCATGGCCGACCACGTCGCCTGCTTCGAGCCCGTAGAGATCGCGGGCCGTGGCGTCGGTAAGGGCGGCCGGAACACCGTCGAACACCACGCGGCCGCCGGACATGCCGACCAGCCGGTCGCAGTAGCTGCGCGCCAGATCGAGGCTGTGGAGGTTGCAGATCACGGTGATGCCGAGATGGCGGTTGATGTGCTGCAGCGCGTCCATCACGACCTGCGTGTTGCGCGGATCGAGCGAGGCGATCGGTTCGTCGGCCAGCACGATGTCGGGCTCCTGGACCAGGGCACGGGCGATGGCGACCCGCTGCTGCTGGCCGCCGGACAGCGTCTCGGCGCGCTGGCCGGCCAGCCGTGCCATGTCGAGGCTCTCCAGCGCCGAGAGCGCCTGCGCCTTCTCGTCGTCGCTCCACATCTTCAGGAGCGCGCGCGAGGGCGGCATATGGAAGGCGCGGCCCATCAACACGTTGGTCAGCACATCGAGCCGGCCCGAGAGATTGAACTGCTGGAAGATCATGGCGCATCGCGCCCGCCAGGCGCGCAGCGGGCAGCCGCGCAGGGCCGTGATATCGGTGTCGCCGAACAGGATGCGGCCGGACGTGGGTTCGCCCAGGCGATTGATCATGCGCAGCAGGGTCGACTTGCCGGCGCCCGACCGGCCGATCACGCCGACGAGCTGGCCAACGGGCACAGCGAGCGACACGCCGTCGACGGCATGCTTGCCGCCAAAGCTCTTGGTAATCCCTTCCAGTCGCAGCACTGTAACCCCCACCCGTTCAAGGCGTTGCCCAGTCGGTGGGTAACGGCCGCAGGCTGCGACGGCGCTACGGTACGGTTACAAAGGAAAGACGATCGGTGGAGAACAGCTACCGCGCGGCAGGCAAGGTCACCGTGAAGGTCGAGCCCTTGCCCGGACTGCTCTGGATGTCGAGCCGGCCCCGGTGACGGTTGACCACATGCTTCACAATGGCGAGGCCCAGCCCCGTCCCACCGAGCTGGCGCGAGCGCGCGGTATCGACCCTGTAGAAGCGCTCGGTGAGGCGCGGCAGGTGGGCAGCGGGAATGCCATCGCCTTCGTCGCTCACCGCGACGGCCACCCGGTCGGCGCCGGCCGGACGCACCGCAATCCGCACGGCCGTTGCCGGCCGCGCATACTTCACGGCGTTGTCGACCAGGTTCTGGAACACGATCGTGAGCTCGTCGAAATCGCCGACGGCCGGTGGCAGCGCCGGATCGAGGCCGAGTTCGATCTTCACGTTGCGCGAGGAGGCTTTGAGCTGCAGCAGGTCCATTACCGAATGCAACACACGCCCGAGATCGACGGCGGCATCCGGCCGCGCATGTTCGTGCTGCTCGATGCGCGACAGCATCAGGAGATCGTCGACCAGCCGGCGCATGCGGTCGGCCTGCTCGGCCATGATGCCGAGGAAGCGTTCGCGCGCCGCGGCATCATCGCGCGCCGGGCCGCGCAGGGTCTCGATGAAGCCGGCAAGGCCCGCGATCGGCGTCTTGAGCTCGTGGCTGGCATTGGCCACGAAATCGGCGCGCATGCGCTCGGCGCGGCGCAGCGCGGTCGTATCGTGCAGCACGATCAACGCCAGTGACCCGTCGGCGGCAGCGCGCGGCAGGCGGCGCAAATGGGCGACGAGGTCGCGCTCGGGTGGTCCGGCAAGCGCCAGCTCCACCGCACTCTGGTCGGCCCCGGGGAAGTTGCCGTCGGCACCCGTCTCGAGCAGGACATCGACGGCCGCGAGAAGTTGCGGCTGGCGCAGCACGGTCGATAGATCGCGTTCGGCGCCGACCGGGCCGAGCAGCGAAGCGGCCGCAAGATTGGTGCGCACGATTCGGCGCTGGCGATCGACCGAAATCAGCGGGTCGGGCAAACCGTCGACAATCGCCTGGGCCGAAGCCGCCAGATTGTCGATCGAGGCGCGTTGACGGCGCCAGCCGACGGCCAGGGTCACCGCCGCCGCCGCCAGTTCCTCGGTGGCCGGGGCGAAGGAAAGCCGCGGCATGACCGGCTCGCGTTCGTCGGAAAGTTCGCCGACGAAGCGGGCAAAGCGCGCCAGCGTGCCGAGATAGCGCTGCACCAGCAGGCCCGTAAGGACGGCGATGCCCGCCATGGCAATCAGCGTGGCGCGACCGTTGAGCTCGCCAACGCCATAGAGAATGACGAGCGCGCCCCAGGACGGGGCCAGCACCACTGCATTGGCGAGGAGCGTGCGGCGCAAGGGGATCGCCTGTTCGGCCATGCCCCGACTATAGCCCGGTTTGTTAACCGGCTAAGTCGGTCCGTTCGTTAGGCGAGGCGCGAAGAAGCGGATGGCGAGGAGGCCGAAGACGAAGCCCGCGATATGCGCCACCCAGGCGATCGACTCGCCCCCGGCTCCAGGCGCACCGCCGAATAGGCCGAAGAACACGTTGAGGCCGATCCAGATTCCGGCGACCGGCAACAGCGAGGTCAGACTGCCGACATAACGCATCAGCATGAGCACGGCGCCGAAGACACCGCTGATCGCTCCCGAAGCGCCGACCACGGGATCAGGCGAGCCCGGATAGACCAGGATGTGCACAAAGCCCGACACCACACCGCACACCAGATAGAACAGCACGAACCGCTTCACGCCCAGCAGCCGCTCGACCGGCGCGCCGAAGGCCGCCAAGGTCAGCATGTTGATGCCGAGATGCATCCAGCCGCCATGCAGGAACTGATAGGTGATGGGTGCTGCGATGAGCGAAAGGAGATCGTGATTCGGATCCGACGTATAGGCGGCAGGAACGAGCCCGAACTGCAGGATGATCTCCTGGTCGGCCTGTTCGCCCAGCAGTTGGCGCAACACCTGGACGGCGACGTTGATGCCGATCAGCCAGAGCACGGCCGGCGGCAGGTTGATCGCCCGCTCGCTCGTGCCGCGCCCCCGTCCGGGACGGTCGCCGTCATCGAAAGGCATCAGAGACTCCGTAACAAACAACGTCGTGCAATGGCTTGCTTAGCGGTTTAGCCAGCGTGAGCCCAGCCCAAGAAAAAGACCGCCCGGTGTCAAAGCTGGCAAGCCGCACAGGGTTGCCGCGCCGCACTTTTCACGAAATGGATTGCCCGCCGTCGCCGCGACGCTGCAGCCCGGACCGAAAAACAGCACGATCCCGCCCGGCACAGCGAAAAAAACGGGCGCATCCGGTGCTTTTCGGCAGCGGAACCGGCTTCAGAAGCGGTTTCGGCAGCCGGGAGGAGAGGACGGACAGTCAGCCCGGACATCGCCAACGATGTCACCCGGGCGGCAACATCGCAGAACGAATTGACCCTGGGGGAGTCCGAAGATCAGGTCTTCGGTCCGCCCTGGCCCAGGGCCCGCAGCCTGAGGCGGAGCGCATTCAGCTTGATGAAGCCTTCGGCGTCGCGCTGATCGTAGGCGCCCTGGTCTTCCTCGAAGGTGACATGTTGCATCGAGTAGAGCGACTTGGGCGACTTGCGGCCGACGACCGTGGTGTTGCCCTTATAGAGCTTGAGCCGCACCGTGCCGGTGACGTTCTCCTGGCTCTTGTCGATCAGCGCCTGCAGCATCTCGCGCTCCGGCGAATACCAGAAGCCGAAATAGACCAGCTCGGCATACTTCGGCATCAGCTCGTCCTTGAGGTGCCCCGCGCCACGGTCGAGCGTGATCGATTCGATGCCGCGATGCGCCGCGTAAAGGATCGTGCCACCCGGCGTCTCGTAGATGCCGCGGCTCTTCATGCCGACGAAGCGGTTCTCGACCAGATCGAGGCGGCCGATGCCATTGGCCTTGCCGAGCTCGTTCAGCTTGGTGAGCAGGGTCGCCGGCGACATCTTCACACCGTCGAGGGCGACGGCATCGCCTTTCTCGAAATCGATGGTGATGTAGGTCGCCTTGTCGGGCGCGGACTCGGGCGAGATGGTGCGCTGATAGACGACCTCGTCGGCCTCCTCCCAGGGATCTTCCAGGATCTTGCCCTCGCTGGAGGAGTGCAGGAGGTTGGCGTCGACCGAGAACGGCGCCTCGCCGCGCTTGTCCTTGGCGATGGGAATCTGATGCCTCTCGGCGAATTCGAGCAGCGTGGTGCGCGAGGTGAGTTCCCACTCGCGCCACGGCGCGATCACCTTGATGTCCGGCTTCAGCGCATAGTAGCTGAGCTCGAAGCGGACCTGGTCGTTGCCCTTGCCGGTGGCGCCGTGGCAGACGGCATCGGCACCGACTTCGCGTGCGATTTCGATCTGGCGCTTGGCGATCAGCGGCCGGGCGATCGAAGTGCCCAGCAGGTACTGGCCCTCGTAGAGGGCGTTGGCGCGGAACATCGGAAAGACGAAGTCCTTCACGAATTCCTCGCGCACATCGTCGATGAAGATGTTCTGCGGCTTGATGCCCAGCAGCTCCGCCTTCTGGCGGGCCGGGCCCAGCTCCTCGCCCTGGCCCAGATCGGCGGTGTAGGTCACCACCTCGCAGTCGTAGGTGGTCTGCAGCCACTTCAGGATCACCGACGTGTCGAGGCCGCCGGAATAGGCAAGGACGACCTTCTTGATGTCGCCCTTCCTGTGGGGGCCGGTATAAGAAACGCTCATGCTGGCGGCTTTCGTGTCCGTTCGGTAAAGGCGCGCGAATATAGCGGCCGACCCCGCCACGGCAAGGGTAGCGGGCAAGGTGCCGCAAAGCCGCTATATTGGGCGGTAGAGTTGCCCCTCACATGGTTTCCGCCCTCGACCGCCTGAGCTATGCCGCCCGCCAGACTGCGCGGGTCGCCTGGTATGCCGGCCACTATGCCGCCGGCCGGCGCCTGCTGAAGCCCCTGCCCAAGCCCGATTTTCCCGTCGGACCGACCCCGACCCGGGCCGAACTGACGGCCGATCTGCGCGGGCTGTTCGTGCGGGAATGGCAGGATATCGCCGCCGGGCTGTTTGCCGCCCCCGCCCCGCCGGGGCCTGATCCCGCCGACCTGCTGCGCCGCAGCGCGCTCTATTTCCGGGACCTTCCCAAGGTCGATGCCCGCCGTCACGGCCGCATCAACGACGAACCGAACCGCGACGAGGGGAATGCGCACCTGCCGCGCTACTATCGGCAGAATTTCCACTACCAGAGCGGCGGCTGGCTCACCGAGGAGTCCGCCGCGATCTACGACACGCAGGTCGAGGTGCTGTTCACCGGCGCCGCCGACGCCATGCGCCGCCGCATGCTGCGGCCGATCGCCGACTGGATGAAGGGGCGCCGCCAGCGCGAAGTGCTGGGGCTCGATGTCGGCTGCGGCACCGGCCGGCTGCTCGCCTTCCTGCATGGCGCTTGGCCGGGCATGAGGCTGACCGGCGTCGACCTCAGCGCCCCTTACCTCGAAGAAGCCCGTCGCCTGATCGGCCGCACGGCGCGCGTGAAGCTCCTGGAAGCGGCCGCCGAGACACTACCCTTCGACGATGCCAGTCTCGACCTCGTCGTCTCCTCGTTCCTGCTGCACGAACTGCCCAGGAAGATTCGCGCCGAGGCCCTGGCCGAGATGGCGCGCGTCGTGAAGCCCGGCGGGCTGGTCGTGATCGTCGAGTCGATTCAGAAGGGCGATCAGCCGACCTGGGACGGACTGCTCGATCTCTTCCCTTACTACTTCCACGAGCCGTACTACGCGGAGTATGCGAACGGCAGCATCGATGCCTGGTGTGATGCGGCGGGGCTGAAGCCGGTCGCCAGCGAGCGGGCCTTCCTCGCGCGCGTCAGCGCCTACACGAAGAGCTGAGGCGCGGCTAGAGAAGGACCTTCTCGCGCCGGCCGCGCTGGCTCGCGCTCTTGAGCTGGCCGCAGGCGGCGAAGATGTCGCGACCGCGCGGCGTGCGCACCGGCGCACTGAGACCGCCATCGTTCACGATCTCGGCGAAGCGATGGATGCGGTTGTTGGAGCTGCACTCGTAAGGTGCCCCCGGCCACGGGTTGAACGGGATCAGGTTCACCTTGGCATGGATCGGCTTCAGGATGCGCACCAGCTCGCGGGCGTCGGCGTCGCTGTCGTTGACGCCCTTCAGCATGGCGTATTCGAAGGTGATGCGGCGGCTGTTCCGGGCGCCGGGATAGGCCGCGCAGGCGGCCAGCAGCTCGGCGATCGGCCACTTCTTGTTGATCGGCACCAGCGTGTCGCGCACCTCGTCGTTCACGGCATGCAGCGACACCGCGAGGTTGACGTCGAGCACGTCGCCCACCTTGGCGATCATCGGTACGACGCCGGAGGTCGAAAGCGTGATGCGGCGGCGGCTGAGCGCGATGCCCTGCTCGTCCATGACGATCTTCAGCGCGGTCGCCACATTGTCGAAATTGTACAGCGGCTCGCCCATGCCCATCATGACGATGTTGGAGAGCATGCGCGTCGTCTCGGTCGGCGTCGGCCATTCGCCGTAGCTGTCGCGCGCCACCATGAACTGGCCGACAATCTCGTCCGGCGCCAGGTTGCGCACCAGCGGCTGGGTGCCGGTGTGGCAGAAGGTGCAGGTCAGCGTGCAGCCGACTTGGCTGGAAACGCAGACCGAGCCGCGATCCTGCTCCGGAATGTTGACCGTCTCGGCCTCGTTGCCGTCGGGGAAGCGCAGCAGCCATTTGCGCGTGCCATCGACCGAGCGCTGCTCGGTCACGATCTCGGGGCGCGCAATGACGAAGAGCTCGGCCAGCCGGTCGCGCGTCTTCTTGGCAATGTTGGTCATGCGCTCGAAATCGGTGACGCCATGCCAGTAGATCCACTGCCAGACCTGGCGCGCGCGGAACGGCTCGAGCCCCGCCTCGACGAGCGTCGTCTTCAGATCGTCGCGCGACAGGCCGATCAGGTTGCGGCGCAGGTCGTTGCGGCCGTGCGCGGGGCGCGGCTCGACGATTTGCAGCGGTTCGGAGGGCAGAATGGCCATGGAGGGCGTGAGATAGTCGCGCCGCCCCTCCGGCGCAACTGCAGCCGGCCAATCTATTGTTTTGCCTCGGCTTTTTGCCGCAGGCGCAGGCGGCGCTTGTACATCGGCTCGCCGAACACCGGCAGCTCGACCGCCTCCGTGGGGGCGCCCTCGGCAACCGGCCGCGGCGCGTGGCGGCCGAGGCTTATCACCCGGTCGTACATGACCAGGGCCCCGGCGACGCCGAGATTGACCGAAAAGCGCATCGGAATCTTCACGATATAGTCGCAGAGAGACTGCACGTCCTTCGACAGCCCCTCCCGCTCGGCGCCCAGGATGTAGGCCGCCTGGCGCGGGTGCCGGAAGGTCGGCAGCTCGATCGCGTCGTCGGTGATCTCGATGCCGATCAGCCGGCAGCCCACAGGCAGGCGGAAGCTCTCAAGGTCGCCGAAATGGTAGGTCGGCACCGAGCGCGGCGTGTCGGAGGTATCGCTATGGCCGCCTTCCCGCCGGTTGTACTGGGCGCGGAGCGTGAACACGAAGGCTGCATCAAAGGCATGGGCGGTCCGAAACAAGGTGCCGACATTCACGGCCTTGCTGATGCCTTCCACACCGATACCGAAATAGCCTTTCATGGCTCCCTGATTTGTTGCACTAATGATTCGCTGGCGCCGTCGCCCTCCCGGTAGCGCCCCGCCCGCCGTCAAACAAGGCCCGAATGACCGTACCGTCGCCGCTGGATGAAGTCCGCGCCCAATACGAAGCGTTGCCCTATCCGGCGCGCGACCCGCGCGACGAGGCAAGCAGGCTGGTCACGGGCACACCGAGCCACATCCTCGAGATCAACCACTACCTGTTCTCGGGCCGGCTGAATTTCATACGTCCTTTTCGGGCGCTGGTGGCCGGCGGCGGCACCGGCGACGCCTGTATCATGCTGGCCCAGCAGCTCGTCGACAGGCGCTGTCCGGGCGAAGTCGTCTATCTCGACCTGTCCTCGGCCTCGCGGCAGGTCTGCGAGGCCCGCGCCAAGGCCCGCGGCCTGCGCAACATCCAGTTCCTGACCGGCTCCTTGCTCGACCTGCCGTCGATGAATATCGGGCAGTTCGACTACATCGATTGCACGGGCGTGCTGCATCACCTGCCCGACCCGACGGCCGGCATGCAGGCGCTGGCGAGCGTTCTGCACCCCGAGGGCGGCATCGGCGTCATGCTCTATGGCGAATATGGCCGCAGCGGCGTCTATCCCCTGCAGCAGATGCTGCAAACCCTGGCGCCGCTGTCGATGGCGCTGGAAGACCGGCTGGCCATGGCCAAGCGGCTCATCCGCTTCCTGCCCACCACCAACCTGTTCCGCCGCAATCCGTACCTCAACGATCATGTAACCGGCGGCGACGCCGGCCTCTACGACCTGCTGCTGCACAGCTGCGACCGGGCGTTCACGGTGCCGGAGATCGGCAGGATGACCGCCGCATCCGGCCTGCGCGTTGTCGCCTTCCTGGAGCCGGTGCGCTACGAGCCGGCCACCTACATGAGCGATCCCGTGATCGCCCGCCAGACCAGTTCCCTGCCGTTGATCGAACGCGCCGCCTTCGCCGAGCGGCTGGCCGGCAACCTGCGCACCCACATCTTCTATGCCACGCGCGCCGGCTTCGACACGGTGGCGCGGCCCGAAGACACGTCGGCCATCCCCGTCCTGCGCGAAATGGATGCGCAGAAGCTCGCCGCCGGCCTGCAGCCGGGGGCGCCCTTGATCGCCAATCTCGATGGCTTCCCCTGGCGTGCCCAGCTTCCGTCGCTGGCGCCGCGCATCGTCTCGCAGATCGACGGCCGCCGTACCGTTGCCGAGATCTACACGTCGCTCGGCGCCCAGGGCGGGCTGCCGCAGTGGGAGGACTTCTACACGCAGTTCGAAGACCTCTACGTCAAGCTGAACGGCGTCAACCACCTGCTGCTGCGTTTCCGCACCTAGGCTCCCTTCATGACCGGCCCGATGAGCGGCAATGTCCTCGCCATCGCGCTGGGCAATTCGTTTCTCTGGTCTACCTATCTCCTGTTCACGCGCCATGTCGTGAGCGGCGCCCATCTCGACGCCTGGGCCTATACGCTGGTGCAGCTCCTGAGCGCAGGCCTTGCCATGCTCTGGGTCGGGCGGCGGACGCCGGGAAGCTGGCGCGACCTGCTGGTGCCGTGGACGATCAGCTACGCCTTCATGCGCGTCGTCATCAACGGCGCCACGTCGGCCGCCATCGTGTGGCTTGCCGTCACGCAGAGCACCCTGATATCGACCATGAGCGTGCTGATCGGCGCCGCGGCCGGCTGGCTCCTGACCCGCCAGGCACCGGCCCGGCGCGACTGGCCGGGCCTGCTGCTGCTGGCTGCCGGCATCGTGTCGTTCGTACTGGCGCTGGCCTCGGACACGGCCTGGCGCGGCGTCGCCTGGCTGGTCCTTTCCGAGACCGTCGCCGTCGCGGCCTCGTGGATGATTGCCTACCACCCGCGCAATCGCGAGACCGATCCGGCCGCGCGCAGCCGCTTCACCGGCGAGATCCTGGTCGCGGCCTCGCTGGCGTTGATCTTCGTCTGGTCGCTGGCCGGCCTGCTGGGCGTCATTGCCTCGCCCTGGGCCGGCGGCGGCGATGCCTTCGGACGCATCGAACTCTGGATCTATGCCATCGTCGCCGGCGTGGTGTTCCGCGCCCCTGGAACCTGGCTTGGCTTCTGGACCATCAACCGCTCGGGCGTTCAGACCTATCTGATCGCGCTCACCGCCATGCCCTTCTTCGCCATCGTCTTGGAAGCCGCCGCGGCCCAGCTTGGCTGGCTATCGCCACCCAACCTGTCGAAGGGCGAATGGCTCTCCGCCGCCGTGATTCTGGGCGGCGCGGTGTGGCTGATCGCAGCTCGCCTCCGCACGCCTACTTCTTGAGGGCATCCGGATTGAGGACGTTGATCGGCTTGCCGTCCAGCCAGGCTTCGATGTCCTCGATCGTGCCTTTGTAGAAATAGCGATAGCTCTCCTCGACTACGTAACCGAGGTGCGGCACCAGCGTGACGTTCTCCAGCTTCGTCAAAGGATGGCCGGCCGGCAGCGGCTCCTTGTCGTAAACGTCGAGGCCGGCATGGGCGATCGTGCCGTTCTTGAGCGCCGCGATCAGCGCCGCCTCGTCGACGATCAGACCGCGCGACGTGTTCACCAGGATCGCCGTCTTCTTCATCTTCGCCAGCTCGGCCGCACCGATCAGCCCACGCGTGCGATCCGACAGAGCGAGGTGGATCGAAATGAAGTCCGAGGTCGAGAGCAGTTCGTCCTTGCCGACATACTTGACGCCGATGGCGCCGGCTTTCTCCGGCGTGAGATTCTGGCTCCAGGCCACGACGTCCATGCCGAAGACCTTGGCGTAGCCCGCGACGCGGCTGCCGAGCTTGCCCAGCCCCAGAATGCCGAGCCGCTTGCCCTCCAGCACGTTCATCTGCTGGAGGCCGTCGTGCCAGCCGCCGCTGCGCATCAGGCGTTCGGCTTTGGCGAGGTCGCGCGCGCAGGACATCAGCAGCGCCCAGCCCAGCTCCGCCGTGGGCGCATTCGAGCCGCCGCCCGGCGTCGTGGAAATCGGAATGCCGCGTTCGGTCGCGGCCTTGTCGTCGAGGCTTGCCGCCCGGGCGCCGGTCAGCACCATGAACTTGAGGTTGGGCAGCTTCTCGATCAGCGCCCGCGGAAAGGCTGTGCGCTCGCGCAGCAAACCGAGAATGTCGAAGGGCGCCAGCTTTTGCGCCGCATCGTCGACCGACGCGAAGGGCTCGTTGAAGACGGTGATCTCGATGCCGCGTTTGCGCAGGCGATCCCAGTCGGCCGATCGCAGAGCGACCTTCTGATAGTCGTCGAGCAGGGCGAGCTTCATCGTTTGCGGCATGGCGTTTCCTGGGAGAGAATATCGGCTGTCGGCACTATAGCCGCGGGAGGCGGTTGTGAGCATCACGGTTACGCCAACGCATCCCGAGTTCGTTGCCGAGATTGCAGGCATCGACCTCGGCGCCGCGCTGAAGCCTGCCGATCGCGACGCCATCGAAGCCGCCATCAACCGCTATGCCGTCGTCATCTTTCATGGCCAGAAGCTGGACGACGAGCGGCAGGTTGCCTTCGCGCGCCACTTCGGTCCCGTCGACGCCTCCGCGGCGAAGCTCCGGCAGCGCGACATCAAGCACCGCCAGTTAGCGGACGAGATCGCCGATATTTCCAACCTCGACAGCGACGGCAAGGTGCTGGAAGCCGATTCGCGCCGCCGGCTCGACTGGCTGGGCAACCGGCTCTGGCATACCGACGCTTCGTTCCGCCGCGTGCCGGGCGCGCTTTCCATGCTCTACGCCCATATCATTCCGGATGAAGGCGGCGACACGGAGTTCGCCGACATGCGCGCAGCCTACGATGGTCTGCCCGACCGGACCAAGCGGGAGCTGGAAGGTCTCGTCGCGGAGCATTCGATCTGGCGTTCGCGCGAACAGCTCGGCGTCGTGAAGTACAGCGCGGAGGAACTCGCCTCCCTGCCGCCGGTGCCGCAGCGCGTCGTGCGCACCCATCCCGGCTCATGTCGCAAGACGCTCTACATCGCGTCGCACGCCTCCCACATTCTCGGCCGGCCCGTCGCCGATGGCCGCCTCCTCCTGATGGACCTGATCGAGCACGCGACCCAACCCAGGTTCACCTACTCCCACGCCTGGAAGCAGGGCGACCTGGTGATCTGGGACAATCGCTGCACCATGCATCGCGCCCGGCCGTTCGACACGACCAAGGTGCGCGACCTGCGCCGGGTCACGACGCGCGACGTCGCTTCGACGCTCGAACAAGCGGCCTAAGCCGCGATATTGTCGATCAGGCGGGTGCGGCCGAGCCGTACCGCGGCGATGACGCGAGCCGGCCGCGAAACCTTCTCCAGCGGCTCCAGGCTTTCGGCATCGACGACAGTCAGATACTCGATCTTGTCGAAGCCTCCGGCCAGCAACGCCCTGGACGCTTCCGCCGCGGCGGCCGTGCAGGACGCCCCCTCACGGGCTGCCTTCGCGACCGCATTGAGTTCGCGATAAAGGCCGGTGGCGACAGCACGTTCCGCCGGATTCATGTAGCGGTTGCGCGACGACATCGCGAGGCCATCCGCTTCGCGCACCGTCGGCATGCCGACGATCTCGAAGGGCATGGAGAGGTCGCGCACCATGCGCTTGATCACCTGGAGCTGCTGGTAATCCTTTTCTCCGAAGAAGGCCCGGTCGGGCATCGCCATCAGCAGAAGCTTGGAAACGACAGTCGCAACACCCTGGAAATGGCCGGGACGCAACGGACCGCAGAGCCCGTCGGTGATGCCCGCCACGGTGACCGTCGTGAGCTGTTGCCCGGGATACATTTCGTCCTTGGACGGCGCGAAGACGATGCGGCAGCCGGCCTCGCGCAGCTTGTCGAAGTCGCCTTGCTCGTCGCGTGGATAGGCCGCGAAATCTTCGTTGGGCCCGAACTGCGTCGGATTGACGAAGATGCTGGTCACGGGAATGTCGCCGCGCTCAAGCGCGCCCTTCACCAGGCTGACATGGCCTTCGTGCAGGGCGCCCATCGTCGGAACCAGACCGATCGTGCGGCCGGTCCCGCGAAAGGCGGCAACGGTGCGACGCAGATCCGCCACCGTGCGGACGACGGCGAGGCCCTGCTCTTGAGTGGGATCGTTCGAGCTTTTCACGCTCGTGGTTAAGCACACCGTGCCAAGACCGCGCAACCTGCGCCGTCAGTCGAGTTTCGCCTTCAGGGTAATCCTGAGCTGTTCGGCAACGCGGTCTGCCGCCAGACTCTGGCCAGACTCCGTCCAGTGCGCATCGGACTTGCGGTAGGTATCGGCCCGGCCGGCGAAGGTCGGCCGCAGGTCGACGAACGGCACATCCGTGCCCCGAAGAGCTTGCACGAGCCGTTCGTGCATCGCGTCGCAATGCAGATACCAGCTGTAGTAATGCGGCCAGGGCGTCCAGAAATCGACGAAGGCAGGATCGACGCCGCCCGTCGGGATGAGGAAGAGCGAAAACGGGACGTTACGTTCGCGCGCCAGACGATACATGGCCACCAGCCACGACAGCGTGCTGTCGATGACTTTCTTGTGGATGGCGGCGTCGGCCTGCTGAAGAGTCGTGATGCTGTTGAACGGCGTCGGCGTGAGTTCGGTACGCAGGATGAGATTGGGCAGCCAGCCCAGGAGATATTCCTGATCGTCCGGTCTGTCCGCAAACAGGTCGAACAAACGCCCATCGCCGCGCGCCAGGATTTCCCGCAGTTTCTGCTCCGGCACATTCGGGTAGTAGTGACGCTTCATGTGTTGCGCGAGCTTCGTCAGACCCTGTTCCTTGGGTTCCTTGACGATCTGCTGCAGGGTCGTGAACTCGCCTTCGATCGGCTCGTTGCTGTTCAGCACCTCCGACAGGCGCAATCGGTTGACCAGCAGCCAGTTGGTATGCGGCATCACGCGGCCGACGATCGAACGCCCGGGCGATTCGTCGACCAGCGGCGGTAGCCATTCCCCGCGGAAACTGCTGTCGAACAGGAAATCGTTGCCCGAAAAGAAGAACACCGACACGGCGTCCGGCGACAGCCGCAGCGCCACGTCGCGCAGGCGGTAGTAGTAGCTTTGCGGGTTCGTCCCGCTGATTCCGAAATTGACCGCTTCGACGGGCTTCTTGCTTTGCCTCAGAAGACGCTGTTCCACGGCCTCCGGCAGGCTTTGCCGCAGCGATTGGAATTCCACGAAGCTGTCGCCGACAAAGACGGTCCGCACCGTCCCGGCCGGCGCCGCGCCAAAGGCATGCTCGCGGTCCCGCATACCCCACGAGTTGAACGGCGCCACCATCCACGCCGGCAGATCGGCGCCCGGCGGAAAGCTGTTGACCGGCGGCATCGACCGAAGCGCATAGGCCGGCCAGGAGGGGCTGTAGAACGAGGCGATGACCTCGATGCCCACCAGGGTCACGATGGCCAAGATTGCGAAGTAGATCGAGCCGAAAACCAGCGTCTTTATTCTCATCCTGTTGGCCATCTCAGCGGCCATTGCCGAACAGCTTGCCCAGCCGCACCAGCACGCCGCCGCTGTCGTCCTGGCTTTCCTCGCGCACCTTATCGGTATCCTCGCTGCGATTCATGTCGGCGATGCCAGCCTCGAACAGGGCAAGGGAGTGACTGAAATGACCAGTGCCTATGGCGGCGCAGAGTTCGTCCTGCCGTGCCAGCATCTCTTTATGAATGAGCTGCAGGACATCGCGGTTGATTGTCTTCCAGTCGTTGCGCGACGTCGCGAAGGTGCCGCCCACGACCGATCCCGTGGAATGATTGTTCTTGCCGTGCATCCGATACGCGTAGAGCGACTCGTGGATGGCGATGCCGCCCGCGACGAGCACGCCGAACGTCGATAGATAGTGATCGAGGTAGAGCCGCAGGGCTTCATCGGTTTCCGGGTAGATCAGGTCGACCAGGCCACGCCGGAACATCATGGAGGCCATGCTGTTGCACGACCAGGCCGGCGACCATTCGGCGTGGAGCGTCAGGCTGGGCTTGAGGGGAAAGCTGGCCACGCCTTTCGCCGCGTCGATTGCCGGCATAGCCCCCGGCTCTATCGGGCGATGGGGCGGATCTCCCCCCGGCCGCTCGAACCACCAGGCCGTTCCGGCCAACAACTCGCCGTCGCCATTGATGACGTGGGAATCGCAGTAGGTGAATCCCACGGGGAAATCGGTATTCAGGTGGGCAGCCAGATGCCGTTCCACGAATGCTTCGTGCCAGACGTCGTCGCCGTCGAGAAAGCAGATGAAGGGCGTGCCGAGTTCCCCGAGGCCGCGCCGGGCGGCGCCTGTCTGGCCGAGATTTTCAGCCAGCGGCACGAAGCGAAACCGCCGGTCCTTCAGCTTCGCCAACGCGTCCTGGATCACGTCGACAGTGCGGTCCTGCGAGGCGTCGTCGACGATGACGACATCGAGATTGCGGACCGTCTGGCGCGCCACCGATTCGATGGCTTGGGCGATATAGGCCTCGCAATTGTAGCTCGTGACGACGACGCCGACCGGCGGCAGTTTCACTTCGGGCATGATGGCGGACGCAATCAGGCGGCCTTGGCAAGAATATCAGGCGTCCGCTCGCGGGGGACGGCCACGATGTTGGGCGAGACCGCCGCTCCTTCCTTCATGATCTCGACACCTCCCGTATGCGCCGAGAAGACGAGAATGTCGTAGCGGAATTCGGAACGGAGCAGAGTCAGAAGCTCCTGCACGCTGGCGCCCTGCGCCTGCAGCGCCGGTTCGTTGGCTTCGAGCAGAAGGAGCGGACGCGACGACATCAGCACCTGCCGCCCCCCCTGCAGCACGCCCACTTCGGCACCTTCAACATCGATCTTGATGAAGTCGACACGCGCGAGGGCGTGACGCTGCACGACGTCGTCCAGGGTCTCGACGGCGACCAGCTCGGAATCGACGGCAAGCACGTCGTCGTAGGCGAAAGTGCCCAAGGTATTGTGACCGGCATGCAGTCCATGGGCGATCTTGAGGTTCGCCTGCCCCGCAACCGCACCGAGCGCCGACGGCCATACCGTGACATTCGACAGCTTGTTGCGCTCGACGTTGCGCGCGAGATTTGCACGCTCGCGCGAACTGGGCTCGACGGCCAGCACACGCCCCGACGGGCCAACGCGGCGAGCGACAAAGACACTGTAGAGACCGTCATTCGCCCCGACATCGACGACCGTCATGCCCGGCGCAAGCACGCGATCGATGAAGGCAAATTCGTTGGGCTCGAACGATCCGCTGACATAGAGGCAGAGGCTCTGATCGTTACCCAGCGTAACGTCGACCGTCGTGCCGGCGTACCACGGCACGCGCAGCGGCACGCGGAGCTTTCGCTCCAATGCGAAGTCCCACAGCGCCGCGCGGCGTAGCGCCGTCCAGCGGCGCTCGATGAAATATTCGGCGGCGAAGGTCCACCCTGGATACCGCTCGAGCCGCGGCCGGCCGCGCGACCACAGGCCCGCATAGAACTTGCCTGCCGTCGGCGCGTTGACGAGAAGCCAGCACCCCAGCCTGTCGAGGGAATTGCCGACTTTCCACCGATAGTCGGACCAGACTTTGGCAAGGCCCCGAGGGGGATCGGCGAGCATCATCACTTCAACAACCAACGGGCAGGGCTGCGCGAGTGCGCGATAATATTGGGTCGGGTGCGGCGGCAAAAGCGGTCTCGGCCCGACAATACGCGGCCCGTCGGGCAAGCCCAGCAATTCTTTTGCCGCGCACAGCTACTGCGGGCACGTCAGTGAACGCTTGAAACACGATTGTGGGGAAATTCAGACGATTCGCGCCCAATGCGCAGGAGGGGTCGTCGATCAAGACCCCTGGTACCCTTTTAGATCAATGGAGCGGGCGAAGGGATTCGAACCCTCGACCCCGACCTTGGCAAGGTCGTGCTCTACCCCTGAGCTACGCCCGCGCTCCGATCCGGCTGGGTAGGTCGCCGGAAGGCGGCGTTGATAGGGCTTTTCCACCGTCTTGGCAAGAGCCCGCCACGGCATCAGCCCCGTGCCAGCAGCCGCTGCAAATATTTGCCGTATTCGCTTTCGCGGATCGGCTGGATCAGCTTCTCGAAGGCGCCATCGTCGATATAGCCGCGGCGCCAGGCGATTTCCTCGGGGCTGCCGATCTGCAGGCCCTGCCGATCCTCGACCGTTTCGACGAACTGGGCGGCACGCAACAGACTCGACGGCGTCCCGGTATCGAGCCAGGCATAGCCGCGGCCCAGCTTCTCGACCGTGAGCCGGCCTTCCTTCAGGTAGTGTGCGTTGATGTCGCTGATCTCGAGTTCGCCGCGCGCCGATCGCGGAATCTGGCCGGCGACATCGCAGACGTCCGAATCATAAAAATAGAGACCCGTGACCGCCCAGTTCGACTTGGGCTGCTTGGGCTTTTCGACGATGTTGAGGGGCCGGCCCTGCGCGTCGAACTCCACGACGCCATAGGCCGAAGGATCGGCCACCCAATAGGCATAGACCACGGCACCCTTTCCGTGGGCGCCACGCTCTGCGACCGCCGGCAGCGAATCGCCGTAGAAGAGATTGTCGCCCAGAATCAGGCCGACACGCGAATTGCCGATGAACTGGCGGCCGATCAGGAACGCCTCGGCAATGCCGCCGGGCTTGGGTTGCGGCTCGTAGCCGATATCGATGCCCCACTGGCGACCGTCACCGAACAGCCGGCGATAGGCCTCGACGTCGCCTGGATTGACGATCAGCAGAATGTCGCGACACCCCGCCAGCATCAGCGTGGTCAACGGGTAGTAGACCATCGGCTTGTTGTAGACCGGCAGGAGCTGCTTGTTGGCCGCCCGTGTCATGGGGTAGAGCCGCGTGCCGCTGCCGCCCGAGAGAATGATTCCCTTCATTCGAGCCATGTAAGACGAGCCCATGCACAACCCGCAACAGTTATTCGACCGCCTCGAAGCGCTGGGCATCCCCCACCGCACCGTCGAGCATCCCCCCGTCTTCACCGTGGAGGAGGCAAAGGCACTGCGCGGCAACCTGCCCGGCCATCACATCAAGAACCTCTTCTTGCGCAACAAAAGGGAGGAGATGTGGCTGGTCGTCGCCCTCGAGGACCGCGCGGTGGACCTGAAGCGGCTGGGCGAGGTGCTGGGCGCCGGACGGCTTTCCTTCGGCAGCCCCGACCGGCTGCGCCGCCAGCTCGGCGTCGAACCGGGGTCGGTGACGCCTTTGGCCCTGATCAACGACGGTTCGCGGCTCGTGCGGCTGGCGCTGGACCGTGGCCTGACCAGCGGCGGGCCGGTGAACGCCCATCCGCTGGTCAACACCATGACCACGGCAATCGCAGCCGAGGATCTGCAGCGCTTCTTCGAGGCCACCGGACATGTGCCGCTTTGGCTCGACTTCCCGCTGTAGTGTTATAATATAACACAATGCTGATCCGTCCGCTTTCCATGGCTCTTTCCCTGGCCCTCTGCCTGGGCGCTCTCCTGTCCGGCGGACCGCCGGCCTCGGCGCAGACCAAGGTCAAGACCGTCGCGACCTTCTCGATCCTGAGCGACCTCGTGGCCGAAGTGGCAGGGGACCTCGCCGAAATATCGACCCTCGTCGGAGCCGACGTCGATGCCCACACCTACCAGCCGCGGCCAGCCGATGCGCGCGCCCTCGCAAATGCCCGCGTTCTGGTGAGCAACGGCCTGGGCTTCGAAGGCTGGATCGACCGGCTGGCCAAGGCAGCTCCCTTCAAGGGACGAGCCATCGTCGCGACGGTCGGCGTGCCGACGCTCGAAGCGGCGCCGACGCCAGGGCACAGCCACGCCCACGGTCCCGATCCACATTGCTGGCAGGATGTGGACCGTGTCCGCGTCTATGTCGCGAACATCGCCAAGGGCCTCTCCGAAGCCGATCCCGCGAATGCAGCCCGCTATCGCGAGCGCGCGGAGCTCTACGACAAGCGCCTGGTCGAGCTCGATGCCTGGGTGAAGCAGGAGATCGCCAAGGTACCTGTCGAGAAGCGCAAGGCGATCACCGGCCACGATTCGTTTCGCTACTTCGCCGCGGCCTATGGCGTGCAGTTCAGGTCGCCGCGCGGCTACAACACCGGCAGCGAACCTTCCGCCAAGGATGTCGCCGTACTCATCCGCCAGGTGCGCGACCAGGGCATCAAGGCTCTGTTCGTCGAGAACATGACCAATCCCGGCCTGATCGACCAGATCGCGCGCGAGTCAGGCGGCGTCGTGGGCCCGCGCCTCTACAGCGACGCCCTCTCGGGCCCCGACGGTCCGGCACCGACCTACGAGAAGATGATCCGGCACAATGTGACGGCGCTGGTCGCCGGCATGCTGAAGAACTGAGAGCGGCGGTTCAGACCGCCACATACGGCAGGCCGGCGACACGGCGCGCCGCCTGCAGCGTGTTGTACATCAGGCAGGCCACGGTCATCGGGCCGACGCCGCCCGGCACCGGCGTTAGATGGCCGGCAACCTTCTGGGCCTCGGCAAAGGCCACGTCGCCGACCAGATGGCTCTTGCCCTCCGTGGTCGGGATGCGGTTGATGCCGACGTCGATCACCGCCGCATCCGGCTTGATCCAGTCGCCGCGCACGAACTCCGTCTTGCCGATCGCCACCACGAGAATGTCGGCCTGTCGGCAGAGCGCCGGCAGGTCGCGGGTGCGCGAATGGGTGATCGTCACCGTGCAATCGAGCCGCAGCAGAAGCTGCGCCACCGGCCGGCCCACCAGGTTCGATCGGCCAACCACCACGGCATTGCTACCTGCTAAATTTCCCAAGGCATCCTGCAACAACATCGTGACGCCGAGCGGTGTGCAGGGCACGGGAAAGTCGAGGGGCGCACCCGGCGCGATGGAGCCCAGCCGTCCGACATTGATCGGGTGGAAGCCGTCGACATCCTTGGCGGGATCGATGGCCAGCAGCACCTTGGCCGTGTCGATATGCTTGGGCAGCGGAAGCTGGACAAGGATGCCGTTGACCGCCGGATCGGCGTTGAGCCCGGCGATCACCGAAAGCAGCTCCTGCTCCGTGGTCTCCGCCGGAAGCTTGCGGTCGAAACTCGCCATCCCCAGTTCGACGGCCTGCTTGCCCTTGCTGCGCACATAGACCTGGCTGGCCGGATCGGCGCCGACCAGCACCGTCGCCAGACCGGGCTTGGGACCGCCCTTGCCGACGAGATCCGCCACGCCAGCCCCTACGCGCTGGCGCAGGCTCAGGGCAAACGCCTTGCCGTCGATCAACTTTGCATCAGCCATGCTTGCGTACCCATTCGGCTATCCGGTCGGCGAGCAACGCAACGTCGCCCGCTACGCCCACGGTCTTGTCTCGTGCCGTCGCCCCGCGCACCACGTCGAAGCTGGACTTCGGCAAACGCCATGCTTCGGCGAGCAGCGCGATCACGGCGGCGTTGGCTTTGCCATCCTCGGGAGGGGCCGTCACTGCGGCCTTGAGCGCACCTTCGGCGGTCAACTCTAGTGCGGAGCGGCGGGCGCCCGGCTGGGCGCGAAGCTGGATTGTCACACCCTCCTTGGTGCGGCGCAGGAAGGTCGGGTCGCTCAGCGGATGAAGGCCGGCCAGACGTACTCCCACAGCAGGCTGCGCAGGAAGAACAGGCCGAGCAGCAGGATCACCGGCGAAATATCGACACCGCCAAGGTTGGGGAGGATGCGGCGGATCGGGCGCAGCACCGGCTCGGTCAGGCGGTAGAGCATGTCGACGATCACGCGGATGAACTGGTTGCGGACGTTCACCACGCCGAAAGCCACCAACCAGCTCATGATGGCGCTCGCGATCACGACCCAGGTGTAGATGTCGATAACGCTATCGATCAGCTTCGCCAGTGAGATCATCGGCTCCCCGTCCATCAAAACCGGCGAGCCGCCGGCCGCGCGCACCCTACTCGGGCAATATTGTCGATCACAAGCCTATTTCAGGCTCGCGACAGAGCGAGTTCGACGCTGCCGAGGCGGATGATGCGGGCCGCGCTGATGTCGCGCGGACCATGCTCCGGCAACAAACGGGCCCCATCGATGAAGGTGCCGCCGGGACTGCCGAGATCCTCCAGGCCGAGCCGCTGACCCGCCGTCATGAGGCGGGCGTGCGGCTGCCCGACCGAGGGGTCGGGCACGCTGAGATCGGTCATGGTGGCCGCCGGCGCACTCGTCAGCGCATAGGTCGCGGGACCGCCATAGACGGCCAGCGAGACCGTACCGCCGCTGGCGAGCACGCCGGTAAGCTTCCAGCCGCGTCCGTCGGGCAAGGCGGCCAGCGGCGGCGCCAGGGCAGCCGGTCCCGCCGGCGTTGGCGGGCCGCGTGGCGGGGGCGGCGCATAACCCGGCGACGCCGGCGCAGGTTCGTCGCGCGGCCAGCGCATATAGGCGAACACCCAGAGAAGAATCAGGGGAATGATGGCGCCGACGGCGGTCAGGCTGAGCAGGATGGAGCCCAGCCCCGTCCAGCCGGGCAGGCCGGCCTTCTCGACGATCCGCCATGCCATCCAGCCGGCCAGCACGGTACCGATCAGGGCAAAAGCGCCCGTGATTCCGAAAAAGCCCATCAGGGCCGCGATCTCGGCGCCCATCTCTACCGTCCTGCTCCGGAGCGCGACGATCCGGCTTCGCCGTTCGGCCAGTCGCTGAAGGCCAGCACACCCATGACGATGAACGAACCGATCAGCGGCACCAGATGGAACAGCGCCAGCGCGCCGGAGAAGCCCGCGCGCTGGCAGATGCGCCAAGTCGGGATGATCAACAGCAACGCCACCAGAATGTGGCCGATCACGACCGAGAACAGCAGTACCGCGCTCAATCCCAGCAGCCAGCTCACGGGATCACCCATGTTCGTCCATCAATCTCTTGGTGCGGAGACAGCGGCCGATCAGGCCAGCGCCACGACTTCGATCTCGACCATGACGTCGCGCGGCAGGCGCGCCACTTCGACGGTCGAGCGGGCAGGTGCCGCACCGCCGAAATATTCCGGCCGGCCGTAAACCTCGTTCATGGCGACGAAGCTGTCCATGCTCTTCAGGAACACGGTGGTCTTCACGGCGCGGTCGAGCCCGCTGCCCGCCTCCTTCAGCACCGCCTGCAGGTTCTTCAGCACCTGATGCGTCTGTTCCGCAATACCGCCTTCGACGATGTTGCCGGTCGCGGGATCGAGCGGGATCTGACCGGCGCAGAACACCAGGCCGTTGGCCACGATCGCCTGCGAATAGGGGCCGAGCGCCTTGGGGGCGGCCGCCGTCTGAACCACTTTCTTGCCGTTCGCCACGGGTCTACCTCTCGATCGGAAATGCGGGAAGATGTTCGGGTGGGACGCTAACACAGGCCGGTTTGCTTGACAGGTGGCCCCGTAAGCCTTATCCGCGCGGTTCTCCGGGTCGGAGGGGGCTGTAGCTCAGCTGGGAGAGCGCCTCGTTCGCAATGAGGAGGTCAGGGGTTCGATCCCCCTCAGCTCCACCAACCGCCCCGACCCGCGTCGCTGGCCACATTTTCTGGCCTGCCGCATCCCGTCGCGGCACTATTGCACTAGATGCGCAGACGCAAACGCCCCACCCCTGCCGATCTCGGCCTTACCGCCGGTGAAGGCCGAACCCTCGCAGCCTTGAAGACGCCGCAGCGCATTCAGGAATTCGTCGCAGGCCTGCACGCCAATTTCGAACAGAACGGCGACACGCTGCGTTCCGTGCGCGGCGCACTGCGCCATCGCGAAGCCCATTGCCTCGAAGCGGCCTTCGTGGCGGCCTGCGCGCTCTGGCTGCAGGGCGAACCGCCGTTGGTCATGGATCTGACGGCGGCCAGGGACGATGCCGACCACGTCGTCGCGCTGTTCCGGCGCAACGGCTGCTGGGGCGCCATCTCCAAGAGCAACCATGCCTGGCTGCGCTGGCGCGATCCGGTCTATCGCGACCTGCGCGAGCTCGCGATGTCGTACTTCCACGAATATTTCAACAATGGCCGCAAGACGCTGCGCACCTATTCGGTTGCGTTCGACCTGCGCCGTTTCGCGCCGGAGACCTGGATCACGGGCGAGGAGGATTGCTGGGACGTCGGCGCCGCCCTCGACGATGCGCGCCACTATCGCCTGATCAAGCCGGCCCAGATGCGCTGGCTGATGCCGCCCGACGCCACCGTGCTGCGGGCCGACGACCTCGTTCAATACGAAAGCCGCGATCGCAAGACGGCCCGCAAATACTAGGGAGCGCCACCATGAGACGAATCACTTCGATCCTGCTTCTGGTCTTGCTCGGCGCCGCGCCGGCGGCCGCGCAGATTCCTCCCGAGTGGCAGGCCGGCGCGCAGGCGGTGATCGGCGAGCTGGAGCGCGATCAGCCGCAGGCGGCCGCCAAGCCGTGGGGATCGGAACTGACGCAGGGCTGGCACCTGGCGCGCGCCTGGCGCAAACACAACAACGGCAATGTCGAGATCATCCTGGCCGAGTATCTGACATTCGTCGCGCTCTGCCGCCGCGGCTGCGCCGGCAGCACGGTCGAAGGCCAGGGCTATGTCGGCGTCGCCGAGCAGGTGAAGGGACTGCGCAGCCAGAATGGCGGCCCCTATGCGCTGGCGAGCAATGCCCATGCTTGGCTCGCCGCCCTGCCCGATCCTACGGGCGCCGCGAAGAAGAATGCCGCGATGTGGGACAAGGATGCCGACGTGGCGGCAGCCGACTTCGCGACCGGCAACCTCTATGCGCTGGCCTGGTTGCTCGCCCGCAACCGTCCGACGCCTGCGGAACAAGCCGACACCTTCGCGCGTTTTGCCCTCTTCGTGCAGGGCAAGGCCTGGATCGGCGAGCGCTGCCTCGACATTTCCAAGGTGGCGACCGTACTCGACGCGCCGCCACGCATCGATACGTGCAAGTGAACCAAGGCAAATAGAAAGGGGCGCCAGTGGCGCCCCTTCCAGTTTCTCCGGCCAGTTTCTCCGGCCAGTTTCTCCGGCCAGTTTCTCCGGCTAATTTTTCCGGCCAAGTATCCGGATCGCGCGCTATTCGGCGGCGATCGCGTCCTTCACGAACTTCTTGGCGTCGAAGTCTTCGGCAACCTTCATGTCGTTGCCGATCAGCTTCTCGACGTCGATCTTGGCGTATTCCATCACGCCCATGTCGCCCAGAGCCTTCTGCACCTTCGGCCCGAACAGGCCGATCTCCTTGAGGATCGGCACGATGCGGGTGAAGAGGCGCGAGCGGAAGGCCTGCATGGCGCCGGAGTTGAAGGCGTACTCCATGAGCTTGTCGACCGGCAGGCCGGACCGCATCCAGACTTCGGCCTGGTTGAAGCGATCGCGCATGAAGTAGAGCGCCTCGACGGTGAACTCTTCGCGCTCCGCCCGTTCATGGTCGGAAAGGTGCGGATAGTATTCACGCAGCGCCATGCGGCCGAAAGTGACGTGCCGCGCCTCGTCCTGCATGACATAGGCGTTCACGGAGGCGGCCAGATTGTTCTTGGCGCTGTCGCGGATGCGCTGGAAGGCGGCGAGAGCCAGGCCTTCGATCAGCACCTGCATGCCGAGATAGGTCATGTCCCAGCGGCGATCGGTCAGCGTCTGCTCGAGCAGGTTCTTCAGCGAATCGGTGATCGGATAAGCCGCCTTGAACTTCTCGTGGATCAGCCGCTTGTAGCTCTCGACGTGGCGGGCCTCGTCCATCACCTGCGTGGCGGCATAGAACTTGGCGTTCATGTCGGGCACGGTGTTCACGATCTTGGCGGTGGCGATCAAGGCGCCCTGCTCGCCGTGCATGAACTGGCAGATCGAGTGGCACTGCAGGTTGAAGCGCAGCCAGTTCTTTTCCTTCTCGGTCATCTTCTCCCAGAAGGGGGAGCCGTAGATCGGAATGGTCTCGTCGGCCATGCCCATCGGATTGTCTTCGAACAGCTCCTGGCTCCAGTCGATACGCGTGCTGGTATCCCACTGCTGCTGCTTGCCCTTTTCGTACAGATTCAGAAGGTCGGCCGAACCGTCTTCGTATTCCCAGTTGAAAGCGATCTCGGTGGCGCCATCGAACTTCCAATTCGTGACTTCGACCGGCAGCTGATAAATCTTTTGCGTCGTCATGGGCTCTTGACCTCCTGGCGCTGAACCTAGTCCCATCCCTTTGCGGAGCAGCAAACGTGACGCTCCGTTCATTTTTCTGAGCGGAACCTATCACAGTCTGCTAGGAGAGTCCCGCACGGAAATCGGGGTTTTTGAGAACGGATTTATCGATGTCCTACAACAGCCTGCGCATCGCCAAGATCATCCAGGAAACGCCCGATGCGCGCTCCTTCGTCTTCGAGATTCCGGCCGATCTGGCCGAAAAGTACCGCTACAAGGCCGGCCAGTTCCTGACCTTCCGGGTGCCTCATGCCGACGGCGCCTTCAACCGCTGTTACTCGCTGTCGAGCGCCCCGGAGATCGACGGCCAGCCCAAGGTGACGGTGAAACGCGTCGAGGGGGGCAAAGGCTCCAACTGGTTTCACGATTCGCTGAAGGAGGGCGGCACGCTCGACGTGCTGCCGCCGGCCGGCCGCTTCGTGCTGGGCCAGGGCGAGGCCCCGCTGCTGCTGTTCGGCGGCGGCAGCGGCATCACGCCGATGATGTCGCTGATCAAAAGCGCCCTGAAATCCGGCAAGCGCCGCATTCGCTTGTTCTATGCCAACCGCGACAAGCCGTCGGTGATCTTCGACGCCGAGTTCGAGGCGCTGGCCCAGGCTCACCCCGGACGGCTCGAGATCATCCATCACCTCGATGCGGTACAGGGCCTGACCAGGCCCGAAGAAGTCGCCGCCGCCGTCAAGGGCTTCGAGGACGCCGAGGCCTATCTCTGCGGTCCCAGCCCCTTCATGAACATGGTCGAGGCCTCGCTTCTTGCCGCCGGCATGCCGCGCGAGCGGGTGCTGATCGAGCGCTTCGAGGCATCGGGCAACGACGCCGTTCCGGTCGAGCCGCCGGCCGAGGGCGACGTGATCCCGAGCGAGATCGTCATCCATTTCGAGGGCAAGGTGCACAAGGTGCCCTACCGCAAGGGCCTCACCATTCTCGAAGCGGCGCGCGGCGCCGGCCTCAATCCGCTCTCCTCCTGCGAAGAGGGGTTCTGCGCCTCGTGCGCGGCCAAGCGCATCAAGGGCAAGGTCGTTCTGGCCAAGAACGACATCTACACGGCCGACGATCTCGCCAATGACTGGATCCTGACCTGCCAGGGCCATTGCTTCGGGCCCGAGGTCGAGATCACCTACGACGTGGTGTAGCGATTCGCATCGAACCCATCACCCAGGCGGCTCTGCTGACGGTCGTCGCCGGCATCGCCGACGCCGTAGGCTATATCACCATGGGTGGCGTATTCGCCGCCAACATGACCGGCAACACGGTCCTGGCCGGCATCGACCTCGCCCGGACCGACTATATCGGCGCCTGGCATCACCTGACGCCGTTGGTCGCCTTCCTTGTCGGCGCGATGATAGCGCGCGCGCTGCTGCGGCTGCGGCAATCGCCGGTGGCCGGCCTGCTGATCGAGGCCGCCATCATCGCAGGCGTCGGCTTCGTCGATATCGGCGAGGAAGCTGCCGTGATGGCCGTCGCACTCGCCATGGGCATTCAGGCCTCGACGATCACCAGCTTTGCCGGCAGCGCCATCAGCACCGTCGTGGTGACCAGTACACTCGCCCGGACCGCCGATGCCATTGTCGATTGGGCGTGGCCAGGCGCCGACGTCAAGCCGCCGTCGGCGATCAACGCGGTGCTGATGACGCTCACCTGG
>WBZX01000353.1_pt1 | contig 43281 bp, 35 predicted proteins | sample 5204211 | NCBI WGS metagenome assembly WBZX01 (sample SAMN12344362, study PRJNA552823) | activated sludge metagenome | biome: Activated sludge suspended growth; feature: Nitrification reactor; material: Wastewater; isolation source: activated sludge from nitrification reactor of wastewater...
TGACTATGATGAAAGCGGCGAACTCAAGGAAAGTGTCAAGGAGGAGTATGAAGAGAAGTACGGGGATATGGATTATCTCACCATCACGGAGGGAGATACCGACACCGGTACTGATGATGATGATGATGAGCCAGATGCTGACGAAGAGGAAGAAGAAGGAGATGATGAGGATTAGCAATTCCGAATCTTCCCACTGACAGAGTTTTAGCTGACTATTTTTATCTGATTCCAGGGTTTACCCCTTTCCATTATTCTAATATCACTCGTTAAGAATGGATAGTGTTATACTATCCCTTTTGTGCTTATGAGCTATATCCATTGGGGGTCGGCTTTCAGGCATCCGGATTTTTTTTGTTAAAATGTAAAAATTAGTTGCATAACGTATAAATACGTTGTATATTTGGAAGCAAATAAAGCTATCCAAATGAGTAAGATCAAGAGTTTGACACGCGCAGAAGAGGAGATCATGCAGTTCATCTGGCAACTCGGCAGGTGTACAGTATCTAATATTATAGAGGACATGAAGCCTCCGAGACCTCCTCATTCCTCCGTTTCGTCGATCGTCCGTATCCTGGAAAGAAAGGGGTTTGTGGACCACAAATCCTACGGCAGGACATACGAGTACTTTCCACTTATCACCAAAGAAGAATACAGCAAGGGTAGTGTCCTTTCCCTGATCCGCGAATACTTTGACGGATCTACCCAACAATTGGTCTCCTTCCTGGTCGCCAAGGAAGAAACGTCGATTGAAGAGCTACAGGATCTTATCAAAGAACTAAAGAAGAAGCCATGACTATCCTCCTCTATTTGCTGCAGGTGACCACATGTCTGGCCATCTTCTACGGATTCTATCATCTCTTCCTGAGGAAAGAAACCTTGTTTCACACCAACAGGATGTACCTGATGTCTACGCTCCTCGTTAGCCTTGTCCTGCCGGCTGTCAAAATATATGTTGATGCCCAGCAAGCTGCTTCTAATGTCGTCGTTGCGTCCTCCGTATACGTCGGAAACTATGTACATCAGTTCTCCACCACCATTTCTGCTCCTCATGCTCAGGCTATCCCATGGTTTAAAATCCTTGGTGCGATCTACCTCGCGGGTGTCGCCGTCATGGCTACCAGGTTGCTTCTTGCCTTCAAGCAAATCCTGGAGATCAGGAAGGAGGGAATGAAATCGATAGTCAATGGCCATACCTGTATCCTGTCAGAAAAAGTCAGGAGCCCGTTTTCTTTTTTCAATACGATCTACCTGCCCACCAATCATGAATTCAGTGAAAATGAACTCAATGAAGTGATCGCGCATGAATTGGCGCATGTCAGTGGATGGCATACCTGGGATGTCCTGCTGATGGAATTGCTGTGTGTCAAGCTGTGGCCAAGCCCCATGATCTACCTGTACCGGAAATCACTCAAGGAAGTACATGAGTATGTGGCGGATGCTGCAGTGCTGAAGGAAACCCCCTGGGAAAATTATGCCCAGCTCCTGGTGAGCCAGCAGCATAACCAATTGCAAAATATACTCTCTAACCAACTGATCTATTCACAACTTAAAAAACGATTGCTCATGATGAACAAGGAACGTTCCGGTCTTGCAGCAAGGTACAAGTACCTTGGCTTTATCCCAGTCCTGCTGGTTGCTTTACTGTTTTTCTCTTTCAGGGAGAAACCATCACAACCTGGTGCCAGGATTATATCGGAAAGCTATGGCCAGGAAAGGGATACGGTCAAGATGTTTTTAACCAATGACAAAAGAATTTTCTTGGGTTCATCGGAGATAAAAAAGGACGAACTTGAATCATCTGTTAAAGATGTAACCAAAGGCATGCCTGACCCAATAGTGATTTTATTATTGGAAAATCCTAGTGAAGTAACGGGCGGTGAGATTAGTGAGATTTTGGATGTGGGATCAAAGATGCATATGCAGTGGGTAGTCTATATCGATGATAAAGCTAAATTGAATAAAGCGAAATCAGCTGTTGGGGTGGGAGAATTTGGATTTTCAAGAGACACGATGCAAGAAACTACCGTAATTGCATATAGAACCACTGCCAAATCAACTTTAGATAAATCAGAGTCTGATGGACAGGATCGAGAGACTCCAATATTTCCAGGATGTACAAGCATGCCTGCCGGAGAACAAGCTCAATGTGGCATAGCCAAACTCTGGGAATACATCAATTCAAATCTGGTCTATCCAGAAAGTGTAAGGAAAGCTGGTGTTGAAGGAATGGTTGTCGTAAAATTTGTAGTGGGAGCTGATGGATTGGTAAAGGATGTTTCTATTTCAAAGTCGCTCCAGCCTGATGCTGATGAGGTGGTTAAAAAGATCATACAGGATATGAATACCAAAGTCGGCAAATGGCAACCAGCGCTAAAAGAAGGAAAGGCAATTGATGCTGAATTGTGCCTGCCTGTAAAATTTGCCTTGTCCAATTCTATAACCAAAGATGTGCCTTTACAGTATGCTGAGGAACTACCTCGTTTTCCCGGATGCGAGCAAATCACTAGTGCAGATGAGCGCTCTGCATGTGCCGCTCAGAAAATGTATGAGTTTATCTATACCAATATTAAATATCCCAAAGAGGACAGAGACAAAAACATTGAGGGGCAATGCATCGTGCAATTCATTATTGGTGTAGATGGAAGTATTTCAGATATCAATGTCATGCGGTACCCAAGTGAGGGCCTTAAGCAAGAGGTCGAACGCATCATGCATATCATGGCTGATATGCCTGAAAAGTGGATCCCGGCCAAAAATGAAGGCAAGCCAGTGGCTATGCAATTTACCTTGCCGGTCAAATTTAAACTGCAAGATGATGACGCTGTAAAACAAACAGCGCCTCAACCTGATGTAGAATCAGACAAGCAAAATACTGTAGAAGTTTTCCCCAATCCTGCCAGGGAAACTGTCTCTGTAAGTATTTTCGAAGGCGCCCGGACTATAAAGGTATTTGATACATCAGGCAACCTGGTTCTGACGCAAAAAATATCATCCGACATCATAGGCAAAGAAAAGATCAATGTATGGGGCCTGAAGCCAGGGCAATATGTTGTGCAGGTGATCGGAGAAGGGAAAACACTGTCCGGAGCTTTCACGATCATGAAGTGATCCTCCCTTCAGTTGAAGAAAAACAGGGTCAGGTAATACCTGGCCCTGTTTTTAATGCATCGCATGATTGCAGTCCCTTAGACATTGTTCCAATTGGGTTAAGTTGCATTAATCCCCTTTTGGCTCTTCCTCTTTCTTCCCGAAGATATCCTCAATGAGTTTTCCGATACCTCTGCGTCGTTCTTCCTTCAGGACAAATTTCCTTGGACCGAGGTACGTAGAATCCCTTGTTACACCTGGCTCCACATTGAGCTCTTCTAGTTCACTTTCTTCAAGTGTAAAAGGACAGTCATTGACCCATTTGTACTCAGCAGGCCAGTAGGAATTGAAGTAAGCATCGTAAGTTGAATCTGCCTGGAGCTTCTTAAGAAATTCAGCCCATATAGGCAGAGCTGTCTTACTACCCATACCATCTCTTAGTGAATTGAAACTCACTCGCCGATCAAAGCAACCGACCCATGTCCCTGCAATAAATTTTGGCGTGTAGCCCACAAATAAACCATCTGAATGGAATTGTGATGTACCGGTTTTCCCGGCGAAAGCGCCGCGTATATCGAATTCAGGATACCGGATCACAGAGGCAGTGCCGCGATCTACCACATTTGCCAGCATCTGGTTGATGATGCCACACGTTTCTGCTGAAAACACACCTGTAGATGCCTCGGGCTTGAATTCCTCGAGCACATTACCATCCTGATCTTCAATCCTGGTAATGAAGTAATACGGCCTGTGTGCGCCTCTATTGAGGAATGTGTTGTATGCACTGACCAGTTCCATCAAGGTGACTTCTGCAGTACCAAGGGCAACTGATGGGATTGGCCTTATCTCACCTTTGATGCCCATACGTCTTGCCCGCTGGATCACATTATCTATTCCGGCATCAAGGATGACTTGAACGGCTATGGTATTGATACTTTTTGCCAGCGCTCCGTTTAGCGAGTAGATGCCTTCATAGAGGCCATCTGCATTCCCCGGAGACCACCCATCAAACTGAGGGTAGGCAATCCTCCTGTTGGCATAATAGGTGCAAGGATCCATTCCCTGGTCGATAGCAGTGGCATACACGAATGGCTTAAAGGAAGAACCGGGGTGACGCGGGGTCTGGGCATAATCAATGTTAAATTGTTCTGCATCATTTCCGCCAACCCATGTCATCACACCTCCAGTCTTAGGATCGATGGCCACCACAGCACCTTGCAGGGTACTCAGGTTATGCTTGATACTATCCATTGGAGAGGCGGTAGTATCGATCAATCCATTCCACGTCCACCATTTCATAGGAATAGCCACATTCAGGGAGTCTGTAATCTGTTCTTCCGAATATCCTTTCGCTTTTAATGCCTGATAACGAGGTGAGCGTTCAACTGCATCTTTTAATGGAGCCTCATAGGGTTTCCAGTCAGTAAATTGTTGATCAAAATTCTGTTGAAGCTTTGATAAATGAATCTTCAGGGCTTCTTCAGCATATTGCTGCATACCGAAGTCGATTGTGGTATAGATTCTAAGTCCATCCGTATTCAGGTTATATGGCTGTCCATCGGGCTTTGTATGTTTTTCACACCAGTCCAGGAGTATTGGACGAATGTGATTCCTGAAATAGAGCGCTATACCTTCTGAATCTGTATTTCGTTGGTAGGAGAGGTTTAATGGAATACGGCTCAGCGAATCATAGCTAAGGGAGTCAATCATCCCATTGACCTTCATCTGGTTGAGTACTACGTTTCTCCTGGTGAGTGCCCGGTCCGGAAAATTATTTGGATTGTAATAACTGGTAGCCTTGAGCAATCCTACCAGCATGGCACATTCTTCTATATTCAAGAGATCGGCTGTCTTTGAATAGTAGCGGTCTGCAGCAGCATCCAGCCCGTAAATATTTTCACCGAAAGGCACCGTGTTGATATAGAAGGTAAGTAGTTCCTCCTTGGTGTATACATCTTCGAGCCTGGTGGCTATAATAAACTCCCTGAACTTATTGACCAGCATCGAAGCAATAAAGAAATCCTTCCGAGGAAAGAGGTTCTTGGCGAGTTGTTGTGAAAGGGTGCTGCCTCCACCTGCGCTTTCCTGGCCCATCAACAAACGCTTGACAAATACCCGCATCCAACTCCTGAAATCTATCCCGGTATGTGTCCAGAATCTTGAATCCTCTGTAGCAATCAGTGAATTCATAAATGCAGGAGGGATATCTTCAAATTTCAGCGTATTCCTGTTTTTAGTGTAATACTTACCCATCAGCTTTCCATCCACACTATAGATTTTCGATGCCTCGGGTTGCCGTATGCTGAGCAATGTCTTTTTATTTGGTACTGAACCAAACAACCCCATCCACGTAAATAGGAATACCAGTAAGAGCAGGCCAATGATCCCCAGTACAGCATAGATCCCTTGCATGAACCATCGCTTTCGTTGTTTCGGATCTTTCAAGCCGGTGACAATCCGCCTGGGCAGTGTTGTAATAAAATTTACAATCCGCTTTGGCAGGGCCTGAAGGTAGGTGAGGATGGTCTCTTTATTGATGTCAGGTAGTTTCATGAATGATCAAAGGGAGGAATCTAATGTGACGGTAAGGCTTGTGGTCTGTGCTTTGCGCTTTACCTTCAATTGGATCTGTTCACCGGGTTTATATTTTTCAAGTGTAAGAAACAAATCATTATTGGATTCAATAGGGTCTCCGTTTATATCAATGATCAGGTCTCCCATGATGAGTTCGCCACTGGCTGACCTCCGGGTAGGTAATACGCCTCCTTTTGCAGCTCCACTGCCGGGTGTGACAGCCATCACCATAGCTCCTTTCAATTCCATGCGGTCTACAATTTGCTGCTGCACCAGGTCAATTCCAAGCACCGGACGCCTTACTTCGCCAAACTTGATCAGGTCTGGCACCACCCAATTTACGACATCCACGGGAACTGAAAAGCCAATCCCGGCATAAGCACCAGATGGACTGTAAATGGCGGTATTGACTCCAATCAGTCTGCCGGAAATATCCAGCAGAGGACCTCCTGAATTGCCAGGGTTGATAGCCGCGTCTGTCTGGATGACATCCCGGATAGGAATCTGGGCTGCAGATTGAATCTCCCTTCCGAGGGCAGAGATGATGCCTGTGGTCAGGGTCTGATCAAGGCCGAAGGGATTGCCGATGGCGAAAACAGATTGACCGACTTTCAGGTCATGTGATGTACCTACAGAGATAGGCTGAAGCTTTGATGTTGATTTTATTTTGAGCACAGCCAGATCTTTTCTTGGTTCAATACCCACGACCTCAGCATCCCATGTCGTCTGGTCAGACAAGGTTACTTTGGCGCTATAGGCATCTTTGATGACGTGGAAGTTGGTCACGATATAGCCCCTGTCATCCCATATAAAACCCGATCCGGTTCCTGCTGGTATTTCATAGATATTCCTTGACCAGTAATCCTGCCTTACCATGGTGGTGGTGATGTAAACTACAGCAGGAGCAGCTTTTTCAAACAAGGATATGGTGGTTTCCTCCGAAGTACTGACAATTTGTACAGGATCAGGTGTCCTCGAAGATGATGCAGCTTCTTTTCCTTCCGAAAGAGGAGTAACGGGAGTAGTTTTTTCCCAGCGACACTGGATCAGCAATCCTAAGAAAAGGCCCAGAATCAAACTCAATCCCCCGATCCAAATTTTGCTCATATGAAGGTGATTATTCAAATAAGGGTAAGGTGCAAATTTCAAAATAATCCTTACAGATAACCTGCCTGTTGGGATAGTAGTTTATTAACAAAATCTAAATTTGGCAGCATAGTCCGGCCAATGGATACTAAATGACGTTTCCGGATGGTTATTTCGTATATTACGTAAATAGAAAAGTTATAATTGCGTATGAATATGGACCAAAAGAGAAATAAATGGATGGCAAAGGCATCTGTCATTTGTTTGTTTTTTACCCTGATGAGTTGTGCTGTCAATCCGGTGTCCGGAAAGAAGCAACTGGCCCTGATGTCCGAGCAACAGGAGATTGCCCTTGGTGCGGAATCGGATCCCCAGATCATTGCAGAGTTTGGATTGTATGACAATCCTGAGATTCAGCAATTTATCGACAAGCACGGACAGGAGATGGCGGCCATATCCCATCGGCCAAATCTGAAATATCAGTTTCGCATTCTTGATTCTCCTGTCGTCAATGCTTTTGCTGTGCCCGGAGGTTATGTCTATTTTACCAGGGGTATTATGGCTTATTTCAATGACGAGGCCCAGTTTGCCGGCGTGTTGGGGCATGAAATCGGACATATTACGGCAAGGCATTCAGTAGACCAATACACCAAGAGTATCCTGGGCCAGGTAGTATTGATCGGAGGTATGGTGGTCTCTGAAGATTTCAGAGCATTTGCGGAGGAAGCCAACACGGCAATGCAATTACTTTTCCTCAAGTACAGCCGGGATCATGAGAGCCAGTCTGATCAATTGGGTGTTGAGTATTCAACTAAGGTGGGCTATGATGCCAATGAAATGGCTGACTTTTTCAAAACCCTGAAGCTACTCAGTGTTCAGCCGGATGGAAGTGAGATTCCAACTTTCTTGTCCACGCACCCGGATCCATTGGACAGATATACAAAAGTCGGTGAGGCAGCAGCTGACTGGCAGACTAAAGTGGCACCTCCTTACAAGATCAACAGAGAAGCTTATCTGAGGATGATTGATGGCATCGTCTATGGGGATGATCCAAGGCAAGGCTATGTAGAGAACAGTATCTTTTATCATCCGGAATTGAAATTTCTTTACCCTGTTCCGGCGAGTTGGGAGTTGGTCAATAGCCCTTCCCAAGTGCAGATGGCTCCGGCAGATGGTAAGGCGTTGATGTTACTGACTTTAGCACAGGGCAATACCCTACAGGCTGCTGCTGCAAAGGATACTGCAGACTTGCATCTTAAAGTAACTGGTAGCAGGCAAGTCACTATCAATGGTTTTCAGGGATTGGAACTCATGTCAAAGCAGGTAAGCCAGGATCCTTTCACTGGCCAACAAAGTGAGATCACTGTACAAAGTGTTTACATCCAATATGGCAAGATGATCTATGTTTTCCATGGCGTCGCCGCACCTGTTGACTTTCAAACTTATAAAGCTACTTTCGACAAGACAATGTATGGGTTTAAGGAACTCAAAGACCTGGCTAAAATCAATGTGACACCTGAGCGCATTAAGGTAGTTGCGGTGAAAAAGTCAGGTACACTGGGACAGGCTTTTAATGATTACGGTATCATGACCAGCCGGCACAGGGAATTGGGAATCGTCAATGGAAAGGATGTGACCGACCAGGTAGGGCAGGGCGACTTAATAAAGATATTTTCTAAATAACAGATTATCAGTATTTTATCTGTTATTTTATGGCTAAATGCAGGCACTGAAGAAGAATGCCTGTATTATTTGATTATTCCGGGAAGTATCTTACCTTTGCCCCGCTAAAAATTATTGTATACCGCATGCTGATCATCGAAGTAAAAGAAACAGAATCAATCGACCGCGCCCTCAAGAGGTACAAGCGTAAAGTTCAAAACGTAAGACTTATCCAGGAGCTTCGTCGCCGCAAGGAATTTGTTAAGCCCTCTGTTTCAAGGCGCAACCAGGTCCTCAAGGCTGTCTATAAGACCAAGAAGCAAGCAGAGGAGCAGGCCTGATCACCTGTTTGTTCAGGGATCATAGCCTCATTATTCTACAGTATCTCCAATCTTTTCGATCAAATTGGTACTTGATAGCTATGTCAAGTATCTATTAATATTACATTTGCATTACCTGCCCGGGTGGTGAAACAGGTAGACACGCAGGACTTAAAATCCTGTGGCCAGAAATGGCCGTGCCGGTTCGATTCCGGCTCCGGGTACTTCATTAGGAATTTCACAGAGACCGCTATTCTTGGATTGGGATTAAGATAAAGGGCCTGCGAATGCAGACACCCATAAACGATTGGCATCTCTGTTTGGCTTATTAGGGGTTTTCGGCCACGCAGACTCAGGATGCCCTTCATGAAGGGATTTGCGCAGGCTCTTTTTTTCTATTTCCATCAGCAGCTTACCCCATTCTTCCTCCTTTCGCATACTTTCTCTGCTCTTCTCCACTACAATTTTCAATTGTTTTACCACACTGCTCCTGTATTTTACAATCAGGCGAAACTGGACGTATAAATTTGCTGGTAATCAGTCAATTTTATATGAAGAAAGTTTTGGATATATGTGTCCTTTCTGATATTCATCTTGGGACCTACGGTTGCCGCGCACAGGAGTTGCTGGAATACCTCAACCGGATAGAACCAGCAAGGTTAATCCTCAACGGAGATATCATAGATGCCTGGCAGTTTAAGAAAAAATACTTCCCTGCAACACACTGGGAAGTCATCGAGCGAATTCTTCAAATGGCCAACACGGGCACAATCGTCTATTATCTCACAGGCAACCATGATGACATCCTTCGACGATTCAATTCACTTGATCTAGGGAATATACGCCTGAGACATCAATTGGAACTCAGGATACAAAACAAGACCCATTGGTTCTTCCATGGAGATGTATTTGATGCCTCGATCCTCATTTCACCATTCCTTGCATCTCTGGGTGGAGCTGGCTATGATTGGCTGATACGGCTCAATACGTGGCTTAACAACATACGTACTAAGCTGGGGTGGTCAAAAATCTCCTTTGCGCACCGTGTAAAAAGGTCAGTAAAGCACGCTGTCAGGTTTATAGGTGATTTCGAGAAACAAGCCATCCGCATGGGTATAAAGAAGGGCGTGGATGTGGTGATCTGTGGACATATTCATCAGCCGACGATTTCGAAAATAGACAGTGAAGAAGGCGCTATCATGTATTTGAATTCAGGCGACTGGATTGAGAACCTGACAGCTTTGGAATATCTGAATGGTAAATGGACGCTATACCGGCACGGTAATGAAGTAGATAATGGAGTAGAGGAATTATTGCACCGGCTGGAGGAGGATCAGTATATTTTTCCCGAACCCAGGAAATCAAAAGAGAAGGATTTCGATCCCCGATAAATAAAAAAGCCCCGGAAAATTCCAGGGCTTTTTTTGTGAGCGGAAAACGAGACTCGAACTCGCGACCCCGACCTTGGCAAGGTCGTGCTCTACCAACTGAGCTACTTCCGCGTCTAAACGGACGGCAAATATACAATTTTTATGTTTTCATATTCAAGCCATAAAAATGAATAATCTTTGTCATCCGTTATTTTTTTGCCACTCATCTAAGGTATGTTCCCTAAGTTTTTCATCATAAGGTACTTATACCTTCTTTGCAGCTACAGGATGTTGATATGAATATTGCCCTGATCGACAATTATGATTCATTTACCCACAATCTTGCCCAATATCTTATGGAACAAGATGAGGTCAGCTTGTCTATTGTGGAAAATGATTCATATCAACTGGCTGACCTTCAGGAGTTTGATAAAATCGTCATTTCGCCCGGCCCTGGGTTGCCTTCCACCTCAGGTTTAATTATTGAAACCATCCGTTATTTCTCAGGCGACAAACCCATTCTTGGGATATGCCTCGGATTGCAAGCCATCTATGAGGCATTTGGCGGTAAGTTGTTAAACCTGCCATTGGTTCAGCATGGGGTCACTTCTTCAGTGTCTATCGTGGATGATGCTGATCCCATCTTTTATGGCATCCAGTCCCCTTTTAAGGCGGGCAGATATCACAGTTGGGTTTGTGATCCGGCTTCCCTGCCTGGTCAACTGATGATTACCGCAGTGGACCAGGAAGAAGTTATTATGGCCTGCCGGCACAGGACACATCAAACCTACGGAGTCCAATTCCATCCTGAATCCATCCTTACCCCGGAAGGAAAAAGAATGATTAAGCATTTCACACAGATTTAATCAGTTGATGGCTCAAAATTGAAATGTAGTATCAAATTGAATTGAGCCTCTTAAGCCCTTTCACCTATTTATTTAGTATCAAATCAATCCCTTACCCACTCACACAACGCCATCTGCCCTCTGCTCTATGCCCTCTGCTGCCCTCTGCTCTATGCTCTATGCTCTATGCTCTCTGCCCTCTGCCCTCTGCTCGTCACCAACCTAGAATATAGGCGAAGATCAACGGCGCCACAATTGTGGCATCTGATTCTACGATGAATTTTGGCGTGTGAATATCCAGTTTGCCCCATGTGATTTTTTCATTAGGGACTGCTCCTGAATAGGAGCCATAGGATGTAGTTGAATCCGAAATCTGGCAGAAGTAACTCCAGAATGGTACATCATGCCATTCAAGATCCTGGTACATCATGGGCACAACACAAATCGGGAAGTCTCCTGCGATACCCCCACCGATCTGAAAGAAGCCTACACCTTTGCCAGCAGAATTGTTGCGGTACCAATCAGCCAGCCAGACCATATATTCGATTCCACTTTTCATTGTACTCGCCTTGATGTCCCCCTTGATGACGTATGAAGCGAATATATTGCCCATTGTACTGTCTTCCCAACCTGGTACAACGATAGGTATTTGCTTTTGGGCAGCTGCCATCATCCAACTGTTTTTGGGATCAATTTCAAAATATTGGTCCAATACGCCGCTAAGGAGCATCTTGTACATATACTCATGCGGGAAATAACGTTCACCGGCGGTATCCGCATCTTTCCACAGTTTATAGATGTGTTTTTGCAGTCTCCTGAAGGCTTCCTCCTCCGGTATGCAAGTATCGGTCACGCGGTTGTAATGATTTTCCAGGAGATCCCACTCATCTTGCGGGCTCAGGTCACGATAATTAGGTACTCGCTTGTAGTGACTGTGTGCTACAAGGTTCATGATATCCTCCTCCAGGTTTGCACCCGTACAGGTGATGATACTTACTTTATCTGCGCGAATCATCTCTGCCAGGCTGAGCCCTAATTCGGCTGTACTCATTGCACCGGCAAGGGTAATCATCATTTTGCCACCTTCATCCAGATGGGCTACATAGCCCTTTGCTGCATCGACCAGTGCCGCTGCATTGAAATGCCGGTAATGATGAAGGATGAAGTCGGAGATTGGTTTGTTGCTCATTTTATTATTGTGAATTGTCAGTTGTGAATTGTCAGTTGTCAGTTGTCAGTTGTGAATGGTGAATAATAAAATCGTCAGTGGTGAGTCGTGAGACGTAAGGGGTGAACTGAGAATAAGCAAACTTCGTTTTTCATTCTTTGATCCCGCTGAGTACTTCTCTTTTCATTATTCATACTTCGGTTCCGCTCAGCGCACCACTTTTCATTTTTAATTCTTCACATTTAATTCTTCACTTTCTAAGTGTCGTAGCCAAGGATTTGTAACATCTCATTCGGTCTTTGCTCCGGACGCCAGAGGGTATCGATAAAATTTCCCTTTTCATCCCGGTCCACAAGGATATGCTGAGGTGAAGGAATCAGGCAATGTTTTATACCACCATATCCACTGATGGCATCCTGGTATGCACCTGTATGGAAAAAGCCGATGTATAGCGGCTCTGGATCATCATTCTTGTAAGTTGGCAGAAAGACCTGTTGGTTGAGATCTTCAAAGTTGTAATAGTCTGAATGATCACAACTGATCCCGCCGATATGTACTCTCGCAAAGTCATTGTTCCATTTGTTTACTGGCAAGAGAATGAAGCGCTCATTCAAGCCCCAGGAGTCAGGGATGGTATTCATCAGACTATTGTCAATCAGATACCACAATTCCGAATCATTTTGCTGTTTCTGCTCGATGACTGTAAATATGGTTGCCCCGCTCTCCCCGACAGTATATTTTCCAAACTCGGTGTAGATATCAGGATGTTCGATGCCTTCCTGGTCACAGGTAGCCTTGATGTTACTGATGATCTCATCCACCATGTATTTGTAATCGTACTCAAAGGAGAGATTGTTACTGATCGGGAAGCCACCACCGATATTGATAGCGTTGAGTGTGGGGCAGATTTTCTTCAGTTCCGCAAATATCTTGAGAGCCTTCTTGAATTCACCCCAATAGTATAGCGTATCACGGATGCCAGTATCTACAAACAAGTGCAGCATAGTGACCTGCACACGTTTTTTCCTGGCAATCTTTTCTTTGTAATACTTGATCACTTCAGTAGGTCGGATACCCAGCCTTGAAGTATAATATGCTGATTGTGGTTCCTGCTCGATGGCTACACGTATCCCGACTTTCAGGTTACCCTTGATGCGTTCCAGGAGTTGGTCAAGCTCATTGGTATTGTCGAGGACCGGAATGGAATTTTCAAATCCCATTTCATGCAGGTGAGCAATCCCGTCCAGATATCGGTCGGTTTTGTAACCATTATGGATCAGATTGATACTGCGGTCGATATGTCCGCTCCGGTAGAGACTGATGATGAGGTCTATATCAAACGCAGAAGAAGTCTCGAGATCCACATCATACTCAAGTGCCTTCTTAATGACATGGCTGAAGTGGCAACACTTGGTGCAATAGCAATAGCGGTATTTGCCCTGGTAATGCTGGTTTTTCATGGACCGGTTAAACCAGTTCTTCGCCTTTTTGATTTGGTCCCCGATCTTAGGCAGGTAGGTCAGCTTGAAAGGTGTACCATATTTGTCAATCAGGTATTTTAAGGAAATACCATGAAAACTTAAATCTCCATTGTGCAGATCGAAACCCTCCTGGGGAAAGTAATAGGTCTGCTGAATGAGGTCGAAATAGCTGTTCTTCATTCTCCGGGTAAAGCCGCCGGGGTTATGTGACCACCGGACCGGGTCAAAAATATAAAAAACGACGGTGCAAAGGGGGAATTATTCCAGAGGCTAACGTCTTGTTGGGACATGGCCTTTGGCACCTTACTCACCAGTCGCGGCAGGATAATAGTTGATCCACTCACTCCAACTTCCCGGATAGAGCCTGGCATCATGCCCTGTAGCCAATTTGTAAGCCAGGACATTGTGGCAGGCTGAGACACCTGAACCACAATAGAAGACAGGACTTTGATGATTTTTTGTTTCTATTGCTGAGAATTTTTCCCGGAGGTATTCCTTGCTTTTCCAGCGCCCATTTTCATCTGTATTGTCCATAAAGGGAATGCACTTTGCGCCAGGGATATGTCCTGCGATCGGATCGATAGGTTCGGTCTCTCCTGTAAACCGTTTATAGTCCCTGCTGTCGATGATTGTATCTTCACCTGTGGCGACCTGACGCATACTGGCTGTCAGTTCAGGACGAAGCTGAATTCTAAATTCCCCTTTCTGAGGTGCTGGCCATTGATTATCCACCGGCAACCCTGATGCTTTCCATGCGTTGAAACCTCCATCTAAAACCGCGACGTGCGGATGGCCGAGCCAATTCAGCAGCCACCACCCCCGGGAGGCTGCCATTCCGTTTGATTGATCATACACGATGACCTGGCTATCCGGTTTCACTCCCGCTGCATTGAGGGTAGAAGCAAAGACTTCAGGATGTGGCAATGGATGGCGTCCGGTCACTCCTTTTATGATTGGAGAAGAAAGATCATGTTCCATATCCATAAAGAAAGCTCCGGGGATATGCTCTTTCAGGTAATCTCTCCTGCCTTTGCCGGAATCAGAAAGTGTATAACTGCAATCCAGGATCACCAGGCTTGATTCTCCGGTGATGGAGGCCAGATCTTCGACACTGATCAATGTCGTAAATGCTCTTGTGGTCATCTGGGATTTGGTATATGTAGCTCGCCCATGATCTGTGCGGCATGATTGGAGGAATCTACTGGATGAATGATAGCCTCAAATTGGCCTTTATCATTAACGACAAATGTGGTTCGATGCACGGCATCACTGGTCCTGCCCATGAATTCTTTTTGTCCATAGATATCAAAGAGCTTTGCCATTGTATTCCCTTCATCTGCAATCAGCGGGTAGGGAAGGTTGTATTTGGCGATAAACTTCTGATGTTTCTTTTCATTGTCTTCGCTTACACCGTATACGGCATATCCATGTTCCTGGAGTGAATTGTAGTGATCCCTGATATTGCAGGCCTCATTGGTGCAGGTCCCGGAACCATCATGGTTGTAGAAAAAAAGGATAAATTTTTTACCAAGGAGCATTGCAGAAGTTAACATGGTGCCGTCATGCAACCTGGCTTCAAAAGGAGGCACTTTTTGTCCGGGCTTCCATTTAGAGGTCCATGTCCGACGCATGAGTATTGATGGTTGGTGATCTCACAAGGTAAATGTTTTTTCAAGCACAGTTTCATTGCCCCTGTCATCTGTAACCTTCAGGACCAGTTGATGATCTCCGGGTGTTATTTTTCCGTCAAACCTGTGTGTGAGTATTCCGGTTTTTCCATCAAGGGACATGAGTATCCACTGACCATCTACCCATGCATCATAAAGCAGGTCACGACCCCGATCCTTGATTCTGAAATTATCCGAAATCTTAAAGGCCATTCTTTCCCATCCGGTCATTTTGGGACCAAAATGCAGGGCTGTGATCGCAGGCGCTATAGTGTCCACCATGATGGTATAGGTGCTCATCACCCTGACCCCGGTAGACAGGTTATTGCCAATCCAGGTAGCCCCACAATTGACAATGCTGCCATTGGCTTCGCAGCGCGCTATAAATGCCTTGTCATGCAAGCGGGCCGGTATAGCCAGTCCTTCAATATTGACATCGAAATAGGAATGAATGGGAGCATCCACGGGAGACAGGGCATAGTGAGGGCTGTATGTACCTAACCCTTCGGACGGGATCACTTCGATATTGATTGGAGTCTTTTGATAAAATGAACCTACTGGCCATATCACCTGGATTCCTGGTTGCGAAAGTACAGTTACCTCGTCAGGCATTGCTACTGCCTGGTGAGGCATATTTGCAGGTGACTTTGGCAGGAGGGAAAGGTCTCTGATAACTTTAAATTCTACGGTGGACACATTGCCATTGAAATCTGAGACTGTTAGTGATACAGTCCTGGGATGCTCAGTGTTCAGGTAGATCAATCCATTATCTATTCCACTGTAATAGATCGGCAGTTTATTGCCTTCCAGCGGATGACATCTGTGAAAGAACTTATTTTCATTCACTTTTTGCCTGTAATCAATATGTGCATTGATATACCTGGTTTGCTCGAAAGGGATCTCGTCCATCGTGAATCCAAATGAAAGATCATCATCTACCTTACATACAACGCTGTAGATACCATTTTGATTGCTTCCACCATCCTGGGAATCATAAGTCCTCACTGCGAAAGAAGCTTTTGTGCCTGCCATGGTAACAGGTAGCTCCAGGCTGTATTTGCCGGCTGCAATCATTTTGGGTTGCAGAATCTTTGTGTTGATTACGTCACCTGCAGTATTATATTCGTATGCCATGAGTTGTTGCACGACAGGTGGTTTATGGTCTGCAATATTGTACCCGAAATGTAGTGGATTGACAGGGACCTGGTCATTTGTGTGGCGAATTTCAAAATGCAGGTGTGTTCCTTCAGAACTTCCACTATTCCCCATATATGCAATCTGTGTATTTTGATCTACTACAAATTGTTCTTTTGCCGGATAGAGATCGACTTCAAAAGATTCCGATTTGTACTGTTCGTCTTTTACATATTTTTCTATGTCCGGAGCAAAACGGTCCAGGTGTGCATATACTGTAGTGAATCCGTCAGGGTGTTCGAGGTAGAGCACATTGCCATATCCGAATTCATCAACCTTGATCCTACTGATAAAGCCTTCACTGGCCGCATAGACGGGATCACCCGGCAATCCGGTTTCAGATTTAATATCAAGTCCGGCATGAAAATGATTTGTGCGCAACTCTCCAAATGTTCCGGATAGTTTGAAGTCGCGGTGCAGTGGAGAGGAAAAGACATTGATTGGATATTTCCCGCCATCCGAAGCCATGGATAGGAAGATTATACAAAGCGTCAATAAGGTCAATATCTTCATAGGTATTTCAGGATCCGGAATTTGGATTGGTTGAATGAATAAGGGTTTTCATCATGTTTTCTATGTCAAATGCAGACTTGAAAATAGATAATTTGTCATTTTCAATTTCTGCAAACGCTTCCGCTATGGAGTGCCGTACCATTGAATGATTGATCAGTAATTGCTTAGCGGTAATCTCCAACGACCAGGATAGCCAGGCTAGTTTTTGTTTTCTTCGCTCGCGCTCCAGATTAGCGTTTTTCAGGCGAGTGCTATGGTATAAACGTATAAGGTCCAGCACTTCGTCTATGCCAGTCCCATCAAGGGCAGAGCAGGTCAAGATTTTGGGTTCCCAGCCTTCACGAAGGGGAGAAAAGTAATGAAGTGCGGTTTGGTATTGATTCCTGGTCTGCATTGCCAATCCCTTGAGATCGCCATCCGCTTTGTTTACGATGACAATGTCTGCCAGTTCAGTGATGCCTCGTTTGATGCCCTGGAGTTCATCGCCCCCTCCGGGCTGAACGATGAGGATAAATCCATCTGTAAACTGCCATGAGGTATGTTCGGACTGCCCGACGCCGACGGTTTCAATTAATATGAGATCATAGCCTACAGCCGCCAGCAGGGTGATCATTTCATGGCTTCTCCTGCCCATGCCTCCGAGAACTGATCCGGCAGGACTGGAGCGGATAAAGGCAAAAGGGGAAGTAGACAAGCCAGCCATTCTTGACTTATCGCCAAGGATACTGCCATGGCTTAATGAACTGGATGGATCAATAGTGATGACACCTACTTTATATCCTCGTTCTATAGCCTTGAGGCCGATAGCTTCTATTAAAGTGCTTTTACCGACGCCCGGCGAACCACTGATCGCCAACCGAATGGAAGGGTCATGTGCCTTAAGTTTTTTTTCACACAGTTCGAGTAAGTCAATCCCTTTCTTTCGATCCTCATCCCGCTCACTTTCTACCAGGGTCATGGCCTGACCCAAGGCTACACGATCGCCTTTGATCAGTTTTTCGAAGAGTAGGCTGATGTTTGGATCCATTTGCATTTTATCCGGCAATAGAAGTTTGCAAATATATAATTATTAATTAACTTATAGTATATTGATAACCAAACAATTAAAATGTTAAAATCCTTAAGTTAAGATGTTAACAGGCTAATAGCCGGGCATTAACGCTTCCATAATAGCCGGGAAGTGGTAAAGGGGCTTTATTTGTTTCATAGCGAATTTAATTAAAGGCGGGCGGACGCTATTATTGTGATCCATCGCCAAAGTGGCAGAAATTCAATACATCCAACCACCCGCCTTTATTTTTCCAGTGCGATTGAATCCCAGATATTTTGAGCCCACAAACTGGTGTAGAAATCAATAGCATAAGCCCCGGCCAAAGGATCTACCCCCTTATACATATCGCTTTCCAGATGGAGCAGATAATGGATATTGCGTAGGATGCGTTCGTAGAATTCAGCATCTGGATTTATGGCAGGAGCATGGATACATATTACGCTTGTTCCGCATAGCGATGCAGCCAATGCTGACATCGAAGCCCTGATTAGATAGTGGTCTGCATGTTCATCTTTGTGGGGTTCAACATGGCATTCAAGATTATGGTTGATCTCGCTTTCAATATCACCGATAAAATGATCCTTCAGGTTGTTCCATATCACATGTAATACCCTGGTCTGGATGATGTGCTTGAAATAGCTTTGATCTGCCTGAACCGAAATTATGGCTTTGCTGAAAAAGGTCACCGGGTCATACCCTAAAGTTGTCCAGCGCTTTAAATCTTCGATGAGGGTAGAAAACGTTTTAGACGTCGCTTTGTCCCATATTCCCGAAGACGGGAATTGATAAACAAAACGCATCGTCTCTAATCCTGGATGTCCAATCCCTGAGGGATTGATAATAGTAGACAATGGGATGGGGGACTCATTTCTCTCAATTCGGAGCAATATGCCCTGTCCATCTGCAATAGCTGTGTGAAAGGTCTCCTGGCTATTTATGGCAGGTTGGATAGCCACATCAATCATCTCTCTGTGTACCCCCGTCAGCCAGGCTTCATCAAGCCGGCCAGAGGAGGTGGGCGTCTGGAGAATGATATATTGAACGCCTTGCTTTAATGCCTGGAGTATTTTATGGTTTACCATAGCAGGAGCTAAACTGCCGGTGGAAATATATTCGGCAATAACTGGTGCCTGAGTAAACAATCCCGATGGCAAACAAACAAAATGTGAACTGGAATCTTCAGCAGCTAACAAAGGAAGTAATTGCTCGCCCGGCCACCATTCAGAATGCAGAGATTCCAATGGCTTGTGCCTCAGGTCTGCCTCGATCTGCCTGATCCATTCTTCTTTTGAAACGGGGTCGAAATGATAATGCCACTCTTTCATGCTGTGGACAATATTAGGAATATCTATTCATGTTGGGCCACAATTTCTTGTGCGCCGGCAGGAATGGAGGGTTGTAATAAGGCGCTATCTTTATGCAATGGGGGTGCCACAGAAACCTATTTATCTCGATTATCACGCCACAACGCCGGTAGATCCAAAGGTATTGGAGGCTATGATACCTTGGTTTACAGAAAATTTTGGCAATCCTGCCAGTCGCTCACATGCCAAAGGCTGGCAGGCCAGTGAGGCAGTAGAAATTTCCCGCGGACATGTCGCCCGTTTGATTCATGTTCAACCAAAGGATATCATTTTCACATCTGGCTCTACAGAAGGTCTCAATATGGCCATAAAAGGCCTGGCAGAATCATCCGTGCATTTCGGCAAGCATATCATAACTGTTGCTACAGAACATCCTGCTGTCCTCGATACAGTCGAATGGCTCAGGCGCAAAGGGTATGAGATCACTATTCTTCCTGTTGGCCCAGATGGATTATTAGATCCCGATCACCTGTCAGCTTCTATCCGTTCAGATACAATCATGACGATCGTAATGTGGGCAAATAATGAAACAGGGGTCATCCAGGACATGTATAAGGTAGGAGCAATATGCAAGGAGTCAGGAGTGCCGCTGATCTGTGATGCGACGCAGGCTGCAGGCAAGATTGATATGGATCCAATATCCAGTCATATAGATATTCTGGCCATTTCAGCGCATAAGATTTATGGGCCTAAAGGCACAGGAGCCTTGTGGATAAATCCTTCCATGAACGTAAAGCCTGCCGCCCTGATCCATGGAGGAGGTCATGAAAGAGGGTATAGGTCAGGCACATTGAATGTCACAGGCATTGTGGGACTTGGGATCGCAGCGCAAATGCGAATGGAAAAGATGGAGGAGGATAATCAACGAATAAAATCATTGAGGGATATCCTGGAGCATACCCTCCTCACAAGCATTGAAGAGGTTTCGATCAATGGACACTACCAAAAACGATTGCCCACCGTTTCAAATCTGCAGGTTCGTTTTGTTGATAGCCAGGCAGTGATGACCAGGTTTCGAACCAGGCTGGCTATATCCTCAGGGTCGGCATGCAGCTCTGCAAATCCTGAACCTTCCCATGTACTCATGGCCATGGGTTTGAGCCCTTCTGGGGCCAAAGGATCATTCAGGATCAGCCTTGGTGTCCTAACGACGGCGGAAGAGATTGAACAGGCAGCCCGGATTTTTATAGAGGCGATCGAAACGGAGCGGTCTCAAAGTCCTGTCTGGCAGATGTTTAAGCAGGGGATAGACCTTTCCTGAAAGGTGGGCAGAAGTAAACTATTCCACCCCGGATCTTGTTATATTTGCCATATAAAAGAAAGAAGGTAGGTTTCCGGCCTTTATGCTTTTAATTCCTAATCATTAAATCATTCCATCATAGTGCTGTTTGTTGCTGATAGTGCCAAGGAAAGGATCATCGAAGTCCTCAATAGTGAAAACAAGTCACTGACGGATTATTTCGTTCGGGTGAGTGTCACCAGTGGCGGTTGTTCGGGACTCAGCTATAAATTGGATTTTGATAACGACCTCAAGCCAACTGACCAGGTCTTTGAAGACAAGGGCATACGCATGGTCACTGATCTTCGAAGTTTTCTTTATGTACATAATACCATCCTTGAGTTTTCGGGAGGACTGGAAGGCAAAGGATTCTATTTCAACAATCCTAATGCTTCACGGACATGTGCCTGCGGAGAAAGCTTCTCTGTTTAATTCCGGAATGACCAGCATTATTGATTCCTTTAGCAGGCTATGATTGCCACTGATACTGCAAGCCCTATTGCCAAGGTTGAATTCTTTATTGGACTCAGTATTCCAGCAAATCCTTTATAGCAGATGTCACTTTTCCAACAGAAAGTATCATCTCCTTCTCAAGCACTTCATTTAAAGGGACCGCAGGCATATCCACTGAACCAATAGTTTTTACAGGTGCATCAAGTGATGTCCAGCAATGCTCCTGAATACGGGCAGCCAGGCTTTGTGCAAAGGAATTGGATAAAGTATCCTCCGTGACCACAAGGCAACGTCCATGTTTTTTGACTGTGCTGTAGATTAGTTGCTCATCGAGAGGAACAAGGCTCCGCAGGTCAAGAATGGTTACCCGATTATCGAATTCTCTTGCAGCTTTCAACGCCCAGTGTACCCCCATACCATAGGTGACGATGCATAATGCTTCACCCTGCTCAATTTTATGTGCATCCGCTTCAATGACAATTCGTCCTACTCCAAGAGGGATGACATAATCCTCATCAGGCAATGGACATTTGGCGGTTTCGGTATTGGCGACTTTGCTCCAGTATAGTCCCTTGTGCTCGAAGATGACCACTGGATTTGGATCATAGTATGCTGCTTTCATCAACCCCTTCAAGTCTGCTCCATTACTTGGATACACTACCTTCAATCCTTTGATATTACACACTACCGTTTCAACACTGGATGAATGATAAGGCCCGCCACTGCCGTATGCACCGATGGGCACACGCAGGATCATACTCACTGGCCATTTACCATTGGATAGGTAGCTTGACCTGCTGACTTCGGTAAATAGTTGGTTTAATCCCGGCCAGATGTAATCAGCAAACTGTACTTCCACAATTGGCTTCAGGCCGACAGCAGACATGCCCACAGTCGAACCAACAATAAATGCTTCCTGTATCGGGGTATTGAAAACACGGTCATCTCCAAATTTTTGTGCCAGGGTTGCGGCCTCACGGAACACTCCTCCAAGACGACTGCCTACATCCTGGCCATATAGCAGGCATTCCGGATGCTTTCGCATTAATTCCTCAATGGCAATCAGTGCACTATCAACCATCACTTTTACCTCAGCCCCTTCGGGTTGCCTGATACCAACTTCTGTTGTAATCGGTGTCGGTGCAAAAGCATGTGTATACAAATCAGCAGGAGCCGGATCTTCTGCCGCACGGGCTTTTTCAAAGTCTGCAGAAACAGTTTCTCTTGCTTTTGTTTCAATTCGTTTTAGCTGAAGTGCGGACCAACCATCATTCAGCATTGTCTTGATGAGTTTAGGATAGGGATCCTGCTGTCTGTCCTCCTCCAGGTCATCGCGATACCATTCCATCCTTACTCCGGAAGTATGGTGGTTGAGCAGTGGGACTTTTGCATGCACAAGAAAAGGCCTGCGCTCTTTCCTGATCAATCCTATTACTTCATGGAGTGTATCGTAGCAAAGCTTAAAGTCAGTTCCATCGATGCTCCTGGTCTCAATCCCTTTAAAACCTTTTGCATATTCAGCCGCATTCATGGCTCTGGTCTCTTTTGAATTGGCCGAGATGTCCCACTCATTATCCTGCACCAGATATAGGATTGGCAACTTCTTTAACGCAGCCATCTGGAATGCCTCAGCGACTTCTCCTTCAGTGACAGAGGCATCGCCGAGTGAGCATACAACGACAGGAGGTTGTTTCCAGCGACCAAGCTTTCGATGTTCCTGATAAGCAATGCCCATTGCAAGGCCGGTAGTAGGAATAGCTTGCATTCCGGTGGCGGAAGATTGGTGTGGAATCTTTGGTTTGTCATCGTCCTTTAATGCCGGATGACAATAGTATGCGCGCCCACCGGAAAATGGATCATCTTTTTTAGCCATCAACTGAAGCATAAGGTCATATGGCCTCATGCCTATGGAGAGCAGGATCGAATCATCCCTGTAATAGGCAGAAAGCCAGTCATCAGGAGTCAATTGCATGCCTAATGCGATCTGGATAGCCTCATGCCCCCTGGATGTAGCATGAACGTATTTTGATACTTCCTTGAAGTTGGCTTCATACAGCTCAGTCATGGCTTTTGCAGTGGCCATAATGGTGAAGCCCTGTTCAATTAAATTTTTCAGGGATGTGTGGTTTCCGGTAGCGGATTTATGCAGACCGGGTTTCTTGTCTTTCCGGCTGCCGGGTGAGGCCGAACCTTTCTTTTCCTTTGCCATGATGTCGCCCAAAGATAGATATTGATTCTCCTTCTGTGGATAGGCGATATTTCACTACACGTGATTTCAACTCCGAAGGGTTTATATTTAGGCCTCAATTTGCAGAAGATATGGATGATTACAATGGCCTGATCAGTAAGGTACAAAGGTATAAGAGTGTATTAGCCAACACCTTAGCTTATCGTGAGCGCTGGAAGACACAGCTCAAGGCGTTGATTGTCAGTGAGCTGGAAAATATGCTCAAGGTCACTGCCCTTCAGGGGACCATTGAAACCGCTGACAAGGTGAGGCATCTGGAGTATGTGATGCTATCCCTTGGATCTGAAGAGAGTGGGATTTCTGAAATTATTTCGGACAAGGTCAATAAGCCTCTGATAAAGCAAAATGGATCCCTTGTCTACCAGCAATTGTTCAATGGCAAGATTCAGGTGATGATTGGTTACCCTTTTATCGAGGGATTTGGAGAGCCTCGCCCAGCTAAAGTCATTGCCATCTACCGACCCGAAGAGATCAAAACTCCTTTTATCGTGAGGCATATGGAAGACTTCATCAAGGAGATTACCCTGTGGGAGGATTATGATGATGATGACCAGGTCGCCGCAAAGATTGGATTCAATGTCCAGAACATGCCCTCCAGTAAATCACCGGCTAATGAAGGTTAGAATATAGATTCACTTTCGCAGCTGCATTTTGATTGGTAGCCTTATGATGTGGTTTTCTTTCTGCTGAAAATCCGGATTGAAAAACAGCATTCCGAAATGGAAGCAATCAACGCTTTGGGTCACCTCAGGCAAGGCAATCAGGTTTTGCCAGCCGGCCTGCATATCCGGTGACCAATATAGGTCATCTACAATGACAATACTTCTCGAGTGCAGATATTGCCTGAGGGCCTGATAGTATTGTATTGTAGCAACTGAGGTGTGGTGCCCGTCCAGGAAGAGTATGTCAATAGGTTTGTGGTTGATCGGTAATCCCGCTATGTATTGATTAAAGGATAATGTTTGCAGGGCTATGTTGTTTAGCCCAAGGTTTATAAATACCCTGGAAGCTACAGCCGATATGTTTGGATCACCTTCTACAGTATGGATAAAGGCTCCAGGGGCACCAACTCCGAGATAGGAGGCCGATATGCCAAGGGAAGTTCCAAATTCCACGATAAATTCCGGCTCCATAAAGCCAGCCAAACGGCTTAGAAATCTGCATTGAAAAGGCAGGCTCAAAGCGTGGGCCGCGATGTCCGAAATGCGTTTTTTTCCAGGTTCAGCTTTATATTTTGATCCGGCCCCAAGTTCTTCCCTGGAGATAAGGTCCGGTGAGCGTTTCAGTTTAACCCTTTCTGTTTCAATAAGGGTATAGGCTTCCGGGTATTCATGTTCATTACAACAGTGGGTGAACAACCTGAACAGGGAAGGGGAGTGGAATGAATCCCATCTCCTGGAACGAAGTAAATGAGCCCCGAATTTAATCGCTGTATATGTCCAACCCATGAGGCAAAGTAAAGACTAGTTTGGGATTCATCGCCAGTGCCCTTTCATATTTAGCCTTGTCACACCGGAGGTCATCATGGGAAAGTGTCTTGCGGTATACATAAGGAGGGGATGGAGAAGTTAAAGGGGAATGTTACATTTGCTCAATATACATCGCTTTTCAAATCCAGTTTTATGAAGTCAATTTACTTGCTGCTCCTTTGTTTTTCCTTTTGGGCTGATAGTCTCAGTGGCCAGATCAAGTTTGCCAACCGTAATGATTTACTTGGAGAAAAAGACCAGCACAGTGCAGTGCCTGTTGGGATAGCAGATATGAATGGCGATGGCCTCGATGATATCATTTCCCTGAACTTCGGATCAATCCTTAATATTCAGTATCAAACCCCGGATTCTGCCCGGCCTTTTGTGCGGTATGAGATTCCACTTGGTATTGACAATGCTGAGCAGAATGATATCTGCATAGCCGATTTTAACAATGATGGTGCCAATGACATCATGGCCGTAGGATCCTATGACCGGGTCAAGGTTTTATACAATATTCCATATACCTATTCCTTCAACCTTACGCATATCGCAGTCACTCCGTTCTTTTCACAAGGTGCTTCAGCCGGAGATTTCAACCATGATGGCTGGGTGGATGTAGTCATGCTCAATGACAACGGGGCAAATTACACTTTGCTCAATGATGGTGTGGGCCATCTGGTTGAAGCTGACCTTTTCGATTTCACAACAGTCCCCCCTTCAGATAATTCCGGAAATTATGGATCACTCTATACGGATTTTGATATGGATGGTGATCTTGATTTCTATATCGCCAAATGCCGCCAGGGGGTCAACAATCCCGCTGACCCACGACGGATAGATGTGCTCTTTGTCAATGATGGCCTTGGCAACTATACCGAGGATGCTGCAAGGTATGGCCTGGCAGATGGACGCCAGACCTGGACGGCTGATTTTGGGGATATCGACAACGATGGTGATCTCGACCTCTTCAAGACCCAGCATGATGTCATTAGCGAATTATATGAGAATATTGGAAATGACACCTTCATCAATATCACGCCTTCTACCGGATTGAATATTACTGGAGTTCCACTCCAGGGGATGATCAGGGATCTTGACAATGATGGCTTCCAGGATATCCTGGTCAGTGGTGACCGGGTGGACTGCTACCACAACAACGGCAATAAGACCTTTACCAAAGTAGATCCTTTCAACGCAGTGATTTTTGGAACATTCGCACTGGGGGATCTCAATCATGACGGTTTTACAGATATCTACGCTTCAAAGGTTATCCCTTTTAATAATCCGGATCCGCTGCGCGAAGACATCCTGTACCTAAACCAGAAAAACGACAATCACTTTTTAGCACTATCTCTTGAAGACAATGAACTGAATACCTCCGCCATTGGCGCTATGGCCCTGCTCTATGGACCATGGGGTGTACAGGTCAGGGAAGTCAGGGCAGGAGAGCAGTATGGGGTTTCCAATGGCCATGAAATGATATTCGGACTTGGTAGCCAGACTACCTACGATAGCCTTATCATCCGTTGGGCCGATGGTACCCGCGAACACTATGACCAGCTCGCCACCGATAAGACCTGGAGCCTTACAAAGGGTGGTTGTCAAAAGGAACCACTTGCTATCCTTGATCAATTGGTCGTTTTATGCAATCAAGATTCGGTGACCCTTTCGCTTGATTCAGATCTGTCGATCATTCAATGGAGTAACGGTTCCAATGCCGACACGATCGTTGTTAAAGAGCCTGGTATTTATTTTGCGACTCTTGCTGACAATGATGGTTGTCCCTTGTTAACCACCCCGGTTGAAGTAGGTCTTGATCCAGATACCATCAGACCCACACTTTTCTATGAGGGTAATACCCAGCTTTGTCATGGGGAGGTAGCATTGCTTTCTGTTTCTGCCGGAGCTGCCTACCAATGGTCTACAGGCCAGGCCACCCAGACTATTGAAGCCACTGAAAGCGGTGATTATTACGCACTCGTTCAAGGGTATTGTAAATCGCAGGACTCAGATACTCTTCATCTGGAATTTCTTGTTCCCGAATACCCTGTGACCACCAATGATACTTTTTTGCCGGGCGAATCTGCAATCCTTACGGCAACGGGTGATAATGTTCAATGGTATGCTGATCCTTTCGGCATTAACCCAATAGGGAGTGGTAACACCATTCAACTTGATAACCTCACAGATACGGTAACCGTTTATGCCCAAAACTCAGCAGTACTTGAAGGGGTTGATGGGCAGGCTGGTCCAGCCAGTCAGCAGGGGATAACCAAGTATAATGCTGCATTTGTCAATGGCGGACTTTTATTTGATGTTCTTGAACCAATCGTACTCCACCAGATTACTGTTTACACAGATTCAGTCGGAACAAGGATCATCGATATCAATAATGGTCTTGACTTCTTCTACGAACACCAGGCAGACCTTTCTGCAGGTAAGACAGATATTAGCCTGGAGATTGAATTGCCTGTTGGCTCCTACACCATGACTACAAATACAGATATCAACAACCAGGAGTTTGGAGCCAATAGTCCATACTTATGGAGATCTTCTGAAGGAGTCTTGTATCCGTATGAAGTGCCCGGAGTATTGTCGATCACCAATTCAACATTTGGCAGCGATTTCTTCTACTATTTCTACGATTGGAAGATTTCCACTGCGGATAAGTTATGTGGTTCTGATTTCGCTCCAGCCACAGCACTGATTGATCTTGGTACAGCAACGCATGAAGTGTCCACTGCGCTTGACGGAGTCGTAGTTACCCCAAATCCTACAGATGGTTCTTGCACCATCGTGGTTAAATCATCCGGGTCCGTTGACATCCAGGTATATTCTGTTGAAGGTTATCCACTCCCGGTCAGGAATAACGTACTCATTGAGCAGCAATCATATAGCCTGGATATGTCGGACTATGCTCCCGGGATTTACCTGGTGAGGATGATACAGAATGGAAGATCAACTACACAGAAAATAGTACGGCTATAAAACAAGGAAAGGTTTGATTGCGAGTAGGGTGCCATGTTCAAGCAAAGCCAGGTAATATACCCCCTGGCTGATTTCACCATCCAGCAATATGTGCTCCCTGAACTCACCATTTTGGATCCGTGTGCCATTCATGTCAAGGATTTGATATTGCAGTCCGGTCTTCAATACAAATTGATCTGAGAGCTGAACTTGCAGTAGTCTGTCTGAAATGGGGTTTGGGGAAATAGCGAAGGAGGAGAGCGAAAGGATAGGAGACACCGCTGTAGTAGACAAGTCTATACTATCAATGATTACTTCGTTGATGACTTCATGATGTTGTTGATACCCCTGGTACATCGATTTGAATTGGGCTACCTGTTCGACATCATCATTGGCAAACAGATCCGACATCCACCTTGCAGGTAATGTCTGGTAATGTAATGCAATGGACAGGTCTGCAAGTCCTTCATGGCCGTCCAGGGGAATTCTGTATTCAATTTTATCAAGGCCCTTATTGCTTTCATTGGTATAATCAGGATCCTGGTTTGCATTGCCCCATATCGACACAGTATCATAAGCAGTGTGATCAAGTCTGAATCCTGTTGGTAACAGCCTGTTGTCTTTCAGGGGTTGATAAGCCGCATTCAGGCGTGTCGTGAGATGCCCTTCGAGGTCGGACATCACCATTTCATAAATCTGGACATCATCCTCCGTCCTGGATACCTGATGATGTGGCTCAAAAGGGAAATCCCTGCCCGCAATCTGACCGTCCTCGTCGAGGGCGCCGTTTATATAGATGGTTTCATTGGATACATCATCCCTTAAGGTGACTTGCAGCCACGCGAGCCTGCTGGGATAACCCGAGGGTAGTTTGTGCCCGGCTTTATTTTTAACTATAACAGACACATACATCGTATCACCTGAAATATAAAGGGATGGTACAGTGAGTTCTGCAGCATTGGAGAGGCTCTTCCTGTTGTTTGTGATTGATTCTTCCCAGGCATGGCTACTTTCGCCGGTAGGCAGGTTCAGAGCGACTTTGTTGGCCCGCATCAGGTCAAGCATTGCAGTATTTGCTCCAAAAAACTGGTGTAAACCAAATGGTGACCTTTCCTCCAGTGCAGCGAAATCAGTGGCGATTACAACGCCATCGGAGATGAAAGGCATATGGCAAGTCTGACATTCTTTGCCCTGTATGGAATAGGAAGAATTGAGCCATTCATGATATGTCGCCTGTTCGACAAAAAAGTCTCCTGATGGAGTGCCATCAGGCTGGAGGGTTTCGGTGATCAGGGTATGACAACCGGCACAAACACCGCTACTGTAGATGTGATCCGAAAATTCCGGTTCGAATCCCACATAGATCTGCATCGGGCCTTTAAATGGATTGGGATAATGGCCAAACATTACCCTGTTTGTATCAAGTGTATAGTTGCCTGAAAAGTTCTTGCCCAGGTCCTTTGCTGGCTGCTGGTGGCATGAACTGCAGGATACACCATCCAGGCCAAGGCTATCTCCAAGCATTAAGGCATAGGAATAGGGCTGCCCGGTGCGCCTGGCTTCTGAGCTGCCAAGTGGGGCATGGCATTTCAGGCATGTGGTTTCAATAGCCTGCTTTGCTGTAGGATACTGATCTGTTTCATGTGCCATAGTAGCTCTCCAAAAGGGATCCCTGGACGAAAGCCCCATCATGCTGATCTGCCAGTCATCAAATATGCTGACATCCCGGCCAGCCTTGTCAACCAGGGCAAGTCCGGTCTCATCGACGCCATGGCATCCGCTGCAATGGGAGGAATGAGCCACTTTTTGTTGTGTCGGCACAGGTCCCCTGACAGGATCATGGAACGTTTCCGGAATAGTCAGACCAAGCACCAACACAGAAATGCTGGTCAGTATGAGCAGGCTTATTTTATTCACGGTCTAAAATTACTTTTTTTACGGATCACGCATGCAGTGCATTTGTTTTCAGGAAACCTGCCTCCAAACGTATTTATTTGGTGAATCATCTCTTTATACTATTTTAGCAATCTCATTATCCACGTTTGAAGCCTTTTGTGTTGAAAATGAAAAACCAATAATGAAAAAAATTCTTTATCCGACGGACTTCTCCGATACCGCGGAAAATGCGTTCATATTTGCCTTACAGATAGCAGATCACCTGGGCGCTTCAGTCATCACGCTACATGCTTTTGACAGGCCAGACATCAGTGACTTCAATCTTCCCGGTATCCTGCGTGAAGTGTATGACTCCATAGATCTTGAAGAGTTTGAAAATTATGAAGATGAGATTCCTGTCCTGAGGGATATCGCTTCAGACAATGGGTATTATCATGTGCCTATGGTCCATGTGCTTGAAGAGGGTGCTCCGGTCTCCGCTATTCTGCGCACTGCCAATAAGAATAAGGCTGATCTGATAGTCATGGGAGCAACAGGTGCAGGTATGATGGAAGCATTCTTTTTTGGAACTATTTCAGGAAAAGTCATGGAAGAAGCCCACTGTCCCGTCATTGTCGTGCCGACGGAAGCCCAATTCGATGGGCTGATAGATCATATTGGTGTTGCCACCAACTGCACCCCGGATGATGGGGCCCTGATCGAAGCGTTGAAGAAATTTCGTGACGTCATGGGCAGTCACCTTCACATCATCCATGTGGACACCTCTTCAAATGGTGAAGGTGCCCAAAAATTGAAAGCGTTTTCAGAACCCTGGCTTCAGGATAAGAAAATGTCATTTCATTGCGTAGCCAACAAGGATATTAACGAAGGACTCGAACAATGTTTCCAGGAGAAACAAATCGATCTGCTCGCTATGCTTTCCCATCGCAGGACCTGGTTTGATGAAATTTTCGAAAAGAACAGGGCAAAGGAGTTGTCCTACCAGCAATCCATCCCTTTGATGGTTTACCAGATGGAAACATTGAATATCAAGTAGCCTGGCATTGGTTCAGAGGTTGATGTAAGAGATGATCCGGGACCATGGTTACTTGCCCGCTTCCCGGATTGCTTTAAACTCGGATCCTTCCTTCCATTTTGGCCAATCCTTTGTATTTGCCAGTTCTTTTGCCACGCTATAGAATAAGGTCGCATCCTGTACGATCCCGCTCAATTCGAAGGTCCCTTCTACATATTCATCTGCAGGCAGATGGTAGGCTGTGGATCTGTATTCATCAGATTTTTCCTTTGCATATTCCTTCCCTTTTGTACGGTGGTCAAAGCTGCCATGCGCATAGAGCGCAGGTATGCCGATTTTAGCAAAATTAAAATGATCAGACCTGAAAAAATATCCCTTTTCCGGTTCCTGGTCAGGAAGTATATACCTTCCTTGTTGCTCAGCTGCCTTTGCTGCATAGGTTTCCATATCACTCTGCCCAAATCCGATGATACTCAGATCATTCATTTCGCCATAAGCGGCCATGCCATCAATGTTGATATTGGCTACTGTCTTCGCTGGCGGGAATATCGGGTTTGCCGCATAGTATGCTGAACCCAGCAATCCCTGTTCCTCGGCTGTGACCCATAAGAAGACAACGCTTCTCTTATAAGGCCCTTCTTTCATCATTGCTTCAGCTATGGCTAGCAAGGCAGCAGAACCGGTACTGTTGTCCCGGGCGCCATTGTAGATAGAGTCGTTATCTACTACTGCACCTATTCCGAGGTGATCCCAATGCGCTGAAAAAATAATATACTCTTCCTTCTGGTCTGTCCCGTGGATCATAGCTACCACGTTCTTTGAGACATTTGTCCTGATCTCATTCTTTATACTTGCAGTAACCTTAAACGGCAAGCTGACCGCCTTGAATCCGGGCTTTCTGGCGGCCATCATATTGGATTGAAGGTCCAGACCGGCAGTACTAAAGATTTCCCTGGCAGCATCAAGCGAGACCCAGCCTTGCATTTCACATGGCGTATAACCCAGTGAATTCAGATTGAGTTTTGCTCCACTACCTGCCCCCTGCACTACTGCCCACGGATAGCCGGCCATATTGGTTTCATGTATGATCAGGATGCCAGAAGCACCCTGCCTGGCGGCCTCCTCATACTTATATGTCCAGCGACCATAATAGGTCATGGTGCTACCTTTGAAGAAGGAACTGTCCTCACCCCCAAGTCCGGGATCATTGACCAGGACGAGGGCAGTCTTACCCTTCATGTCCAATCCTTCGTAGTCATTCCAGTTGTATTCCGGGGCGACAATCCCATAGCCACAAAAAACCAGGTCACTTCCTGAGAGGTTGATTTCTGCTACCGGTCGTTGTGTAAAGGCAACATATTGGTCACGTAGTTTTAAGGAGAGATTCTTTGGCCCTGTTAGCTCCATTGTTTCAGAAGGATGACCAGAAATCTCAGTCAACGGAACATCCTGCGTGAAGGAGTCGCCATTAGCCGGCCGGAGCCCGATTTTCTTTATCTCTTCCTGGAGGTAGGCGAGTGTCATTTCTTCACCATGGGTGAAAGGTTTACGACCTTCAAACTCGTCAGAGGATAAGGCAATAATATGCTTTTTGATCGTGTCCTCTGATATAGGACCTGATGTTTTAGTGTTTTCTTTGCAGGAGCTGACCGCCAGGATGCCTAGCAATATGGAACAGATTTTTTTCATTATGCCGTGGTTTCAGACGAAGGTAAATAAAAGGAAGCATCATGTTTAAGGGTTTTACTCGGACTTCTTATGACCTATAAGCAAACCATAGATTTTCTTTTTTCATCGTTGCCCATGTTTCAGCGGGTAGGGGATGTTGCGATAAAAAAGGACCTCACAAATATCCGGCTATTGTGTGAGATGCTGGGCCAGCCCCAGTCTTCTTTTCCGAGCATCCATATAGCTGGCACCAATGGCAAGGGGAGCACATCTCACATGCTGGCCGCGATATTCCAGGCAGCCGGCAAAAAGGTTGGATTGTATACTTCACCTCACTATATCGATTTCCGTGAACGGATCAAGATCAATGGTGAAATGATCAGTGAAAAGGAAGTGGTCCGTTTTGTTCGCCTTTATAAGGAAGCATGGGCACCTGTCCAACCTTCTTTTTTCGAAATTACTGTTGCGATGGCTTTCGAGTTTTTCAGGAAGGAAAGAGTGGATATAGCTATTATCGAAACCGGACTAGGCGGGAGACTTGATTCCACCAATATCATTACTCCCTTGCTTTCGGTGATCACCAATATCGGATTTGACCACATGCAGATGCTTGGCTATACGTTACCAGCGATTGCATCTGAGAAAGCCGGCATTATCAAAGCCAATGTACCGGTCATCATTGGAGAATGGCATAAGGAAACCGCTGCTGTTTTTAAGCAAAAAGCTTCAGTAGAAAAAGCACCTGTTTTTTTTGCGTCGAGACATTTGGTCATCAGCGAACAGCGCAATATCCTTGATAAGCGGCGTATTGATGTCAGCACCAGATCAGGGAGCTGGATTAAAGGGCTCAATACGGATATGGCTGGGCCATACCAGATTCAGAATATTAGGACGGTGCTTGAAGCGGTGTTCAGGTGGAATCAATACTACCCTGCAAATAAAATTACCGCAAAAGTCATCAGGAAAGGACTTGGCGCTGTAAAAGCTTCGACCAATATGATTGGGAGGTGGATGATTATGCGCCAACAACCGCTGGTGATCACGGATGCGGCACATAATCACCATGGAATGACGGCTATGCTGCCTCAACTCTTAAAACAACCGGCAAAGCATCGGCATTTCGTGCTGGGTTTTGTTTCAGACAAAGACATATCTAAAATCCTGGCATTGTTTCCAGAGGATGGTCTTTATTATTGGTGCGCCCCGGATATCCCAAGAGGCAAGGCTTCAACCGAGGTTCAGGAATCAGGTCTCAGGCTGGGGCTTCACGGGGATGCATATGACAGTGTCAGAAAGGCCTATAAAGCTGCCTTAAGCGTGGCAGGAAAATCGGATCTGGTTTTTGTTGGAGGCAGTAGCTATGTGGTGGGAGATTTCCTTGCCAGTTTAAAGAAGGCAGGAAAATAAAAAAAGCCTGCTTTTGCAAACAGGCTTTTCTTTCAGGGTGGCTAGAGGGTCTCGAACCCACGACCTCCAGAACCACAATCTAGCGCTCTAACCAACTGAGCTATAGCCACCATTTATCCGTTTTAAGTCCTTGAAGCCTCAAAACGGACGCCAAAGATAATTTTTCTTTAATTCGCAGCAGGTGTTTTTTCAATTTTAAAGGTACGGGATACAGGATTCAAAGGAACATTGACCAATTGACTGGTAGAGTCTAACAGGCTAAGCTTGATTGTATTATCTCCTTCTGGTAAACCTTCAATGTAATAGGGTTGCCATTTGTCCAGCAGGTGCTTTTCTCCATTAATATCTGCTTCTACTTTGAATCCTGGCAGGTCAGCATTGACTAGATAATAGTCCAGCATAACTTTTTTAGTATCATCTCCGGTATACACCCCTTTAGGACGGCTATAGAATAACATAGGACCGGTAACATCTTCCATTTTGGTGATACTCTTTGCTTTTACATTGGCTTTCACCGCTTTATGAGCAGCCTGGGTCTTGATGCTTTCATGATATGATCTTGACAAAAAGCAAAGCAGATAATGGTCGCCATCAGAAATATCCTGAGTGAAGGAAGACTCATATTTAGCTATATAAGGCTCAGCATCTACAATCAGATGAAGGTGCTGGCCTTCCTTGCTGTTAGCACAGTTTTTTTCAGGGGCGTCAGAGGTCTGTTCGCCCAGTTTATAAGTGGAGCCGGCGATCACAGTTGAAAATGTTCCATTGGTATAGGCCATGGCCCTCAGGCTGGCATCCGGAAACTCCTTTGAACGGCTAAAAGGAGTAAGGGTGTATTTTACTTGTATGGTATCCGCAGAACCAGCTTCTGCTGTTGACCCTTGTGCTGCTTGATTTTTACAACTTGCCAGCAGGATCAGGCAGCTCAAAATGGTTACTATTGATTTCATTTTCTTCATTTTTAGATCGTGAGAATTGAATTAATGTGGGAATGTCTTCAATTTTACCATTACGGTATCAGTTCATACGGCTAAATTACCGACTTTTACTCATCAGCGAAACGAACTGACACTTCTACAATGGATTCTGTTGAACAAATGTTCAAACTGCATTATGCTTATGTCTGTAATGTCATCTACACCTACGTGCGTGACAGGTCCAGGACTGAAGATATTGCCCAGGAGATATTTGCTGAGCTCTGGGTCAAGAAAGATCAAATACATATCCACACCTCCGTACCTGCCTACCTGCGCCGTATGGCTGTAACCCGAAGCCTCAATTATATCAGGGATAGCAGGAAGCATCAGTGGGAAGAGCTTGATATATCGTCCGAGGCACTTGCCGTACTTCCAGGGCAACAATCCGATATTCTTCAGCAAATGGAAGAAGCCGAATTGCGCGATAGGCTTGATGAAGCGATAAAAGCACTCCCTGAAAAATGCAGGATCGTGTTTTTACTCAACAGGCAGGAAGAGATGTCATACGCCGAGGTAGCAAGCCATTTGGGTATTTCGGTGAAAACGGTTGAAAATCAGATAGGAAAAGCATTGAGACTCCTGCGCCAGTCCATTCTGGAGCATAGGGGATAATTCATTTTTTGGTGTCTATTGAAGCAGAATATGGAAGAATTAATTGAAGCCAGGATTGGACGGTATCTCTCAGGAGAGATGACCGTCATGGAACGTGAGGCGTTTGAAAAGGAAATGGCAGCAGACCCTGCCCTGGATCTCCTCTATTCAGAAACCAGGAAAATATGGGTTCATCAGCCACAGCCTGCTGACAATCAATGGGATACTGAAAAAGCATGGGCTCGTTTTGCCGAAAGCAAAGGAATTGACCGACCAACTTCTTCCAGAAAGCCAAGACGATTATTGATGTGGTCTGCTGCGGCCGCTGTTGTTATTCTGCTTGGTGCGTACGGACTCTTTTTCAGTAATGGCCGCCCTGTAACCTATGCATATCAAGCGGACAACTCAGGCCCTGTTGTTTTAAAGGACGGTACAAAAATTTATCTCAACAAGGCATCAATCATTACGGTATATCCTTTTACCAGAAAGTCCAGGCATGTGGAACTTGAAGGTGAAGCTTACTTTGAAGTGCAACCAGATAAGAAAAGGCCATTTACAATTACTTCCGACGAAACAATGACTGAAGTGGTTGGCACATCCTTTACCATCAAACAGACGCCCGGGCAAACCCATATATATGTCAGTAGTGGGAAAATTATTTTTTCTTCCAGGGATGATGAGCACGTTGCAGTAGCCCTGACAGAAGGAGAGGGTGCTGTATTTGCGTCCAGCAAGATTCAATTGATCCCCAACCCTTCACCCAACATCAATGCATGGCGCACACATCAGCTTCGATTTGTAAAAATGCCACTGGAAGCGGTAGTTGCTGATGTTTCTGCCTATTTTGACCAGAAGATTGTGGTGGAGAACGAAGCCAGTAAAACCTGCCCTATCAACATCCCCCTTGCTTTCGGGAAACCTGAGATAAACTCAGTCCTCAAGGCGGTAGCCGAATGTATAAATGCCAGACTAGTCAAGGAAGGGGATACCTATATCATACGTGGAGGAAGGACCTGCTCCTGAGCAAATCTCACTACAATGATTTTCACTATGCTTACGCCTACATTCCTCAAAAGTATTAGGCCCGCATGATTTCATTTCAATAGCTGATTTTTCCAGCACTCCTTTACCTTTGTACGCTCAAGATATGTTATGCGTGCGATTCAAACAGATATACTGATTATTGGTGCCGGACCTGTGGGGCTTTTTACCGTTTTTGAAGCCGGATTGCTCAAAATGCGTTGTCACATTATGGATGTCCTTCCACAGATTGGAGGACAGTTGAGTGAAATCTATCCTAAAAAGCCGATTTACGACATTCCGGGTTACCCTTCCATACTGGCCTCTGACCTGGTAGATAACCTTCGTAAGCAGATTGACCCGTTCAAACCCACCTTTACCCTTGGCGAGATAGCAGAGCGGATCGAAAAGCTGGCAGATGGTTCATTCAGGACTACCGGTCATGACGGTACAGTTGTAGAGTCAAAAGTCATTGCCATAGCTGGTGGCTTGGGTTGTTTTGAACCGCGAAAACCTGATCTGGAGGGGATTGATAAATATGAAGGCAGGGGAGTGGATTATTTTATCAAGAATCCAGCAGGATATGCAGGTAAGCGGGTAGTGATAGCAGGTGGAGGTGATTCAGCCCTGGATTGGACGATAGAACTTGCCGCCCTTGGTAGTCATGTCACCCTGGTGCATAGGAGAGCCAGTTTCAGGGGAGCATTGGATTCAGTGGACAAGGTGCTGGAACTTGTAAAGGAAGGTAAAGCTAAACTGATCACCGACGCCAGTATTGTGGAGGTACTTGGTGATCACAAGCTTGAGGCGGTAACTATTGAAGTGCCGGATGGCAAGGTGAAATATGAAACTGATTACTTCTTGCCCTTATTCGGATTGACTCCTAAGCTTGGCCCGATCGCAGAGTGGGGACTTGGCCTGGATAAAAACGCAATAGTGGTGGATCCTCTTGACTATAGCACCAACGTTAAAGGCATCTATGCGATAGGGGATATCAATACCTATCCCGGTAAGCTCAAACTCATCCTTTGTGGTTTCCACGAAGCGACCCTGATGTGCCAGTCTGCTTTCCAGTATATCTATCCTGACCAGAAGCTTTCGTTCAAGTACACTACAGTGACCGGGATTGATGGCTTTAATTAAGGGAACAGCTATCAATAAGTAGTTAGAAGTTTTTAGTTTGTGAGGGGTGTCAAGTAATTTATGCAAAACGACTGCGTATCCACTTCTCGTTTCTCACTTCTCGTTTCTCACTTATCCGCCTGTTTCCTGGCGTAGGTTTTTGATCTGACTGTCCCAAAGCCTCCTCAGATCATCTACTTCCTTTTCATTGGTGAAGTCGGTAATCTCCAATACAGTTTCTTCAGTAACAGGAGAGAGATACATCCTGAATTCCAGGTATTCGTGCCTGGGTGCACCTTCCCATTTAAAGCGAAGTCTTTCTTCTTCAATATCATCAACGACTTCGGCATTTTCTTCATTCCCATTCCAGGTAAATGTATACACGTCTCCATTGATATCGACACCGTCACAAAACCATCTGACCAGGCAGGCAGGAGTGGTCAAAAATTTATACAGGATAGCCGGTGAGGCTTTAAAGATATATTCGAGGTCTACGGGTATTCGCTTCATAAGATAAAACTGGTTCGGGGCCTTTTAAAAGGAAGGCCGGTTCAGCCAGTAGGGCGTAAATAAAACAGAATTCCTGAATATAACAAACAATTGAACTTTTTTTACGCTCCAGACATTATGAAATTGTCATCCCGGAATCCAATGCTTGACCACAATTGCCGAAGTAGAGTCGTTTACAAGTAAGGTAAAATGAGGCAATTAAAAAGAAAATAAGTGGTTGTGACGATAGAAATGCTTACTTTTGCGCCTCTTTTGGGAGGATCAAAACATTTAGGTACGTTTTTTGTCTCTTCCATTGTCCAGAACATTTTAACGCATTCTATGCCATGAGGCAGCTTAAGATCACAAAATCCATTACCAACAGGGAGAGTCAATCCCTTGAAAAATACCTCCAGGAAATCGGGAAGGTTGACCTGCTGACGCCGGAAAAGGAAGTGGACCTAGCCAAGAAAATCAAACAGGGTGACCAGATTGCTTTGGAGACGTTGACCAAGGCAAACCTCAGGTTTGTGGTCTCTGTAGCCAAGCAATACCAAAATCAGGGTCTTTCCCTCAGTGACCTGATCAACGAAGGAAACCTCGGTCTGATTAAGGCCGCCCAGCGATTTGATGAAACGAGGGGTTTTAAGTTTATCTCCTATGCGGTTTGGTGGATCCGCCAATCTATCCTCCAGGCCCTGGCCGAGCAGTCCCGTATCGTGCGCCTTCCTCTCAATAAGGTAGGTTCACTCAACAAGATCAACCGGGCGTTTTCACAGCTTGAGCAGGAGTTTGAGCGCGAGCCTTCCTCTGAGGAACTGGCCACCATCCTTGAAATCTCAGCTGACGAAGTAGAAACAACGCTTGGGGTAGCAGCCCGCCACGTATCTATGGATGCCCCGTTTGTCGATGGAGAAGATAATTCACTGCTGGACGTACTGGAAAATCCAAACACACCGGGTACAGACGCAGGCCTTGAATATCTTGAGTCGCTGAGGAGAGAAATCGATCGTTCACTGGGTACATTGACCGATCGTCAGGCTGATGTTATCAAGTTATATTTTGGCATCGGGGTTGAACACCCATTGTCACTTGAAGATATCGGTGACCGTTTTGGACTTACACGTGAACGTGTCCGCCAGATCAAAGACAAAGCGATCAATAAGCTAAGGTCTGCCAGCAGAAGCAAATTGCTGAAGAACTACCTTGGTGCATAAGTAATTTCGACTTTCATAAGTTGCTGAATTAATGCAGGCAACAGAATATAGAAAAGCCATTCCAGTGATCAACCGGAATGGCTTTTTCTTTGAGAGGAATTGGACAACGAAAGTGATCCACCCCCTTTAAGGTCATTGCTTCTTGTCCAGGTTTTCGAGGTATTGCATGTTGTCGATGTCCAGGGCCTTGGCAAGTTTGCCGATCTTCTTGAGGTCGATATTGCCTACAAAACTCAACAAGGCAAAGTCTGTGTTACCGCCAACGATCATGAGCAGTTCCTCAACAATGTCGCCATTGTCCTTGACCATAAACCGGACGTTTTCGCCGTCACCTCTTGCCGTAAGCAGCAATTCATAATCGCTGGTGCCAATGGTCTTGAGCGCATCGTTGTAGTACTGCATGGCATTCTGCTCCGTATGAAGGATGCGGAGCCCCTTCATGCTCTTGATGACTTCCTGGACTTCAGGTTCCATATCCTCAATGTCAATCTTGGCGACCATGTTGAACATTTTCGGACTGATGTAGACCACACTGAATTTCTCATCATCGATGTACTTGTTGAAGTATTTGGTGATGGCATCTTCCTGTGCGAAAGATGAAGCCGCAGTGAAGATGACGGCTAGAACGGAAAAAAGAATAGATTTCATATTAGTATGTATGTATGAAAGTGAATGAAAGTCGTTATTTGAACATCTCGGCATACTTGCCGGCCTTTTGGATGTTGAGCATCGCTTCGCTTTGGGACTTATTCAGTCTGGAGGAAACAAAGGCCAGGGCTTCGCGCACTTCTGCATAGGCTTTGTAGGGATCATCAAAGGTCTCAGCCATTTGCACAGGCTCAGTAATCTGCTGGCTATATTTCCAGAGTCCGATACCGGAAAGTACAAAGACCAATATAGCAGCAGCACTTGCGATCCATCGGTAGAGTGGGAGGATCAGTTGGGTAGCAGGTGCATGAGTGGACTTATCCTGTCGGATATTATTAGCGGTGATATCTTCAATAGTTAGTTTGCCTTGTTGTTTGCGGGCTTCCGCGATCATTGCAAAGTAGCCTGCATCCGGATGGTTGGAGCCGGTCATTTCGCTCATGAGTTGATTTTCTTCCTGGAGAGAAGTTTCGGCATTCCAGTATTTTTCAAGGAGGTTAGGATCCATGTGTTATGATGATTGATAAAGTCCAAAAGTGTTCGTCTTGCTGACCATGCGTTGTATGTGCTTTCTCGCCCTGAAGAGACTCACCTTGACATCATCAAGGTTGTAGCCGGTCATCTGCGAGATTTCCTCGTACGTCATTTGCTCTATTTCCCTTAGGTGAAATATGCTCCTTTGTTTTTCTGGCAATTGGTTGAGGCATTGCTGAAGCAAGGTCATAAGATCAGCCGTTTCCAGGATTTTATCCGGAACCGGTGCCTGGTCACTCACCGTGTAAGCTTCGTCCATGCTGACATGATTGTCCTTGACCTTTCGGAGCAGATCAAGGGATCTGTTTCGTGTCAGGACCATCAGCCAGGCTTCCAGGTTTTCGATTTCTTCAGCTTCCTCGCGCTTTTGCCAGAGTTTGTACATGACATCCTGAACCACATCTTCAGCCACCTCACCGTCTTTGACAAAACGAAAGGCGTACCTGTAAAGCTTATCCCTCATTTTGTGGAAAAGGGCTTCGTACTGTTCAGTATTCATTTCGCTTATAGTGACGATGAAAGCCCCGGTTTGTTACACCAGCCCCTGATTTTATTGTTTTCGAAAGGATTATGGTGTGGTTCACCTATAGTAGAGGGGTTCTCTGTGGAGATGCACAGGCGATTTCTGATGCCCAACCCATTCAGATTAGGAGGTGAGGATCATTTGATCCAATGAGGATATGACTGCCTCAGTTCCTTTTTAATAGGCCCTGATGACCACCTTCCGGATATTCTCAAGGTCTGTTTTGACATTCCTCAGGTCGACCTGTAGGACAGTCAGTTCCTCTGTTTCTATTTGGATGAGTTCATCGAATTTGCTGAACTGGTCATTCATCTTAGTTTTCAGCGTTTCGATATAGGCATAGAGTTCTGTCGCCAATTCCTGCTGTAGGCGGGTACGGCCTTTTTCCATTTCAGATCTGTATTGCTTCATCACTTTGCCGCGCTGCAGCCCAAGGGTTACCCCTGCTACCAGAAAACCTAATGCCGTGAGAACACCTCCTGTGATATCAAATACCATCCCCTGGGTGACTGCCGCGAGGATGATCCCTACTACCGCCACACCGCTACCCGCAGCCACATTTGTACCAACCCTGGTGTCGGTATCTACCAATCCCCTGGTAGTGAAATTTTCAGTCCGGCTGAGAAACTGATCAAAAGCTTCCCGTAGTTCCCTGAGAACATTTTGTCTCCGTTGCGCGATTTCTGAGAAAATCTCATGATCATTGGCCAGGATAGTCTTGCTGTTGCGTATCTGCAGGTCGATGTTGTGTGCCATTTGTTGGATACTCTCTGCAAGATCAAGCACGCGGTCATTGATTTTTTCCTGCATTCCTGTACCAAAATCAGCCTGCAGCCTGTGCGTAAATCCTTCAAGCCAGGATTTGAGCGATTGTGATTTGGAAAAGATGGCTCCAATAGATCTTTTCAATACCGGGAAAAAAGATAATGCATCGCTCAACTCATCTTCATACTTGCCTGAGACCCTGTCATAGGATGACATCAGGTTTTCGATCAGGATATCCGCCTGGTGTCTTGCCTGTTGTCCATGATCTGCCAATGTCCATTTGATATCCTGCCTGAATGCAATGTCAGCGTCAAGCTGAAGCTGCCTGTCATTTAATCCCTTTTCAAGTCTTGAAATAATATTCAACACCGTATCCGAGATACTGATGAGTTTATGTTGTTGGGCCTTCCCTCCCGTCACATGATCCAGGATAAATACTTTCAATGGCTCAAAACCACTCTGGGCATGATATCCTTCAAGCTCCTCCTTGGCAGAGACTGCAAAAACGACGGGATCCTTGATGCCCTTCTTTCCGGCATAATCCACAACACCACGCTTGTTGATTTCCAGATCCACAGTATCCATCAGGTCCTTTTGCTGGAGGACAAAGACTATTTTCTTGTGCCATTCCTCATGCATGTAGTCAAAGAAATCCCAGGCTGACTGACGATAGGGGTTTTTAGCTTCAAAAACGAATATGATCAGGTCAGCACCAGGAATAAATCGTTCAGTGATTTCCTGGTGATGGGCTATAATCGTGTTGGTGCCGGGGGTGTCAACAATTGCAATTTCCTTAAGGATTTCACTTGGCTGGAAGATTCGCTTCAGATGCGGGCTGACTTCTTCAATTTTTAGTGTATCACCATACATGATCTGTTGTATGGTATCTGTCATTGGGGAGGGGGCCACAGCACAAAGGTCTGGCTCGCCAAGTAGCGCATTGATAAATGAACTCTTCCCTGCCTTGACTTCACCAACGATCACAAACATGAAGGGTTCGTCAATCCGGTCTCTCAGGTCTGCCAGTATCCGGCCGGATTCAGTATGTGAAATACGGTGGGTAAATTGCTGTAATCGTTGAAGCACCTGCTTCAATTCACCTTTTTGCTCCTGCAATTTCTGATCGACAACCTTCATCATGATTTTTCATAAAGTTTATATGCATACCGATCCAGATATGGGCTGGTTTCCGGCCCGAGATGACATATTGCATCCAAGATACAGAGGTTTGGCTGATGTGTTTTATGCAACCGCTGTATCTGGGTATATGCTGGGTTCTGGTTTTCGGCAAGTGAACCTGCACCCGCTGGTATGCCATGCCTGAGGTCTGTGTCATCAGTTGCATAGGATATATGGAAATCCTCACTTATCCCAAAGTGCCAGGGGCCGATGAGTAATGATTTTACCAATTGTATCCCAGCCATATTCAGTTCCCACAATGTGTCATATTGCTGTCCATAGAGTTGCTCAATCGCCGGCAGAACCTCATCGAAAAATGCGGTTTTTCCATAGGCACTTTTCAGGCTGGCCAGATGTGTTTTTCTCCAGGGTTCGTCATAGGCGATTCGAACTTCGCGAACCGGCATCTGCTGGTGTTTGCCCTTTTGT
>WBZX01000261.1_pt1 | contig 43070 bp, 36 predicted proteins | sample 5204211 | NCBI WGS metagenome assembly WBZX01 (sample SAMN12344362, study PRJNA552823) | activated sludge metagenome | biome: Activated sludge suspended growth; feature: Nitrification reactor; material: Wastewater; isolation source: activated sludge from nitrification reactor of wastewater...
CGACAAGCTCGTGAAGACGAACCGCCAAGGACAGCCATTCCTGCAACTGGAACTGCGTGATCGTTCAGGGGCTCTCACGGGTCGGCTGTGGAATGCCCCCGACAGTCTGACAAGACAGATCAACCCAGGCGACTTCATCAAAGCCAAGGGCAAGGTACAACTCTTCCAGGGTGCTTTGCAGATCATCCTTTCTGATGTGCAGCCTCTGCAGGGTGAAAAGTTCGACATGACCGACTTCCTGCCGCACACCGAGCAGGACATCGCCAAGCTGCAAGAGAAGCTGAAAGCGATGTTGTTCAAGTCAAGCGATCTGCACCTGCGAGCCTTGGCACAAGCTTTCTTCATGGACGAGAAGTTCGTTCGCGATTTCTGCAAGGCTCCAGCCGGTGTTCGTCAGCACCATGCCTACTTGGGTGGCTTGCTGGAACACGTTGTCACGATGATGGACGCAGCAGAGCGGCTGATGCCGGTCTATACCAATCTGAATCGCGATCTGGTATTGATGGGTATCTTCCTGCATGACATCGGTAAGGTTCGCGAACTGCGATACGACTCTGCCTTCAACTACACCGATGAAGGCGAACTGGTCGGGCACATCGTGATGGGTGTAGAGATGCTCAACGAGAAGCTGAAGCAAGCCGAAGAGTTAAGCGAAGAGCCGATGCCGAACGAACTCAAGTATCGGCTCAAACACATTATCGTGGCCCATCATGGGCAGCTTGAGTATGGCAGCCCGAAGTTGCCCATGACCCCAGAAGCGGTGTTCATTTACTATCTCGACAATCTGGATGCCCGTACGCATGCTTTTGTGCGTGACATCAAAGAGGACAAGAACACCCAAAGCAACTGGACGGTCTACAACCAGAACATCAACCGCAAGCTCTACAAGGGCGAACCGGCTGACCCGATGGCTGGAGTCATGGAAGATATTTGATGCCGCAGTGCTACCTCCGCTTCGGGAGGGGACAGCGGAATGATGCTTGTCAAGTGTCGAAACCAGGTCAGTTGGCGCTTGGCTAACTGACGGGTACGGGTTTTGATGCGATCGATGGTCTCCAGCAGCGTGAATTGCCCTGCCAAATGGTCCAATAGTTCACGATACCCCGCCGCCTGGGCTGCTTCCTTGCTGAGGGGTTGATCCAGGGCTTTCAGTTGCTTCACTTCATCCAGCCAACCCGATCGTATCATCGCATCCACTCGCTGGTTGATTCGGGAATACAGTTCCGCGCGAGGTAAATCGACACAAAGGACAGGGTTGATTCGCTCTCTCGGTATTGACTTGAATTCCTGCTGCATGTCGCTCAGTGGTTGTCCGGTCTGGTAGTAGACTTCCAGAGCGCGAACCAATCGTCTATGATCGTTGGGATGAATCCGCTCGGCTGCTGCGGGATCAACAGGCTTCAGTTGAACAACTAACTCTTCGGTGGATAGTGTTTCCAGCCGTTCACGTAGTGCCGGATCAATCACTGGCCCTTCAAACATGCCATGCAGTATCGTTTTGAGATACAGAGGCGTTCCACCGACGATGAGTGGAATGTGCTGCCGTTCGACAATCTCACCGATGCACTTCTCAGCCTGGCTCAGCCACCAGGCGACCGAGGAAGATTCCCACGGATCCAGACAATCGACCAGGTGGTACCGAACCTCTTGGCGTTCTGTCAGTGATGGCTTGGCGGTGCCGATATCCATCTGACGAAAGAAGGCCATCGAGTCCATCGAGATGATTTCGATGGGAAACTCACATGCCAGCCGATGTGCGAGCGCAGACTTCCCTGAGCCAGTAGGGCCAGTGAGAATCAGGGCTTGGTCAAAAACATTCGACATACTGGGGAGTAGGGAATGGGGTGTGGGGAATAGGGTCATCATACATGGGAGAGGGTGCTTGTATTCATCTTGTTCGCTCAACACACAACCCTCAAATCTCATCTGCCATCACCACCGAACCCCACCTACCTGACGACTGTCCAAAGAGAAACCCTCTGGTAAGCACCAGAGGGTATTGACGAAAGCGTGTGTAACTGTAACTCTAGGAGTCGCAGCATGAAGGCGCTGTGGTGGAATCGGCAGACACAAGGGATTTAAAATCCCTTGGAGCGTAAGCTCCGTGTGGGTTCAAGTCCCACCAGCGCCATGTTGCTAGCTGTTGAACTCGGAGAGAACTTCGAGGCCCTTGCGAAGCTTATCGAGTCCACCAACCTGTTCAGCCAGGCGATCCACTTCGTTTAACTTGTTCACTAGCGTCTTCAGACCGCCTGATTCAGAAACAATCGTCTTCACCTTGCGGAGATCATCGACGGTGAAGTTCTGCTTGGAACTATCACCAGCGAGGCGCTTGAAGCGTGCCTTCTGGTTAGCAATATCCTGGCTGGAGCACTTGATACCCTTGCCAATGAGAAGCTCTGCCAGCTCACGATTCTTCAAATGGGGGTGACTCTTGAGGGCTTCGCGGATAGCTTGCGCCTTCTCGCCACGCCCAGGTTTGCCTGCCTTACTCATAACTGCCTCGTGTCAAAAGTGAGTGTTACCATGTATCTAATCAGTAATAGTGTATACTGTTCAATATGTCTACATATTCTGATTACTTTTTGTGCAATTCTGCAACATTACTACGCAATAGGTTAGTTACATTAGCTACGACTTACCAAACAGATTCAGACAAGGGGCATATTCATCTGTGGTAGAAAGACCCTGGGGATATGTACCAGTGCCTCAATTACATGGACAGTAAACCCTGAGGATTGATGCTGTGCACGAAGTATTTGAACATACAGCAGATTTAGGACTACGTATCCGACATTCAACACTGGCTGGAGTGTATGCCGAGGCGGGGACTGCCCTGTTCGAACTAATGGTGGAAAATCTTGAAAAAGTTCAACCGCTAATCCATCTGGAATTCCAGCTCAAGCAGCAAGAACCTGCATTGCTCTTTTTTGACTGGCTCAATGAGCTTCTCTACCTCTCTGATGCCAGGCAATTGATACTCTGTCAATTTTCTGTCACTCTGGAAGGTGATTCCTTACATGCCACGGTTTCGGGTGAACCACGGGATGAGTCAAAACATCAGTTAGATCACGAAGTGAAAGCAATCACTTATCATCAACTGAAACTGCAGCAGCAAGCCAATGGTGATTGGCTCGCAGAAGTCATTCTCGATATCTAACAGCCAACAGAACAACAGGGAAACAACATGGCCAAGGAAAGCTACCGCGGCCCACTCGAACGTGTAGATGAAACACTCTGGCGTATACCCAAGAGTTATCGTCAGGATATGCATGTTGATGGGCTGATCTTTGCCGATGATGAATTGATTGAGCACATTCGTGCCGATACTGCTCCCGATCAGGTAGCCAACGTCGCCACCTTGCCCGGCATCCAGATGGCATCGCTAGCCATGCCCGACATCCACTGGGGTTACGGCTTCTGCATTGGCGGTGTTTGTGCGACCGATCCACTGGAAGGTGGGGTAATCTCTCCTGGTGGTGTTGGTTATGACATCAACTGTGGCGTGCGGCTGGTTCGCACTAACCTCGATTACGATACACTGCGGCCCAGGCTGCGTTCACTCGTCGATACCCTTTTCAATACCGTGCCTGCCGGTGTGGGTCGAACCGGACAGTACAGCTTCCGCCGTGAAGAACTTCGCGAGTTGATGAACGAAGGTTCGCGGTACCTCATCAAGCGAGGCCTGGCTACCGCCACCGACATCGAACACACTGAAGCCAAGGGTTATCTCGATGGAGCAGAGCCTGGCTTCGTCAGTGATCGTGCCCTCGACCGTGGTGCCCAGCAGTGTGGCACCCTGGGTTCAGGCAACCACTTCCTCGAAGTGCAGGTTGTGGATCAAATTCACGATGCTGCAGCAGCCCAGACGATGGGCTTGTACGAAAGCCAGGTCGTGGTGATGATCCACAGCGGCTCCCGTGGGCTGGGCTACCAGGTTTGCGATGATGCCCTGCATCAGCTTCGTGGAGTTCCGGAGAAGTATGGCATCACTTTGCCTGACCGTCAGTTGGCGTGTGCCCCGGTCCATAGTCCGGAAGGGCAGAAATACCTCGGTGCCATGCGGGCTGCAGCGAACTATGCCTGGTGCAACCGACAACTCCTGATGTGGCAGGCTCGTGAAGCCTTCGCGTCTGTTATGGGACAATCGTGGGAAACCCTGCGAATGTCACTGGTTTACGATGTGGCGCACAACATTGCCAAGCTCGAAGAGCACACCGTAGGCAAATCAACAAAGAAGGTCTGGGTTCACCGCAAGGGGGCTACCCGCGCCTTCCCGGCAGGCCACCCCGAGGTGCCCAGTATGTACCAGGGCATTGGCCAGCCGGTCATCATTCCGGGTGACATGGGTCGGGCGAGTTGGGTGCTGGTCGGACAGCCTGGCAGTATGGCGAAGTCGTTTGGTACCACCTGCCATGGTGCTGGTCGATGCATGAGTCGTACTGCTGCGGTCAAGCATGCCCAAGGGCGACGGATCGACAAGGAACTCGAAGCCCGTGGCGTCATTGCCCGTGCCCGCAGTTGGAAGGGACTGGCGGAAGAACAACCTGACGCCTACAAGGATGTTGATCTCGTGGTCGATGTCGTCCACAAGGCAGGCATTTCCAGAAAGGTTGCCCGCCTACGGCCTATAGGTGTCATCAAGGGATAGAATCAGGGAACCAGAATAAACTCTTTACTACAGAAGAGGGCATGGGCGATATCAGTCCATGCCTTCTTGTCGTTCTTCGTGGGATGCTGTCCCAGGAATGATTGCATCGTTTGTAGCTCTTCGCTGGTTGGTGTTCGGCAAAAGGCTTGCTGGTACATCAGTGCCAATCGTTCAGGGGTCGTCATGTGCTTCTTTAGTATTTGCTCACCCCAGGCCTCCGCCAAAACCAGAACCAAGGGATCATTCATCAACGTCAAACCCTGGGCAGGAGTGTTCGAGAGTGACCGTTTGCCGATGGCAGTGAACGGCGTGGGGAAATCGAATGCGGTGGCCCAAGCAGGCAGGAAGTTACGCCTGACACTGAGGTAGATGCTGCGATAGCCATTGCCATCGACCGGGCCAGAGGAACTGGGCTTGCCTCTTCCCTGCATGGTGCTGGTGATGAAAGGCATCACTCCTTCGCTAGCACCTTCGCTGCGGAGCTTGCCCGCGATGGATAACATCGAATCCCGCCAGGCTTCTGCTTCTAGACGACGAAACGGTAGATGGGTCAGCCAACGTCGCTGGGGGTCCTTGACTGCATCGTCATGCTGGCTGCTCAACCGATAAGTTTCACTGAGCACCATGGCACGATGGAGCTTCTTCAGCGACCAGCCATTCTCGATGAATTGTCGAGACAAATACTCCAGCAGTTCCGGATGAGATGGCGTTTCTCCCATGAGGCCGAAATCATCTACAGAGCGAACCAGCCCTTCGCCAAAGTGATGCTTCCAGAGTCGATTGACAATGACGCGGACAAGCAACGGGTTGACTTCGGGATTGGTCAATCGTTCAGCGAGTGCCAACCGCCCGGAACCAGCTTCGACAGGCAAAGGCACGGTGCCACAAAAGACAGCGGACAACCCTCGTGTTACTTTCTCGCCGGGCAAGCGATGGTTGCCTCGGACAAATACTTGTTCATCGCTCCCGGAACCCTCGGCAGTGGAGAGGGCGTACCGGGCAGGTTTGATCGTTGCTTCGATGGCTTGTTTCTGTTCCAGAACAGCCTTCCACTTGGGATCCTTGATGTCCTCCAATTGTGGAGTAGACAACTTGGCACTGGGTTTAGCATCATGGCTGAGATGTACCTGCTGCACCTGCATCCAGGCCTCGCTGCCGGGTGCATGATCAGCAGTCAAACTCAAATCAGCCGGACCACCATCCAGGAACTCGAGGTAGGCTTCTCGCCCGATCCACGTATTGACATTCATAGTCAGCCAGGCGGGTTCGTAGTTATTAACAACCCGCCGCAGGCCACCATAGATCGGATCGCGAATCACCGGGAAACCATCAATCACCAGACGAACCCGGCCACCATGCCCAGCCACACCCATGTGCAGGTAGGGTTTGTCGATGGTAAAAGTCGTCGAGCGAAGTGCACCTTCGAATCTGTTACTGAGCATGCCACTATCCCAACTACCTGCTGGGATAGTTCGCAGTATCGGCTTCCTGGTCTTGGAGTCGACTCCACAGACGACCGTATGATTGATCGCGTACTGCCAGGCAGGTCCTTGTTTGAGTGGATAGAGCAACAAGTGAATTGGTGCAACTTCCTCTTTGGCTCGTGGCAGTGGTGGAAATGCTTGCTGACGCAACAGGAGCTTAGACAAAGCATCGTATGGGTCTTCGATATTAGCCACATCATCAATGATCGCCTGTTGATACCGTGAACTCTTCAGCACCCCATAGAGGGCATAGTAATCCCGTGTGGCAATGGCATCGAACTTGTGATCATGGCAGCGGGCACAGGCGATGGTCTGGCCAAGGAACGCTTTGCCGATGACATCAATTTGATTGTCAATGCGGTCAGCTTGTTCCTGACGCACGTCCACCGGAGCCTGCTTGCCTTCGCCCAGCCACAGGAATGCGGTGCCCTGGAGTGATTCATTCCACTTCTCTTTCGCATTCATGCGCGGTTGCTTCAGCAAATCACCCGCTAGCTGCTCCCGCACAAACTGATCGTAGGGCAGATCATCATTAAGGGCACGGATCACATAGTTGCGATACCGCCAGGCGTTAGGCAGATCGAAGTCGAACTCATGGCCCAGCGTGTCCGCATAACGCATCAGATCGAGCCAATGGCGAGCCCAACGTTCGCCATACTGTGGCCGAGCCAGCAACTGATCGACGACCTTCTTGTATGCTTCTTTTGAGCTATCGTGTTCAAAGGCTCGAAGTTCCTCGGGAGTTGGCGGGAGACCAGTGAGATCCATTGTTACCCGGCGCAGCCATGTTGACTTGTTTACTGTTGCTGCTGGCTTGAGTCCTTGTTGCTTCCATGCCTGTTGAATGAACGCATCAATAGGCGACGTACTTGCTGTACACTCTGGGATCGCCACCTTCTTTAGAGGCTGATAGCACCAATGCTTCTGTCGTTCACTCAGCGAGAACGCCGCTGCACTGACCGATGCAGTCTCTGGCTTGGCTGCAGGCAGCGATGCACCGCCTGCTATCCACTTCCGTAGCTGCTCAATGTGTTCTGCAGGCAGCTTCCCTCGGGGCGGCATCTTGAGCGAATCGTCGGTGTAGCAGACAGCGTTAAATAACAGACTCTTCTCCGGTGAGCCTGCAATGATGATCTTTCCTGATTCGCCACCTTTGTTGATGAATGATGACTCATCAAGCCGCAGCCCACCCTTCTGCTTTTGTGGCCCATGGCAACTGATGCACTGCTGAGCAAAGAGGGGACGAACCGCCTTCTCGAACAAGGCGAGATTTGCATCGTCTGCCTTGGCAGTGCAAATTGCCACGACGAATAACAAAAGTAACGAGATATGCCGAAATGGTGTCGCGTGGTGAGTCATAGGCGGGAGACGGACTGACATCGAAGGTGGGTATGCTACACATGGTATCATACGCACCAGGCTGGAGCTACTACTAGTCGTTCCGTTAAAACTTCACGCCGATGTCGTACATGCCTGTCGAGAGTGGTTCACAACGCTGAACTCTAGCAGGGAGAATTAGTGATCCAAACTCAGCCGTATGAATCTGAATGATGCACTCGACTGCAGGGAATTCACTGTGTGTAAAGATTCGCATGCCTGAGTAACTGATATCTTGCGTAATACCAACTATCGGCTCACCCACATTGCTGACATGGATCGGGTAGAGGTAGACCTTGGTTTCGTATTTGTATCTCTCTGCCACACGTGCTTCAGACTTGGCAAGAAGGTAAGTGCGCAGACTGCACAACAAGGCAGGCACGACAATCTCCAGCCGATCCCTCTCGTTTTCCGGCTTGGCATCGGTGTAGCCTAGCTGAATCTCGACTTCGGACTGTTTGACATTCACTTCCTTGGGCGGTGTCATCTGGATGTGAATTTCGATGAACTCGGCTTTCCGTCCCAGCAGCTTCTGCCAGATATTCTGGTTCATCTTGATTTTGTACACGTATTCATGCGTTGTATTGTCCACATGAACGAGTTTGGCATCCCATTCGTGGGCAAATCCTTCCAATTTCTTGGTCGCAAGCCCACCCGGTAACCAGGCTGCACAACGATGAATGACTTTACCCTTTTCATCAACGAGGAAGCGTATGCCCTGATCTTTGTTGTAAATCGTTTTCATCGCGACGACCTGGATTAATCGTCTGAGGATGACGTCAATTTCCTCCTGAGGAATCAGGGGCACAGCTTCGCCGGTCAGAAGCAGCGACGCATCGGTTGCTGTCTTCGGTTCAAGCGACTTCATCCGGTAGCCACTGGAACTCTGAATCGAGTGGATCAGGTTCTCCAGAAAGCTGCTGCTGGAGGCATAGCGCCGACTTGGTTCGTACTCAAGTGCTTTATAAAGCACCTCATGCTCGTGGGCTGGAAGTAACTTCAAATCAAACTTCATGGCACGACGTTGTTCACGCCACTGGTTCAGCGTATTGCCATGAACCGGTAGCTGCCCGGTCAGCATCTCAGCGTAGATAAGTGCCAGGCTGTACTGATCGGAATTCTGGTGGTAGGCATTCTCATAGAGTTCAGGAGCTGCGTAACGAAGCCCGATCTGGCTCAACGATTGTCCTGCAGGTAACCAGGCGAGTTGAGGCAGGCTGTAGTCAGCAACCCGAAGTCGGCCACTGAAGTAGTAGAGCGAATGGGGATTCAAGAACAGGTGATAGAGTTGAGCGTGTCTGGATAGGTACTCCAGCGATTCTGTGATGATGGCCAGGTACTGCAGCAATTCTTTGCGATCAATGCCGGGCTTGCCCTGCGTCTGCAGGAGCTTCCAACGGTCAAATAGCGTCATTTCAGGCAAATTGCCGATGATCAGCACACGGCCTTCATCGAAATGAACATCTTCGATGGGAGCCAACCGAGGATGCTTCAGATGCTTAAGAAAAGCAATCTTCTCCATCTCCTGATCAGTCAATGAGCGTTGCTGTGAGAGACCTTTGAGAATCTTCACCTGGCGCAAGCGCCCATCGGGGGTGCGAGCCTTCCAAACTTCCATGAGAGTAGAAAAGCTCTCCCGGGAGAGGTACTGCAAGCCCGTGTCCGGAGAGGAGATGGGGTCACCGCTCGGTTTATCCAATATCGATTCTGTTTTCTGGTCGCTTGAACTCACACGATCTGCCAAAATGCCAGAGAGGACCCTGTGAAGGGTTTGCCACATATCAATAGTAGTACAGACAACAGCAGCATACAAATGATTCCATCGTCATTACTCGGCAATAGGCATGTAAATGCTCGGTGCCAGACAGCAATTCAGATTATCAATTGATTGTATGGCCTTACGAATAGCTCCCAAATTGGTGGCATGAGTGCTGATGACGATTGGAACGGCCAAACCACGCTGGGTTTCCAGTTGTTCATGCTGTACGATACTGGCCACGCTGATCTGTTCATGCCCCAGAATCCCGGTGATCTTCGCCAGGCTCCCTGGTTGTTCCTCGGCATTCACGCGAATATAGAATCGGCTTTCGATCTCCGAAGGGGATCGTAAGCCGATGCCCCGATCCGTTTCCCAAAGTCTCATGCTGTTAAAGCTGATAGCTGCATGGCCGAGGGCCAGATCAATAATGTCAGCCACTACGGCACTGGCGGTAGGCATCTGCCCTGCCCCTGGCCCACAGAGCAGCGAATCCTTCACCATATCACCAACCAGTTCGATGGCATTGTAGGCCCCAGGCATCTGGGCCAACGGATCAAACCGGCTGATGAGAGTGGGTTCAACGTGCAAGGCAACCCGATGTTCGCTCATCCATGCTTCAGCAATAAGCTTAATGACATACCCCATCTCACGGGCATAGTGGATGTCGAGCAGGTCGATCTTCTGGATGCCTCGCCTTTCAATGGAATCGCCCTGAATGCTGACACCAAAGCAGATGCGTGCCAGCACCGCCAACTTCTGGGCCGAATCCATCCCGGTAACATCAAGCGTCGGATCGGCTTCGGCATATCCCAATCGCTGCGCTTCTCTGAGCGCATCATCGTATGAGAGGTGCCTATCGGACATGGCAGCCAGGATGAAGTTGGTCGTGCCATTGAGAATGGCTTTGATAGCCGTGATCTGGTTGGCAGCTAACCCTTGAGTTAGAGCATGAATGATGGGGATACCACCTCCAACGCTTGCTTCCATACCCAGCGTACAACCGGCCTTGTGGGCAGCAGCGAAAAGCTCATCACCATGCGTGGCCAGCACAGCCTTGTTGGCAGTGATGACATGCTTCTTCAGGGCAAAACTACGTAGCATGTGGGTACGGGCCGGTTCGACTCCACCCATCAGTTCGACGACGACATCAACCTTCGGATCGTTGAACACCGCTTCAAAATCGGTCGAGATCAAGTCAGCAGGAACCTTGACCAGTCGTTCTTTCTCTACATCCCGTACGACAATTTTGTGCAATTGTAATGCGCGCCCTGCCCGTCGTTCCAGTCGCTCCCGCTGTTCATTGAGCAAACGTACCACACCACTACCGACAACGCCACACCCAAGCAGGGCAATACCCAACGGTTTCATCCAGCCACCTCCGGTTAGCGGACTGCATCCAGAGGTTTGATCCGCATCGCGGATACAGCAGGGACCAGGCCCCCCAGCAAACCCATGACGAACGTAAAGATGCAAGCCACCCGAATAACTTCTTTATCGACCACCATCTTAAAGACAACGGTCTTGCTGCCACCACCCTGCCCGGAGCTGAGTTGCCCTTTTTGTTCGATGCCATTCACTCCCAATCCGATTAACACTCCCAGAATCCCACCCAGGAAGGCGATCAACATCGATTCCATCAGGAAAGAGATGAGAATTTGCAGCTTGGAATAACCGATGATACGCAGCACACCGATGTCTTTTACTCGCTGGGCCACCGCTGCAAACATTGTATTCATCAGCCCAAAACATCCTCCCACTGCCATGATGATGGCAATGACAATAGCAGCTATTTGAAAGGTGCGGGTATTTTCGGTCAGCTTCTGGTAGTAGTCCTTCTCAGGCATCGCATTGACCTTGAAGTCAGGCAAATCACGATAGTAAGCGCAGGCCGCTGCTGCCATTTCATAGGTAGGCAGGCGAAGCACGATGGTGGTGTAGAGACTCTGCTTGCGTTCTTCGTTGTCTTTGCCGAAGTACTTGCCCACATCTTCGCGCTTCGCCCAGATTTCGGAATCAAACGGAGAGCCTGCGGATTCAACGATGCCCACCACTTCCCACAAAGGAGGTAACCCCGGACGTGGACGGAAGGTGTCACCAACTCTCAAACCCAGCATGCGGGCTATGCCTTCACCCATCACACACTGGTTGCCACTCCGATCAAACCACTTGCCACCTGGTTTGAGGGTGAGGGCATGGACCTTGCCCGCAATCACCGGGTCTTCCATGCCTCGAATCTGAATGAAGCGATAACTAGGTCGACCACCTGGTTCTGCCGCAGGCAACTCCTGGGTCGCGATGCCATAGACTTCCATGCTCACCCACACCGCTCCATCCGGATCACGAGCCACGGTGTCATCGCCACTCCAGAGTGAGAAAAGCGTCTTGTGGACATCATCAATGTTAATTTCACTGAACAATTCATCGTTGGCACCATCTTTGAGGATGATGACATTCCCTGGATGCCCCGCATTCTCTGCCAGCGCGGCGAGGCCACGCACGAAGGCGAGCATCACGACCAGCAAGGACACCACGAGAGTAAAGCCGATGGCCGTAAGTAGCGTCGTACGCCAGCGTACCGCAAGGTTCCGATAGTTGTACCTAACCGGTATCATTACGCTACCCTCGAAAAGACATCGACAACCTTCACCTTCCGGGCCGACAGCGCGGGGAAGATACTCCCGACAAACGCCGTCACAGCACCAGCGCCAAAACCCCAGGCTACTGCTTCATCCGGCACGTTGAACCCGCCGAAGAACAGCACTTGCAGCTTCACATTGTTCATCATCCACCAGATCGTGGTGGCACTGAGACCGCCCGCAAGGGTTCCCAGAAAGACACCTTCACCCAGGATCAGGAACATGATCTGGTTCGGCCCAAAGCCAAGCACCTTCAGTACTGCAATCTCCATGCGGCGTTCACGAACCGTAATGCTGATCGCATTCGCCACGATCACCGTCATCACCAGGAAGATGGCAGGGACAAGGAGCCACTTCACCCCCCAGAGGATGTCCTTGAATGGTTCCAGAAAGCGGCTCACTGCTGACGAGAGCGTTTCGCACTTCACATCAGGCAAATACGATTCGATGGTGCCCGCTGACTGTATCGCCGATTCCTGTGTGTCAGTCATGATCCAGCCGAGGTTTACCTTGCCATCGAGGTCAGAGCCGACAGCTTTCAGTACCCGGTTCAGATACTCGAAGTCCATGAAGCCACCCTGAGCCCATCGACTGCCTCCTGGTAATTCGCCGACGATCTCCAGTTCAAACTCGACCTGCTTGCCTGTCTTATCTTTGTGAACAATGGAGGTGGCTTTGAAGACATCCCCTACCTTCTTGTTGATCTTCTTCAGTCGTTCAGGCCCCAGGATGATACCGATATTATCGACTCCTGATACCGGTGGATGTCGCATCAGGTCTGCCATCTTGCCATCAGGATCAAAGCCTTGCAGCCCATCTGTCATAGTGTTGATCTTCTCCGGCCAGCAGGCGATCACGAAGAAGAAACCATCCTTGTCCTGCATGGTGGGATCAAGGCTGAACAGAGTGAAGTGCCAGAGGTTAGTCTTCTCGCCGTGAAACCCGTCGATGTTCGAGAGATTGGAATTGAGTGTGCTGCCGGTGTTACCGATATCGTCCATGTACTTGCGGTCGAAGCGGCTGGGAATGCGGTAGCGTTCGGTGATGACAGCCAGCACATCTTTTGATTGATCCATCATCTGCTTGTCAAGGAAGCGGATGACGGTCATAATCAGCGTGAAAATGGCAACCAGCAGGAAGATAGCCACCGCCGTCAGGATGGATCGCACCTTGTTGCGAAGCAGGTTCTTCAGAATCAGCTTGATCAGTTTCATGATGGTATCTTATGCCACCTTGGAGAAGACATCGACAACTTTGATATGCTGAGCATTCCAGGCAGGCATGACGCAGCCCAGAATGGTAACAATAACACCAGAAATCGGTCCCCACCAGAGAGCTTCCTTCGGCACAAAGAAGAAGGGAAAGAACCCGATTGGAATCTTGATGCCTTCCATGAGGATGTTGATCAGCCAATACATTGACCAAGAGCCCAGTGTACCCGCGATAACACCTAACAATAGCCCTTCGCCGAGAACGAGAATCAGGATTTGCCTGCCACTAAAGCCGAGCACTTTCAGGACTGCCATCTCTTTCCGCCGTTCACGAACGGTGATGCTGATGGCATTGGCCAGGATGGCTGTCATCACGAAGTAGATGGCTGGGACGAGAATGTACTTGATGCCAAACAGGAGGTCTTTGAACGGTTCAAGGAATCGGTTCATCGCCGAGGCAAGCGTCTCGCATTTCACCTGGGGCAGGTAATTGGTGATCTCGTAGCTGACTCTCGTTGCTGCATCCTGTGATTGCACCAGCAGCCAGCCGAGGTCTATCTTGCCCGCCATCGGGCTCTTGGTGGCATTGAGCTTGCGATTGAGGTACTCGTAGTCCATGAAGCAGAACGTCGTCCAGCGGCTGTTGGCGGGAAGCACGCCGACAATCTCGAACTGATATTCTTCCCGCTGTTCGACCTTCTCTTCCAATACATACGCTGTGAAGACATCGCCAACCTTCTTCTTGAGTTTCTTCATCCGCTCCGGCCCCATGATGATGCCGATATTCTCCATGCCGGAAACAGGCGGGTACTTCATCTGATAGATGGCTTGTGCGGCCTGGGGAAAATCCTCAATCCCATCCGTCATTCGCATCATCATGTCAGGCTGGGTCGCCACGCAGATGAGGAACTGATCCTTCTCCTTGAACAACTTGTCGAGCGAGAATGCCACGAAGTTCCATGAAGCAAACACATCTGGCTCGAAACCCGGAATCTTCCGCAAAATGCCATTCAGTTGACTGTCACTGCGAATGATATCTTCGAGGTAACGCTGGCTGAACGAATCCATATCAGAGCGTTCGGTAATGATGAGCTTGATATCCTTCTCTTTCTCTGCCATCGAATCCTCAAGGAAACGAAGGACGGTGCCTACCAGAGTGAGGACCGCGACGAGAAAGAAGATGGCCAGGGTCGTGAGGATGCTGCGCAGCTTGTTGCGATAGACGTTCTTCAGGATGAGCTTGAGCAGCATCATGAATCAACTCACTGAGATCAATTCACCCTTGCGACTGGTGACATACGAATCTTCGACGAGCTTACCCTTTTCGAGTTTGACCAGCCGTTGGGCCCGCTCCGCAGCATGGGGATCGTGAGTTACCATAATAATGGTCTTCCCCAGTGAACGGGGCAGTTCTTGCATCAGTGTCAGAATCTCGTCAGCACTCTTGGAATCCAAATCGCCTGTCGGTTCATCAGCGACGATCAGCGTAGGATCAGTCACCAGGGCACGGGCAATACCCACACGTTGCTGCTGACCACCAGAAAGCTGGCCCGGGCGGTGGTTCATGCGGTCGGTCAGACCTACCAGTTCCATGGCGGTATAAACTTGCTTATGTCGTTCCTTCGCTGACATGGGTAGCAGCAGCAAAGGCATCTCGACATTCTCGTACGCGCTCAGCACCGGCAGCAAGTGATAGAACTGAAACACAAAGCCGATACTTCGAGTACGCCAGCGTGAGAGTTCTTCTTCGTTGAGAGCGGAAACGAGGTCATCGCCTACCCAGATTTCGCCTTCGCTGGGAGTATCGAGACCTGCGATCATGTTTAGAAGCGTGGTCTTACCCGAACCAGAAGGTCCCATCAGGGCAACGAACTCGCCTTCCGAAACAGTTAAGTTCAGGTGATGGAGAACGTCGATCCGTTCGCCACCACGCTGAAAGAACTTGACCACTTCCTTGCACTGGACAATGGGACGAGACATGGAGAAGCACTCGAGAAGTGGAGCTAGTTCTTGACAGGTACACTAGTGGTGGTGGGAACCGGGGTAGCTGCCACCGGCGTAGCAGTCGAAGCGCCTGGTGAAGGCACATCACTGGGGTCTTTCAGAAACTGCACACGTGCCCGCATTTCAGGACGCAGGTCCTTCTCGTCATCTGGTACTTCAATCTTCACTCGCACCGTCACGCTGGCCTTGCTACGGCTGGCCACCGGCATAATACGGGCCACTTTCCCGGTATACTTCTTATCTTTGTACGCCTCAGTGCTGATGTTGCAGACCTGGCCCTTCTTGATCTGGCGAATGTCCCGCTCGCTGATGTCCACTTCGACTTCGAGGTTCTTGAGGTCAGCCATATCACAGAGGTTGGCGGAGAGACCATTGGAGAAGGCTTCGGGACGAACGGTGTTACCGAGTTCGGTCTTCTTCTCGAGGATCACGCCATTGATCGGAGCTACCACCTTACAATTATCGAGACGCCACTGGGCCTTGTCGCGATCGGCACAGGCCTGGTCGTACTCAGCCTTGGCTGCGAACTTGCGCTCGTCGCGCTGCCCCTTCTTCATCATGGCATTGATGGCTTTCTGCTGTTCCAGCTTCTGCTCGCTAATGCGAACACGGCTTTTGGCTTTATCCAACTCATCGAGAGTGATCGCCGCACCGGAGGCTTGCAGCTTGGTGAGTTCGTCCTTGGCCAGCTTGAGCGATTCTGTGGCTTCCTGCTCGGCAGCACTGGCTTGGAGCTTTTCTTCATCCCGGTTGCCTCGCTCGACTTCATCGAGCTTGGCTTTGGCTAGTTCAGCAATGGCCTTGGCCCGGCGGAACTCGAAGAGGTACTCTTCCACCTCCAGTTCAGCCAGCACAGCGCCAGCTTTCACATAGCCGCCCTCTTCAATGTAAAGCTGCTTGACCTGCCCGCCCACTTTGGGGCTAACCTGTACCTTCTGAAAAGGGACGATGTAACCACCCGCTTCCAAAGCGACGTTGCTGGCTACCTTTTCCTTCTCGACCGGTTTGGTGGCAGTGGCACTGGCGAGCGGAGCTGTGGAAGTGCTCATCATCTTGCGAAACGCTTCGCCATAGTTGAGCCAAAGCCAGGAACCACCCCCGACGAAGATGCCCAGGATGATGAGCCAGAATAGTTTTCCACCCCGTCGTGGAGGAACCCGAATGTCCTTATTCAATCGCAACGATTGAACACGTTCCTGGAGAGATGGGGTAGAGTTCGTTGCCGTGTCACTCATAAACAGGGGCACCTTGGCGAAATTCAGCTTGCACAGTCTATCTTATGATACTGCACCTGCCTAGATGATGTGTCACGCTTCATTCTGCCTTCATCAACTATGCAGGTAGTGACTATTCGTAAGATTTCATGCTGGATTGAATTTTCAATGTGAAATACACTCAAGGGTGATAGATACCAGGAGAAAAAGTGTTCGAATATGCAACTGAATCCCATGTCTCAACCTGTTCATACAACTCCGATTCCAGCTAAACGAAGGCGATACTGGCTGTGGAGCCTGCTCGTACTGTTCGTTATTCTGACGGTCTGGTTCTTCTACCCCCGCCACTACCGCATCCGCGACCTCGTAGCCCAGCTGGATAAAGCCGAACCGGGCTGGCGTTATGATGAACTGCGATTGAAGGCACCTGCTCCACCCGAAGAGCAGAATGTAGTTCCATTCTTGAAATCACTGGAGGGTGAATTGCCTCTGGCTTTGAGCAATCCCACCTTCCTTTCGGCGCCAATAAAGTCGGGACCAATCGATGATGAAATCCAAAAGGTACTTACGCTGGAAAGCATGCCATCCGATCAAACAGAACTGCTCGAAAGCACCAAAAAGTTAAGATCGCAGTTACACAAAATCCTCAATTACCCACACGCCTACTTCCTGCTGCCAACATGGGATGATGCCATGTTCGGCAACGTGAACACTCGCCCAAAGTTAGATGAATGGTGGATGCTGCTGACCATGCACTGGGAGGAAGGATTACGATCCACCGATACGAAAGACTTCGAAAATCGAGCCAAGATGCTTTGGCATCATCTCCTCAATCACCAGATACCTCATCAAAACCGATATCAAATCGATCAGCAACTAACCTATGCTGTCGCCTCAATGGAACGAGCACTGGCACATCATCGCTTTTCTGATGCTTTCCTCGAGGAACTAGACCAAAGGCTGGCCCAGATCGACTTCGATGACTTGCACCAGAAGCAACTGGAAATGAATCGAGCTGTGCAGTTTCAACAGGTTGACTGCTTCCTGGATCGTTGGCATGAAATACTTCAACTATCGAGCTTTAAGAATGCGCCTTGGTACCAAAGACTCTATTATTCACTGGTTCACGACAACTATATTGAAGGTGGTACTCTGTTCATGGAATATGTACAAGCTCGTCTGCAGCAACATCGAACGAAAGCTACCGAGAGCGAGGCTGCGTCAGCAATACGTGCCAAGCTGCAGCCGTTTGCTCGCAGTTCCAGTAACCCAGAGTGGGTTGATGCCCTCAAGCGGTTGAAGAATCCAGGCTTGGAGCAAGCCCTCTTTCAAGTGCAGCAACTTGACATCATGCAAGCAAGTATTCAACACAGTGCAGCCCAGGTAAAACTGCTGCGGGTAGCACTAGCCATCGAAAGCTCACGCTTAGTCAGCGGAAAGTTGCCCGCCACTTGGAGTGATGTGGTTCCACAGTACCTTACAGCGATCCCCACTGATCCATTGGATTCCAACAAGCAGATTCAACTCATCCCCATCCATGCAGGTATCAAGTTGCAATCCACCGGTACGCAATTTCTCCTCCTCGAAAGAAAGTAGTCATCACACTTCGCCGTGATGACACTATCCAGAGTTGAGAGTTTGGTGAGAATAGCCAGTTGTGTGTTGAAGGTTGCGGATGAATGGTTGTATATTGTGTGGATTGACGAGGTGCTCTGGGTTCACTCTCCGCTCCCTGCTCTCAACACTCCACTCTCAACCAACAACTACACATGAGCATCATCACCCAGGCCCCTTCCAGTCAGGATGTTGCAGCTGTCGAGCAGTTGCGGGCGGCGTATCAGTCGCTGCGGACGGAGGTGGGGAAAGTCATCATTGGTCAGGACGATGTGGTCGAGCAGGTGCTGCTCGCCATCTTTTGTCGCGGGCATGCGGTGCTTGTTGGTGTGCCTGGCCTGGCGAAGACACTGCTTGTCAGCACCTTGTCACAAGTGCTGGATCTGCAATTCAAACGCATCCAGTTCACTCCCGATTTGATGCCTAGCGATATCACTGGCACCGAAGTGATTCAGGACGACCAGACGACCCGACAAAGGTACTTCAAGTTCCTCCCCGGCCCCATCTTCACGAACCTGGTGCTCGCTGACGAAATTAATCGTACGCCACCGAAGACGCAGGCGGCACTACTGGAAGCCATGCAGGAACGGAAGGTGTCGATTGGTGGGCATGAACACCTGCTGCCTAACCCCTTCTTCGTGCTGGCTACTCAGAACCCGATTGAACAGGAAGGTACCTATCCGCTGCCTGAAGCACAGCTTGACCGCTTCCTCTTTATGATTCAGGTGGGCTACCCCACGAGTGATGAGGAAGACCAGATCATGCGGCAGGGGACGGGAGAGAAGTCGCCTCAGGTTTCGAAGGTGCTGACATCGGAAGAGATTCTGACGCTGCAGAGCCTGGTACGCCGGGTGCCGGTGGCAGACCAGGTATTCCAGTATGCGAAGAAGCTGGTACGGATGACTCGGCCCAATACACCAGAAGCCAACGAGTACACCAACAAGTGGTTACTCTGGGGGGCTGGTCCTCGTGCTTCGATGAACCTGATCCTGGCGGCGAAGGCACGGGCTATTCTGAAGGGCCAGTTCCATGTCACTCCAGATGATGTAGCAGCGATGGCAGTGCCCATCTTGCGGCATCGTCTGGTGCCGACGTTTGCAGCCCAGAGTGAGAACATTACCACCGATGTGATCGTCAAGAGACTTATTGAATCGGTGCCCAAGCTCTAATGCCTTTACCACTCCCACTCGATGCGATTGCTCGCGCTGAGGCCCTCGGCCTGCAGGCTCGGGCTATCGTCGAAGGTCTGCGCATTGGCGATCATCGCAGCCCTTACCGTGGGTTCTCGGTGGAGTTCGTGCAGCACCGTGAGTATGTGCCGGGGGATGACCTTCGCCACATCGATTGGAAAGTGTACGGCAGGCAGGAACGGTACACGATCAAGCAGTATCAGCAGGAAACCAACTTCATCGGCAAGCTGATCGTCGATGTCAGCTCGTCGATGAACTATGGCGAAGAGGCGAAGAACAAGCTGGCCTACGCCAAGTTGCTGGCAGCAACGCTCAGCTATGTGATCATCAACCAGGGTGATGCCTGCAGCCTTGATCTGTTCGATAGCGGATGGCGGCAGCGGATTCCGCCGAGCAGTCAGCCTGCCCAGATACGAACGATCCTGCATGCCCTCGAGATGGTAGAGCCTGCAGCGAAGACTTCCATCGCTCCTCTACTCGACGAGCTAGCCGAAGCGACCAGGAGGCGAAGCCTGTTCTTCCTGATCTCCGATTGCTTCGATGAGCCGGCGAGTTTGCTGAAGGCTTTGCAGCATCTGCGATTCCGTGGACATGAGGTGACGGTGCTGCACGTGCTGCATCCCGATGAGGTGAACTTTCCCTTTGAAGGGCATGTGCGTTTCGATGGCATGGAAGAGGCGACGAAGTACCTGACTCGTCCGCAACTGTTACGTTCGGCTTATCGGAAAGCGTTTCAGAATTACCAGGCTGAGCTTCGCCGAGGTGCGGAGGCACAGAAGGTGGATTACATTGAGTGCCTGACGAACGAGCCTTTGGCACATGTCGTTGGGCAATGGCTGGCGAAGCGGTTACGGTTCAGGCGGATGTAAGGGATACCAGCCCGACGCGCTAGGGAGGGACGGCTCGCGATCGCAAGGTCCACCCTCGCTAGCGCGTCGGGCTGGTATGAAACAAGGAAACTGCATGTCGTTTCTGTCGGCATCCTGGCTCATGACGGCCCTGATTGGGCTCGGGGCGCTCACGCTTCCGGTGATCATCCATTACCTGTTTCGCAGCAGGTTTCGGGTGGTCGATTGGGCAGCGATGGAGTTCCTGCGGAAGAGCCTGGAAGAGGCGACGCGCAAGATCAAGTTCCGGGAATTGTTACTACTTCTGCTTCGCATGGCACTGCTGGGGCTGCTCGCATTCGCCCTGATGCGACCATCGGCACAGCAAACCAAGGGTTCCGCTGATACTCCTGTCGATGCTGTGTTTATCATGGATGTTTCTGGTTCGATGGCGGTTCGCGATGGCGAGCAGACGCGGCTGCAAGCGGTGAAGGCAGCGGCATTGCAAGTGTTAAGTACACTGCCTGGGCAATCGACTATACACATTGTGCAGACCGGGCAGCATTCGCAAGACCTCGGGCCTGCTTCGCCTACCAATCGCGATCAGGCACGCTTCATCATCGAAAGCATGGAGCAGAGTCACGAGAGTGCCCACCTGGTGCGGTCGCTCGAACTGGCCAGTGAACTGCTGACGCGCAGTTCGTTTGCCAACAAAGAAGTCTATCTCTTTAGCGATATGCAGCGGAGTGAATGGAACACCGGCAGCGATCTGACGACTGCCTGGGCGACGCTGCAGCAACAGGGGCAAGTGATTCTGGTGCAATCACCTCAGGTGGCTCAGCCGACAAATGCGACGCTGCTGCAGTTGCGAGCCGAGACTGCGATGCCTTTGCCTGGTGATCGGGTACCTTTCTTCCTGGAAGTACGCAACGCTGGTGCCACACCGCTTCAGGGGTTGACTGTCACCCTCTATGCAGGTGAAGGCGACCGTGATGCTGAAGTGCAGACGGTACCTCCGCTCAAGCCTGGCGAGACGACTTCACTGACCATGACAACGAGGCTGGATCAACGGGGTGTGAACATCGTCACTGCGGAACTCCATGGGGATGAATTCCTGCTCGACAATCGTTTGCAGGCAGTGGTGGAGACACGCGAAAAGCTTCGCATCCTGATTGTGGATGGTCAGTTGAATGCTGCTGATCCAGCGAAGTCGGCGAGTTTCTTTCTGGGGCATGTGCTCAAGTCGCTGCGGGCTCAGGTGGATAAGACGCAAGCTTCACCCGTCGAGATAGACGTGAAGGCACTCAGTGATGTAGTACCTGCCGATCTGGCGAACGTGGATGTCTGCTTCCTGGTGGGGATAGGAGTCTCGGGCAAGCTTTCCTCCGAGGTTGTGAATCGCCTGGGCTCCTTTGTGCAACAAGGGGGCGGACTGATTCTGTTCGCCAGCAGCGACATTGCCCAGGCAGGGCTGGAACCACTGGCAAAGATGCTACCTGCCAACAAGGCTAACCTCTTCACCGTTGAACCCACATTACCACGGCGGTTTGATGGCAACAGCATCCCGACGGGGAGTTTCCTGTCCCCGTTCCGTCATCCGCCACTCGATCGGCTGATGCAGACCGAGACAACGGTGGGCTACACCTGGAGCGACATCCAACCCGATGCACTCGTGGGCCTGCGTTTCGATGAAGGCAGCCCGGCACTGGTTTCACGTACCGAAGGACTGGGTACCATCATCCTCGTCGGTATCCGGGCTGATCTGCAAGGGACCGATGTGCCGTTGCGACCCGGGTTTGTTCCCTGGGTGCAATCGATGGTGGGGCAGGTGATCAGCCAGCAGTCTGGCAAGAAGAACATTCTGGCGGGGGAGACCTACTCCTGGTCGCCTAATCTTGATCAAGCGAAGCAGCGTTTCGTGCTGGTGCCACCTACCGGGCTGATTCGCCATCCACTGGGTGCGCCTGCCACTCGTGACAACAGGCTGTCACTGAGTACCACGCTGACACAGCAAGCAGGAGCCTACCGGATTGTTCCCGAATCGACTCAGGCTGAAGAGACAGGCCAGGAAGGAGCCCAGACGGACACGTTTGCTGTCACCCCCCAACCGGGAGAGACAGCCAGTTTGACGACATTGACAGAAGAAGAGTTGAAAGAGAAGTTCGGCACAGCCCCCGTGATGCTGAAGACGACGGCACTCGATGCAGGCAGCGCCCTCCGTTCCCGCATCCAGCACGAATGGACCGCGAACCTCTGGTGGATCCTGCTGGTGATGTGCCTGGGTGAACTAGCCTTCAGCTGGTGGTGCAACCGCGAAGTGTAGGGTACATCAATCCAGTGGCGAACCATCCAGCAATGCGTCGCAGTCCACTAGCTTCGCACCGTTCTCCGTACATACGGCATATTGGCCATAATGGTGGGGCTTCAGGCCGCTCGCAGGATACATACTAACGCCAGCGTATTCACCTGCTTTGTTGACGATGTAGAACTTGACATTGAAGCTGGGCAGGCCTCGTTTGTTCTTGAGCCGTTTCTCGGTGGAGGATTTGATCCTCCGCAGGGCTATCATGCCTGCATCCTTGGGTGAACGACCTCGGCGGAGTTCTTCGACAACGAGGAACGAGCTGAGGTTGTAGAGGTTGGTTTCGCCTCGTCCGGTCGAGCCTGCTGCCCCCACTTCGTTATCGACATAGAGGCCAGCTCCGAGGATAGGCGAATCACCCAGGCGGCCAGGGATCTTCCAGGCGAGGCCACTGGTGGTGGTCACGCCTGCGAGGTCGCCTTTGCTGTTGATGCCATTGCAGTTGATGGTGCCGAAGAGATGGTCGTAGTTGAGCAGGCCTTCCCGGCACATCTGGATGGCAGCGTTCATCCCAACCTCGGCACGCTTGGCAGGGTCAGGGAAGTGGAGCGGATCAGTACGGCGTTTCCATTCGAGCCACAGCTTGCGGGAGTTGTCGGTGTTGAGGTCGTCTTCAATCTTGAAGCCCATCTGCCGGGCGAAGGTCTGGGCATCCTTCCCGACGAGGAGGTGGTGATCGGTATTGTCCATCACCGCCTTGGCGACCAGCGAAGGCATCCGCACGCCTTCGAGGCAGCCCACCGCACCGGCCCGACGAGTGGGGCCATGCATCACGCTGGCATCCAGTTGAACGACGCCGTTGGCATTGGGCAAGCCGCCGTAGCCCACACTGTCGTCGCCGGGATCAAGTTCGCAGAGGTTCACGCCAGCGATGAGGGCATCGAGTACATCGCTGCCTTTGGTGATGAGATCAAACGCCTTCTCGACGCAGGTCTGGTTGCCACCGTTCTTGAACTCATGGCCGTTGTCAGCGCTGATGACAACAGGCTTCACTTCGCTGGGAATGTACACCAGCGGAGCAGCCTGCACTGCACTGGCAACCAGTGTGGAAGCAGCAGCAGTAGTGGTGAAGAACTGACGACGGGAAACCTTCGATGGCATGACGAACTCCTGGGAACAAGCCCAGTGTAACGGTCTGCGGGGGAATTGCATCAAGAAAGATGAGCAGGACGCGATTGCAGTATCACTGCTAATCGAACTTCTCGAGTTCAATAACGTCGAGTAGATCTTTTGGTCGCCCAGCAGCTTTCTTGTTCAGAAGCAAGTCGGCCTTATCGATGATCCACACGGGCACGCCATCGAAGATTACCTGTTTTCTTCGACGGTAACAATCGTCAAAATGACACCCACTGATGGTGAGCTGAATTTCCAATCGTAAAGGTGAGTTTCCCATGCGAACGACGTTGCGTTCTTTCAGAAACAGTTCTTGTGATAACTGGGGAACGGAGAAGCCATATTCCACGAGAGCTTTCACCATGGAGTCTGCGTTCTGTTCAGACATCCGAATCCAGACATCCATATCAGCCGTGGCTCGAACAAAACCGTAATACGATACGGCATAACCACCGATCAACAGATACTCGACATTATTCGCGTTCAACAACTTCAAGAACTCTTTGAAGTCGTCCGCAAACTGCAGGGCCATAGTTAATCCGACGGAGTAGTTCGACGGCAGCCAGCCGGGCTTCCGGAGTTTGGGTAGCCCAGTACGCGGTGTCGTCGGTCATGGTATCGAGAGTCTCGACCACGAATATCGATTTGTCGAGCCTGGGTAGACTTTGGCTATCGGTTTCCATGATGTCATCATGACGAACAATGTATCTGCCTGCAAGAGCGAATGTACCAGAGCGAGAACCCCTCTTCAATTCAAGTGATTTAGCCTACTTTCATCTCCTCATCATGGAGTATGCCATATCATACCTTCAATATGTCGTGTCCCCATCTATCAGGTGCCACATGTCGTGGATTCGTCCGATCATTGCTTCTTCTTGTGCCGTTATGACGCTCACTTTCAGTCTGGCCAGTGATGGCATTCAGTACCCCAACACCAAGCGGGTTGACCACACCGATGACTACCACGGTACCAAGGTCGCTGACCCGTATCGTTGGCTTGAAAACGATGTTCGCGTTGATGCCGACGTGAAGGCCTGGGTGGAAGCTCAGAACAAAGTCACTTCCGAATACCTGAGCAAGCTCCCTGAACGGGACAACATCAAGCAGCGGCTCACCGAATTGTGGAACTTCGAGAAGGTCTTCGCACCTTCCAAGGTTGCAGGTAAGTACTACTTCAGCCGTAATAATGGCCTCCAGAATCAGAACGTCCTCTTTGTGAAAGACACGCTCGACGGCCCTGCAGAAGTGGTGATCGACCCCAACAGTTGGAGCAAGGATGGCACGGTCGCGCTCGCTGGCCTGGCTATCTCGGAAGATGGCAAGCACCTGGCCTACGGCATCGCGGACGCCGGTTCCGACTGGTCTACCTGGAAGGTGATGCGACTGTCTGACAAGAAAGTGCTCGACGACGAAATCAAGTGGATGAAGTACTCAGGCATCAGTTGGACGAAGGATGGCAAAGGCTTCTTCTACAGCCGCTTCCCTGAACCGAAGGCTGATCAGAAGTTCCAGTCGCTGACGCTCAATCAACAGGTCTACTACCATCGGGTGGGCACGCCCCAGAGTGATGATGTGCTGGTGTACGAACGGCCTGACCAACCCAAGTGGGGTTTCGGTGCCCAGGTGAGCGAGGATGGCAGGTATCTCGTCATCAACATCCGCATCGGCACCTCCGCGCTGCACAAGGTGGTCTACAAGGACCTCGAAGAGCCTTACGGCGCCTTCCGTGATCTGGTAGGCAACTTCGACTTTGAATACAGCTTCGTCGATAACGAAGGGCCGATCTTCTTCTTCAAGACCAACAATGGGGCGACCCGTGGCAAGCTGGTCGCTATCGACATCCGCAAGCCTGAGCAGGCCAACTGGAAGGTGATCATCCCGGAGGTGCCTGAAACGCTGCAGGGCGTGGGCAACACCGGCAACCTGTTCATCGCTAACTATCTGAAGAATGCACAATCGCAGATCAAGATATTCACCACATCAGGCAAGCTGATTCGTGAAGTGGCGCTGCCTGGCGTGGGCACGGTCGGTGGATTCGGTGGCAAGAAGACCGACACCGAAACGTTCTACACTTTCACCAGCTTCACCACGCCTTCGACCATCTACCAGTACGATCTGCTGACGGGTGAGAGCAAGCTGTACAGCAAGCCGACGGTGAAGTTCAACTCCGACGACTTCGAAGTGAAGCAGGTCTTCTACCCGAGCAAGGATGGCACGAAGGTGCCGCTCTTCATCGCTCACAAGAAGGGCATCAAGCTGGATGGCAACAACCCTACCCTGCTCTATGGCTACGGTGGTTTCAACATCTCGATGGTGCCTGGCTTCAGCGTCTCCCGCCTGCAGTGGATGGAGATGGGGGGCGTGTTCGCGATGGCCTGCATGCGTGGGGGTGGCGAGTATGGCGAAGAATGGCACGCTGCGGGCACCAAGCTCCGCAAGCAGAACGTCTTCGACGACTTCATCGCTGCTGCTGAATGGCTTGTCGCTAACAAGTACACCAACCCGAAGAAGCTGGGGATCCAGGGTGGCTCGAACGGTGGCTTGCTCGTGGGGGCCTGCATGGCTCAACGGCCTGACCTCTTCGGTGCCTGCCTGCCAGCGGTTGGTGTGATGGACATGCTCCGCTTCCAGAAGTTCACCGCCGGCCGGTTCTGGACCGATGACTATGGCTCCTCCGATAACGCCGAGGAGTTCAAGGCACTCTACAAGTATTCACCGTACCACAACCTCAAGCCCGGAGTCAGCTACCCACCAACCCTGGTGACGACTGCAGACACCGACGACCGCGTGGTGCCTGGCCACAGCTTCAAGTTCACCGCTCAACTCCAGCACAGCCATAGCGGCTCGAACCCGGTACTTGCCCGCATCGAAACCCGAGCAGGCCACGGTGCAGGCAAACCCACCGCCAAAGTCATCGAAGAAACCGCCGACCAATGGGCCTTCCTGGTGAAGCATTTGGGCGTGAAGCAGTAAGGTAAATCTCGTCCCCGGTCTCCGACCGGGGACGCACTGCAGGCCAGCCTCCGGCTGGCAGCGGGCGTGTGAGTACAAGGCTTAAATTGCCTATTGATCGATACACTTGAATTTGGTCGAATGGTATGATTAGAGCATGTCAGTACCGATGGAGTTAGACCATGGAGCTCACCTTGGAACAACAATCTGCAATTGAACGTGGGGAAGCGATCACTCTTCGATTCCCCAAACTTGATGTGGAATGCGTATTAATTAACAAAGAACGATTTCAGGCTATTAATGAGGAAGCCGATTTCCAGAACGACATGAAGAAAGCTCGAAAAGAGTTTCAACAAGCTTTACCCTCTTCCAAATTGCATGAACTGGCCAAGAGCAAGAAGCCACCTGAACCCTGGTATCAGGAAGACTTCTCCTATCTCGATTCTGATGCATCATGATGTATCAAGTAGGTGATGTCGTTCTTGTCACAGAAGTAGTGGACCGACAAGGCGAACGTCCCAAGAACAGACCAGTAGTCATTCTTGATATCACTGAAAGCTATCTTGGCGCTGCCATTACGACGCAATTTGGCGATCCACCAGCTAGTCATGAAATCCTGATCTATGATGGAAAGATGGCCAACCGCACAGGCTTGACGAAAGCATCCGTGGTGAACGCTGAGTAGCTCCTGGTGTTTGAGGCACCTCAAATCCTTCGGAAGGTGGGACACATCATGCCAAATCATTTACGACTCATCCGGGCTTATCTCGATAGCCAGTAAATGAACGTGGAATTGTTGGATACATACAATAATTGAATGAGCGCACCGTTACCCAAAAAGTTGTCCCTCTCGCTCTGGCATGAGCAGTTTACTTCCCCGCATCTTCCGATGACGAAGGCGGAGATGGTGGCTCGTGGCTGGGATGCGGTGGACATTGTTTTCGTGACGGGTGATGCCTACATCGATCACCCCAGTTTCGCGATGGCTATCCTGGGGCGAACGCTGGAATCGGCAGGGTTCCGGGTGGCGATCCTGAGTCAGCCTGACTGGCGTAGTGTGGATGCCTGGCGTACCTTCGGCAAGCCTCGCCTGTTCTTTGGCGTGTCGGCTGGCAACATGGATTCGATGATCAACCACTACACCGCCAACAAGAAGGTGCGGAACGACGACGCCTACTCGCCCGGCGGCCGGATTGGTCTTCGTCCCGACCGGGCCACGATGCCTTACAGTCAGCGCTGTCGCGAAGCCTATCCCGGCGTGCCGGTGATTGCTGGGGGGGTGGAAGCATCGCTACGAAGGCTCGCTCACTTTGATTACTGGAGCGACACAGTCAAGCGGGCGATCATGCTCGATGCCAAGTGCGACATGGTCGCCTATGGCATGGGCGAGAAGACGATCATCGAACTGGCCAAGAGGATGCAGGCGGGCGAAACGATTCAGCAACTGCGCGGCATGCGCGGGATGGCGTTCGCTCTGGGGGCGAAGGAAAAGCTCGAAGACCTGCCTGCCCTTGATGAGCCTACACCAGAAGATGGAGCCAGCAAGGCAGGGCGGCCTGCTCCGGAACGGCTCAGCCCGGTGACGAACCGTGATGTGCTGATGCTGCCGAGCTACGAGGACGTGAAGACCGACAAGCATCACTTTGCCGAAGCGACCCGGCTGATTCACCTGAACAACAGCCCGTTCAATGCCCGCACGCTGGTGCAGTATCACGACCGGGAAGCGGTGGTCATCAATCCGCCTGCCTTCCCGCTTACCGAAGCGCAGATGGATGCCCTCTACGATCTGCCTTACACCCGTCGACCGCATCCTATCTACAAGGAACCGATTCCTGCTCAGGAGATGATCAAGGATTCGGTGACCATCATGCGTGGCTGCTTCGGTGGCTGCACGTTCTGTTCCATCACCGCCCACCAGGGCCGCGTGGTGCAGTCTCGCTCGAAGGAGAGTGTGCTGAAGGAACTGAACAAGATGGCCAGCGATCCCGACTTCAAAGGCACCGTCAGCGATATCGGCGGGCCGACCGCGAACATGTACCAGATGCGCTGCACCCGCCCTGAGGTGGAAGCCAAGTGCAAGCGGCTGTCGTGTGTGCATCCGAGCATCTGTAAATTGCTAGGCACCGATCACGGCCCGCTGGTCGATCTGATGAAAGAAAGCCGTACCATCCCAGGCATCAAGAAGGTGCTGGTGGCCAGCGGCGTGCGGATGGATCTGGCTCAACTCTCCAAGAGTTACATGAAGGAGTTGGCTGGGCACCACGTCGGCGGACTCCTGAAAGTCGCCCCCGAACACGTTGACCCCGATGTGCTGGCGGTGCAGAAGAAGCCTGATATCGGCAACTTCGACAAGTTCGCGGAGAGCTTTAAGAACGCATCGGCCAAGGGTGGTAAGCCGAAGCAGTACCTGGTGCCTTACTTCATTTCAGCCCACCCGGGGTCAGACCTGAAGGCGATGATCAACCTCGCCCTGTATCTGAAACAGAATGGATACAAACCAGATCAAGTGCAAGACTTCATCCCCGCCCCGTTCGACATCGCCACGTGCATGTACCACACCGGCATCGACCCGTTCACGAAGCAACCGGTCAACGTCGCCAAGGACATGAAGAGCCGGAAGATGCAACGAGCCTTGATGCAGTTCTTCAAGCCGGAGAACTACTTCGAAGTACGAGCAGCATTAATCGAAGCAGGACGGAGTGATTTGATCGGCGGGTGCGATGGCCTGATCCCGGCTCAACCACCGAAGGTGGCATTGGATGAGAGGCGCAAGCGTGCGAATGAGCAGGCTAGCGGGGAGTATTATCACAAGGTGAAGAACCCGAGCGAGAAGCGAGGGTATCGACCGGGGAGGAGTAGCCAGGTGCGGCAGGTGAAACCGGGGCGGGGGAAGGGGTAGTGATTGAATTGCTTTCACATTTTATCTTTGAATAGTCGGTAGGTTGAGGGTGTGATCATGTTTCTTAAGTGGCTCATTCATCTAATAACCACTTCGGATTGGAAGGGGTTGAACAACCATCTAAATCAACCTGCTGTGAATAATGAGCTTGCTTGGACTGTCAATTGGGGCTTCATCATGCTCGGTATTCTTATCCTCCTCTGGATATTGATATCTGTTTCTTGATCGTTCCTTGCTGTGAAATAAAACTGGCTATCGTATTGAAGCTCGTGGAAGGTGTCTGAATCACCTTGCAGCCGTGGCAGGGTTGTGATGGTACTCCATCTCAACCCTGTGGTCATCCTACTGTTAAACTGTTCTGCTCGCAAACCTACGGAGGCGTCGAACCCAACTCATGCAGCCTGCGGCGGGCTTCTTCCAACCGTCTGGGATCAGCGGTGTGGTTGATCTCATCCCGGTAGAGTTGCACTGCCTTGGAACTGTCAGCCAGCGATTTGTCGTACAGGCGGGCTGCTCGGATGCGGGCTTCATTGGTTGTCGAGGGGTTCCATTGGAAGCTGCGTTCATAATAAGTCGCAGCACGGCGTAGCTGCTTGAACGCTCGGCTCTCGTAGATGTCGCCCAGATGGAATGCTGTTTCGGAAAGCTTGTCGCTCTGCGGATAGAGATTGATTAACTGTTGAAACAGTAATTCAGCCCGGCGGTAGTTGTCATCCAGTTCCGAACCCCAGCCTTTGCTCTTAAATGCTTGGGCCCGGCGGAAGAGTTCATTGGCTTCCGCAATGTTCTGATTCGGAACCAGCGTCGGCGGAGGCACATCGAGATCGAGTCGATAGGCCCGCTTCGAAATGCGATGGTAAGCGAGCAGTTCTTCTTCCACCCAGCGGACACGCTCATAGTCGCCGTTACGAAGGTACTGGGCACGAAGCTCTTCCAGTGAAGTCTGATATTCGGTGCGTGCGGTCAACACCCGCTTGACAGCAGTGATGTCATCCTTGGTGTTAACAGGGTTGCCAGTGCTACTGCTGCCGCCGTTATTGCTGCTGTTGTTACTGGTGGAAGAGTTGTTCTTCGAATCCTGTGCAGGCATCGCACCCAGGAACAGCGTCGAGATGATGAACCATCGCATGGTGAGAATCCCCCTCGTCAGGGGCTATCCTCACGCCAGCTTGGCTTGCTCCCCGGTGTTCGCGAGCACCTGGTGCGATGTTGAGGACAACCCCGATTTTCCGTCAGCCCTGCCGAAGATCATCCGCCCGGCCGAGGTCTGCAACACGCTGGTGACAGTCATGTTGATGTCCTGGCCAATCAGGGCCCGGCCCTGTTCGACAACGACCATGGTGCCATCGTCGAGGTAGCCCACGCCTTGCCCAATCTGATCGCCAGCTTTGATGAGCTTGACCTTCAGCACTTCACCGGGGAGCGCGACGGATTTCATCGCATTCGCCAGTTCGTTGATGTTGATCACTTCCACGCCTTGCAGTTGAGCCACCTTGTTGAGGTTGTAATCGTTGGTAACAACCCGGGCACTCAAGCTCTTGGCGAGGATCACCAGCCGTTGATCGACTTCGTTCACTTCCTGCAGTTCCGGGATATTGCCTTCGTGAATCTGCAGGTCCACCTTGGGGTTGGACTGCATTCGCTTGAGCATATCCATGCCACGTCGGCCACGGTTGCGTCGCAGCTTGTCGCTCGAATCAGCAACATTCTGCAACTCCTGCAGCACGAAACGCGGAACGATCAGGCGCGTGTCGATAATCTTCGTATCGCAGATATCGGCAATGCGGCCATCGATAATCACACTGGTATCCAGAACCAGGGCTTTGCTCCCCTTGATCTGTTTGGAAAATTCCACGTAGGGGATGATGAACCGGAAATCATCTTTAGTCTGGAAAAGCGTACTGACACAGATGTAGCAGAAAAACAGGATGACCAGGATACGCAAGGGAAACGTCAGCCATTTGGTGTTTTCACCATCCAGGATCGGATCGATGGCCTGACTGAACAGATTGCCAAACAGCAATCCCAGCATCAATCCGAAGTAGATAGCTGAAAGAGAAGTAATCTGCTTGTTCTTGGTAAAGATGTCGAGGGCAATGACTGCCACGACACCAATAAGAACTCCGATAAAAAACAGCGAAGGAGTCCAGGGGCCGAATTGGCCAGCCTTACTGCCATCGATCTTGCTGCTTCCTTCGAGGGCGATCGACGTGGCCACCCCTAACGAAAGGATGATGAAGATGGCGCGCACCACCCACAGTAAGAACGTATTTCTGGGCTTCGTGATCATGAGATTTTCACCTCAGTGCAGACCCATAACGATGGCGCAATAGCGAATCGCTATTTCCAGCTGATGATTGAAGCGAGAGCTGACTGCGAGTCTGCGGTAGGAAATGTCATCTCTCACGATAATGGAGAATCATATCTGACTTTCCGGAAGATTGGAATAGCTTACTGTGCTCAATTGCTGCTAATCGGTCAGTCATGCCTGAAACGTAGTCACCAACGGTACGAACTACCGATCCTTGTCTGGCTCGTTCAGCATGGAACTCCGGCATCAGCTTCGGATTATCGGTATAAGCCTCAAAAAGCGAACGAACGATCTGCTTCCCGCGACTGGCCATCTGCAAGACATCGGGATGATGGTACACCTTTTCGACGAGGAACTGCCTGAGTTCCTTGATCACTGGTAGGAGACTAGTTCCCTCCTGAACCTGTGGCTCCGGCAGTGCCTTCACGGCATCGACGCTCTCTACCTTCGCTGCTCCAATGTTAGCCTTGGTGGCTTGCAGCATCTCCCGTTCCCGCCAGGCCAGCAGATAACGAAGCACCGTGGGAATCAGTCTCGCAGCGGGGATGGTTCCATGCTGCTTCAAGAGTGCAGTCTCCGCTTCCCGCCAGAACTGGAGTTGTCGCACCTGTTCCAGGGTAATGAGCTTCACCCCGAAGGCATCTTCGAGATCATGCACATCATAAACAATGCTGTCCGCCGCATCGACCACTTGTGCTTCCAGCGTCGGCTGCTGGATGCCTTGGCGATACTGTTGGACTTCGGGTACGTTTGGTCGCTTGCTGTGAAACGCCAGTGATTCCCGTACTTCCCATGTCAGATTCAGTCCGGGAAAGCCGGGATAACGTTGCTCCAGCTCTTCAACGATTCGCAGTCCCTGCCAGTTGTGCTCATAGCCGCCGTGGTCTTTCAGGCAGTCATCCAGCGCTGCTTCGCCGGCATGGCCAAACGGCGGATGTCCCAGATCATGAGCGAGGGCGATGGCTTCGGTCAGGTCTTCGTGCAGGCCCAACTGCCTTGCCACTGTTCGGCTGACCTGAGCCACTTCCAGAGTGTGGGTGAGCCGGGTACGGTGATGATCGTTGGTGCCCCAGACCAATACCTGAGTCTTGGCAGTGAGGCGACGAAATGCGGAAGCATGGAGGATACGATCCCGATCTCGCTGGTAGATTCCCCGATAGGGATGATCTGCTTCCGGGTAGCGTCGCCCCTTGGAGCTCGCTTCATCCATGCTAAAGGCTGCTCTCATTTCACCATTGTATTGGTAAAAAATGAAGGAAAGCGTTGCAGTACATGGATGGTAAGATAGGATAGAGCAAACCCTCTGTTTCCCCGTCCATCACCGTGCCCGGAACGAAACGATGCTCAGTACGATGCTCTTCGCAGAAAGCGCCTTCATCAAGTTTGTCACTCACGATACGCTCTTTGCTGTCGTGCTGTTTACCATGACCTTTATTGGTGCCGTGCTCGTCGTCTGGCGACTCTGGCTCAACTACAATGCGAAGACTGATCTCAACCTGTTCCTTCCCAAGTTCCAGGAAATCCTGAACAAGGAAGGCATCGATGGTGCCCTCAAGTTCTGCAAGGCACAACCCAAGAACGAATACATCCCCAGCACCCTCTTCGTTGCTGCCCTCGAAAAGCAGAAGGAAGGCCTGGCTGCGATGCGGAAGTCGATGGCCAACGCGGTCGAACTCGAAATTCTCCCAGCACTCAACTTCCTGCTCCCCACCATCCTCGCCTTCGCCAAGATTGCCACGATGGTCGGGCTGCTCTTTACTATCATCTCGATGATCGGCACCTTCTCGGCACTGGGTGAAGCCAGTGAGAAGGGTACCGGCGGACAGGCACAAGCTTCCGCTGAAATCGGTTTGGCACTCTTCGCCACGATGCTTGGTCTGCTCACTGCTATTCCACTGGTGTTCACCCACACCCTCTGCAAGGCGTGGATTCACAAGTACGACATCAAGATGAAGAACGCTGGCCAGAAGCTGCTTCTTCTCACCCAGGCCGCCAAGACCACTCCGCCCATGCAAGGTGGTGCCGTCGCCGCCGTCGTTCCCTCCGGCCGACCGATGGCTGCTCAGGTTATCCGCTAGCTTTAGGGTTGTTGGTTTTGGATGAGTTGTTTGTGGTTGGTTGTTGGTTGTTAGTGAATACAGGACGATAAGCATTTCGCTCGTCAGTCCCTAACAACATTCAACCAACAACCAGCAACAAACAACCAACAACTTCTCTCAACTCAACGCTTCACCGAACACCGAGTATCATGGCCACTGACGCCCCCCGTTTCTTTAACGTCTGGCTCGTCCAACCAAACACGGTCTACCGTGGTGTGCCTTTCACCGTCGTCTGCGACTGGATTCAGGAAGGCCGACTCCTCGGACGTGACTGTGTTCGTACTCCCGGCGCTCCTGCCTGGGAATACCTCGATGCCCACCCACTGTTTGTTCCCTACTTCGATGGCAGCGCTCTGCCAACAGCTCAGGATGCTGCCGAGGCGCTCTCCCCCATTGAGATCGACTTCGGCCCCAAGAAGCCACCGGAAGAAGAAGATGACGAAGTGGACATGATCCCGCTCATCGATATTTCGATGGTGCTGCTGGTCTTCTTCATGATGACTGCACAGAACCTGATGACGCAGGCTCCGTTCAAGATCCCAGCTGTGCAGATGTCCGAAATTGCTGACCAGAAAGGCAATGTCGTCATCAGTGTTCGCATTGATCCTGACGATCCGGAGAAGCGGAAGATTGCCTATCACTTCAAAGAGAACATGACTGACAAGTTCACCGAACAGGAAGTGCTGGATAAGGTGAGGGCAGAGAAGGCAGAGCGGGGGACGAACCTGAAGGTACTGCTTCAGGTGGAAACCACCATTGCCTTTGATCGAGTTCAATCCCTGATGATGGGCCTCGAAAGCATGGGCCTGACACCGGTTGCCAAGGTTGGCCCCAAAGCCAACGCACCAGGCGCTGCTCCAGCACAATAAGGAATACACATGTCCTGGCGATTACGACATGAAGGTTCACCCCAGCCCATCGGCCAACCGCTTTCCACAGAACAAATCGTGGAAGGGATGAAAGATGGTGTCTACGCTTTGTCCGACGAGGTCAAAGGCCCTGCTGATGCCAAGTGGACCAGGCTGGAAAAGCACCCCCACTTCGCCGAAGTAGCTGATGTGGTGCAGGCCATCAATGAACAGGTGGAACACGAAATCGATGATAACAACATCGATATGAATCCACTGATCGATGTCTGTCTCGTGTTGCTGGTGTTCTTCATCCTGGCTACCACCATGTCTGTCATGGAAAAGGTGTTGCGACTGCCAAGCAACAAGCAAGCAGATAAGAAGCCTCGACAGTTACCGCCTGATCAACTGCAAAAGTACATCATGGTGAAGGTGGAAAAGAAAGGCTCCGAGACGGTCTATAACGTCAACGACTATGCAGCCACGGAAGACAAACTGGCGCGTGAACTGGAAAGACTGGTTCGCGAAGGCAAATCGGAAATGATCCTCGAAGTTGGTCCCGGAGTCGACTTCGGCAGCTACACCATTGTCATCGACAAAGCCCGTGAAGCCCGGATCGACAAGATTCTGACCAAGGCACCGAATAAGGGAGGTGGCAGTAAAACCGGGCCACCCGCTAAGGCGCCAACAAAGTAACTGGCTCACTAAGCAAAAACTGCTCCCCTCTCCCTCCCGGAGAGAGGGGCTGGGGGTGAGGGGTTCTTTCTGCGGCGAAGCCCTACATGTAAAGCAAACAGTGTTACGCCATCCGCTCATCCTGGTGCATGGTCTCTTTGGCTTCAACAGCTGGCGCATCGCCGGCTGGGAAGCCATCTGTTATTTCCGTGGCATCGCGGAAGCCCTTCGTGGGAAAGGTATCCGGGTTGCTGTCCCCCGCTTGAGTGCTACCTCATCCGTTGCCTGCCGGGCTGGTGAACTGAAGACCTACATCCATCAGCACTTCCCCACAGAGAAAGTCCACATCATTGCCCACAGCATGGGTGGTCTCGATGCCCGCTACGCCATCAGTTCCCTAGGCCTCGATCAGCACACCATTTCACTCACCACCGTAGGCACTCCCCATCGAGGCACCACCGCCGCTGATCTCGGCGTCTGCAACCTCGAAGGCTACGTCAAACCCTGGTTCCAGTTTCTACGCATCCCCCATGAAGCCTTTTACGACCTCATGACAGCAAGCTGCCAGGCCTTCAACGAGAAAGTAGTCGATGCTCCTGATGTGAACTATTACGCTATCGCCGGCCGCAACAGCGGTGCCTGGCTCAGCCCCGAATGGTGGATCCCCTACGGCGTGGTCATGTTCCGTGAAGGCATGAACGACGGCATCGTCTCTGTCACCTCCGCCTGCCACCACTACCCCCACGAAATCTGGGACGGCGATCACATGAGCCTCGTCAACTGGCCCAACCCCCGAGCCATCGCCCAAGGCATCTGGCGAGCCCGACCAGAACAATACCTCAAAATCGCCGAGAGATTGAAACAACTCGAACAGTGAAGCTCTGTTCTCCAAAACGCAGTGAATTTCTGAGCCACGCACGTCAATAAGTGGCTTGCGAAGTAAATATTGTCGTCGCCAACCGCTCCCTCACGATCGCGGCTCTGTGTTGTAACCCTTCGCCAGGGTGCCAGGTGCCGTGCCCACCCCTAGGTGGGCATGACGGAATAGAGAGACACCAGTTGCGATTTTCCGCGTGCATTACTCCTCGTTCGAAATTACAATGAAGACAAGTCGCACCGCAAACGCTGTAAGCGATACAACGAACCGTGTTTTCAGCGAAGACCGTTTCTGAGCAAGGGTCGTTCTTGCCACTGGATGTTGGCAACGGGGAGGAGGATATGATCGCAACCTGTACGAACCGACGGTCATCCATCAACAGATCGATTACTTTCACGGCAATCCGGTGAAGCGAGGTCTGTGTCAGAAGGCAGAAGAATGGCCTTGGTCGAGTGCTTGAGAACATGCCAACCGAGGTAGTGGCCCACTTTCACCGGATTTGGAGTCACTGCCGAGACTATTGGTCACGGTTTAGTCGTAGGGTGGGTCGAGCGTGTGAGCTACTTAGCACAGGTGTTCGTGCGAAATGCAGCTCGCCCCACCATCGGATGGCATCAAGATGGAATGGATCGCGAAGTGTTGGTGGGCTACTCAGGTTCGGGCACATCGATGGGAAAATGCATTTCTCCTCCACCTTCGCCCCAATTCATGGGGTAGAAACCTTCTTTGACGTAACGATGGAAAGTAGACCAGGGATAATCCCGCACACGCTGCACCAGGCGATGCTTGACAGGGTTGTAATGCAGATAGTCGAAGTGGTGGATATAGTCATCTTCGTTATCAATAGTGTGTTCCCAGAAGCGTCGTTGCCAGATGCCACGTTCTTTCTTGAGTTTGCGCGATATTGAGACAGACCCTTCCGTTCCGCCGGCAGCAAGATAGTTTTCCGTGAATCGTTCCTTGATCAATTTCCAGCGTGTGGAGAAGTCCGCGTCACCAGTGGGCAATGTCCAAAGGGCATGCAGGTGGTCGGGCAAGAGTACCCAGGCATTAATGGAAAACGGGTGATTTTGGCGTACATGTTCGATGGCTTCCCGCAGATATTGCCTGACCAGCGCTGAAGTTAGCATCGGCCGACGATGGTAAGTGACCACTGTAAAAAAGAAGGTTGCCCCTGCCACATAGTTACGACGATAGCTTGACATGAAAAGCAAGATAGCAGAGAGTGATGTGGGTTGCACGTGAAAGTTTCATGGTATAGGTGTTCACGCGAAATGTAGCTCACGCTACCATCCAGGAAGGGTTGAGAGCAACGCGAGGTATTGGTGGGGCGAGCTTGTTCTCGCTCGACAACAAGGGATAAGTAGCTCTATCGCTCGACCCACCCTACTTTTCTGTCTGAGCCACGCACGTCAGTAAGTGGCTTGCGAAGTAGATATCATCATCGCCAACCGCTCCCTCACCATCGCCAACCGCTCCCTCACGGTCGCGGCTCGTTGTCGTAATGAGACAGTATGAGACACGATGAGACACCCAACTCCAACTTTCTCCACAATTCCGCCGTCTGTTCACTATGTCGCGCCAAACACGATAGGTAAGAATGGCTCTACACCATAACTGTGGAGTCAAGTCATGTTCACCGAAGTAGCCATCAGCCAGTTTTCCAGCACACAGCAAACCCAATGGTTTCTGCCCAATCTTCTCCCCAAGGGCAAGCTCGTCTTTCTGCAAGGCCCCACGGGCGTGGGCAAATCCGTCGTCGCTGCTCATCTGGCAACTCTCGTCGAACAGCAACTGAACCCCGAAACACCTGACAAGGTGATCTGGCTCACGCACCCAGAGAATGCAGCCACCCATGCCCGCTACCTGGCTCAGCAGCAGGCGAACCGCGTAGCACTTCACATCATTGATCCATCTCTAGTCGAATCGTACGGCAACGAAGCACCCACCGATTTTCAGTGCAGTCTGCTCTACGATACCAACTTCGCGGATGGCGTACTCGTCGTGGTCGATTCACTCGAGGACCTGTGCCCGGCCTTCTTCCAGATTGATCTGGAAGCACAGCAAGCACTGCTCCGCGAGTTCGAAGAGCATGCCGAGAAGTATGGCATCACCTACCTCTTCCTCCATCAAGGCAAACGCAGCCAGTGTATCTTCCACCTCAGCAACCGGCTGAACCGCTTCACCCTCGAAGTGAAACACCACGGCCAGGACACCAGGCTACTGACGATCATCAAGAGCCAGTTCGGTCCCAGCAATCTGACTCATGTCCTGGAGTTCAACGAAACAGGCGAGCTCAGTATCTGTGAACTGACAGCCGACGAACCGATGCCACAGTCTAGAAAGAAGCCCGGCCCCGCATCAAGCGCTGCTGCGATCGCGCAGAAGCTGAGCACACTGTTGACAGAACCCACACTCGTCTGTGAAGTCCGCAAGGTGCTGCAAAGCGAAGGCCACACCCCCAACGCCATCCGGCAGGCCATCAAACAATCCAAGGTGGCTACCGTCAAGAAAGGCAAAGACTGGTGGTACCAACTCGCCAGCGGCCCACTCTGTAACTCGACAACTCCACAACTCGACAACATGAATCAGGATGTTCATGAGGAGCATGCAACAACGCAACTCCTCAACTCGACAACATGACTTGCTACTCCGGCAAAGGCTTCCCCTTCGTCTCTGGAGCAAAGGGCAACATGGCGATGCCGATGAGGAAGACGCTACACATGACAACGCCAGCGTAGCGAAGGCCCTCCATCTTGCTGTAGCCTTGCGCTGCAGAGAACACATTGCTGACCAGGAAGCCAAACATGAATGGCCCGAGGGCAGCCACGAACCGGCCGACGTTGTAACAGAAGCTGGTGCCCGTGCTGCGTAGTCGGGTCGGGAAAAGTTCAGGGAAGTAGATGGCCAGCACAGCAAAGATGGAGAGCAGGCAGAACCCCATGATCGGGGTCAACCAAAACGTCATGCTTGCCGTGTTGAACATCCAGAACGTGGCTGCTGTGGCAATCATGGCACTGGAGAAAGCAAAGAAGAAGGCCCACCGGCGGTTCAACCGTTGTGCCAGGTAGCCAAAGTAAATCATGCCGAGGGCTGCACCCAGGTTCAAGAAGAAGGAGTAAAGCCCACCCCAGATCTTCACCCGACCTGCCAGTTCATTCCCTTGCAGGCCTTCCGCCGAAAGGTTTTCCTTGATGACTCCCATCGCTAGTTGCACGCCGAAGAAACCAATTCCCCACAGGCCAACCACAGCTGCAAAGCCAATCCCGAGGCCAACGAACGCATGGTACCGCCAGCGAGCATTGCCAAACAACTCAGCATAGGAGCCTCGCTTTTGCCCTTTTGCTTCAGCCCAGCGTTCCGGTTCCTTGAGCTTTCGTCGTACCAGAAGTGCGATAAGGGCCGGTATGGTACCAATGAGGAACGCAATCCGCCAGCCAGTGAGGGGCAGCCCCAGCAGCGTCAGCCCTTTCAGGTGGCCTTGCATCTCCAGTACACCCAGCAGAATGTAGATGAGTGCTGCAGCACAGTTGCCAATGGCAGAGAAGGCCTGAAGCAGACCAAGCGTATACGGTCTCGCCCGGTCAGGCATCACTTCCGCAACGAGTGCCACGCCGACGGCAAACTCACCACCCACACCCAAGCCAGTGAGGAAGCGGAACAGCGAGTAATCCCAGAACCCGGTCGCGAAGATGGAGATGCCGGTAAACACGGAGTAGACCACAATGGTAATCAGCATGGTCTTCACTCGACCGATGCGATCGCCCATCACGCCAAAGACGAGCCCACCGACGGCCCAGCCCATGAGGAAAATGGCAGTCGCATAGCTGCCTGCCGATTGTACTTCAGGGGAGTTGGCCGGTTGCTTGAGGAGTTCCGCCAGGGCATCGTTGCGAGTCAGCACGAAGAGTTGCTGATCCATGCAATCTGCCAGCCAGCCTACCGCCGCCACGAGGAAGACAAACCAGTGATACCGAGTCATCTCGCTCCACCAGGGAGCGTTGGGGGCTGGGGTTGCTGACATGCAGTCTCTCAAACAAAAAAGGTAGGCTGCGTTAGCCTACCGGATGGATGATAGAAGTGCCAGCTACTTCTTTCCTGGCGTTGCCATGAACTGGTTACTGGGTACGGTTTCTACCTTGTCCACTTTGACGGTGCCAGGTTCCACCTTCCGGTTGGGACCGCAACCCAGCAGTGCGAAGACAACAAGGATCCAGAGGGGACGCATGGTATTCCTTTAGTCGATGAGAAGATCAGGATTGAACCGCTGGCCATCTTTCCAGCCAGCCAGAAGTTGAAGTGTCTTGAACTCGGGAGTCCATTGCGTTTCGGGAAGCCAGGCTTCACTCTTGGCACCATCAAATCGCAATGTACGGACTGAGCCGTCTGCAAAACAGAACTGCACCCCAGCGGTATGATTACTGGCAAAACTCAAAAAGCCACTTCCCCGACTCAGCCCCTGATAGACCGGCAGTGAACCGATGCTGGCCCATGCCAGCGGTGCTAGTTCCCCAAACATGGACGCTTTCACTACCACTTCACCAAAGAGCAAAATATTACTCGTTCCATCTTTCACCGTTGCTTGCCCGAGCGTGATGGCACTTCGCTGTGTCAGCAATCCTGGTATCGCTTTCTTCTGGATTGATGACGAAGAAACCCCGACTACTCCGCCGTACACACCGACATAATTCGTACGACCGAGAAGCTGCGATTGGGAGGTAGATACGTAGCCGGTCGCGAAGAAACTGGGAGCGCCCCCTGATTCACCGATAAGCTGATAGACATAGTCCGAAGTGGCTGCCTGTTCATAAAGAGTATCGCTGGGACAGGTAAATAGGCCGATGCGTACCTGCCCAACATCAGGTTGCAGATTGGCCACGTTCGTGGTCCAGTGAGGTGAGTTGTTGGATAAACTCAAAGGCATCACTTGTGTTCCCATGCCAGGATCCGTCGAACGGAAGGCTTGTCGCAGGTTGTCCTGTTCCAGGTAGGGAAGAATAGCAAAGTGTACCCCAACGCATGTACCGCTGATTTGAGGAGTCTTCGTTAGATTGGCGGTACCATACAGCCCGGCTGGCAACTTCTTGTAGTCAGTATGAAAATTGTGGGTGGCGATCCCCATCTGACGCAGATTGCTAGCGCAAACCATAGCATTAGCTGCCTCCCGAACCCGTTGTACTGCAGGGAGCAGAAGTGCCATCAGCAGGCCGATGATCGCTATGACCACCAGAAGTTCAATTAATGTGAATGCCTTACGAGGCAAGATGAAATGGATTGACATGACAGTACCTCTGCAAATGAAATGCCTGGAAAATGGCTCTGATACTGGTACTGCCAATCAGTGTGAGAAATTAACATCATGTCTGAATTATTTTTGCAACATCGCCTGATTGAACTGCTGACTCGTGCCCGGTGCGATGGTGAGCCACTTCCATTCACCCTCTTTGAGAAGTCGGCACAAGTACATGATCTGCCCAACGTGGTAAGCCGTATGGGCCAGCGAACGCTGGATCGCCCGGATGACGCTGAGCTTCTCACCACGGATGGTAATGAACTTATCCAAGTCACTTGGCTGCAGTGCACGGAGTTCATTGAAGAGAATCCTCCAACTCGCTTCCCAGGCTGCCAGCAATGAAGCTCTGGTATCACTGGAAGTAATGACGAACTCCATATCTCGATTCCGGTCCGGTTTCTCGCCATCTTCGGTGAGGAAGTGCAGCCAGCGCGATCGTAGGTTCCCTGCTACGTGCTTGATAGTGATGCCAACACTGTGTGAACGAGGCCCAAGCGGTTGCAGGAAACTCAGCTCGGAATCGAGTTGGGCGATGGCCTGATCGGCCCAGGTTTTGTGTTGCTGATAGACAGCGGTGGTTTCTTCAAGGAAGAGTTGTCTGACAGGGTCCATCACAAGCTCCACTTGGTAAGTGGTAGCAATTGTAGCGGTTATGGAGGCGACGATTGTGAGAGAAAAATCGCTCAAAATATTATCCAGATTTCGAGGGCGCAGCCAGCCTGCGTAGTCTGCAAACTTTAGCTAACCATCCCAGCCATACCTAGGCCGTTCAGTTGTACAGTCATTCCCAAGAAAATGTGCAATTCTGGGGTTGCATCGCTTGAAGTAGTACCCCTTCCTAGCCCATGATGTACTGAGTGAGGAACACGCTTCCTACGAACTTGAGCAGAAGCAGGCGATTCACGAAGATTCGCCCTTCGGAGGTAAGAACTATGATGAACCTGACTATTACACGTTTTAGCCTGTTGATACTAGGAGCGCTGGTATTTGCTGCTCCTGCTTCAGCTGGCTGGCAAAGCCCTTTCGAACTGACTTGCTTCCGCAAGAAGCAACCACAGGCTGTTTACTACATGGCACCGCCCACGGTGGTAGCTCAGTCGCCTTGTTGCAATCAGCAGCCAGTGGTAGCGAATTTTGTCGCTCCACCAAGTACCTGCACTCAGTTCGTGCCCCGAACGGTTACTCAGCAGGTAACCAACTACCAGCCACAGACGGTGATGGAACCTCGCACCGAGATGCGAACCAGCTTCTTCTATGAACCAGTCACTACCTATCGTCAAAGCTTCGCCTTCGATCCTTGCAATTGTGGTTGGAAGCAGGTCACTACTCCTGAGACAACTTTCCAGCTTCGTTCACAAAGCACTCCGGTGACCACCTTTGTCCAGCGGACTCAGATGGTTCCTGTCACCCAGTTCCGTCAGATGACCTACTTCGAACCACAAACGACCGTCACCACGACACCAGCACCAATCGTAGGCCCCTGGACGACCACTCCTCCCGCGACCACTGCTCCGGTGAGTGCAACTATCACCCCAGCACAGTCCCAGACTTTCTCGCCACCTCCTGGTGTGCAGGAAAGCACTAACCCGAATGCTGCAGTGCAGGAATCACGAACCCCCGGTACTGGAACGAATGACAGTCCTCTGTATCGTCCCAATGGCAATCAGCCTGGCC
>WBZX01000355.1_pt1 | contig 43063 bp, 40 predicted proteins | sample 5204211 | NCBI WGS metagenome assembly WBZX01 (sample SAMN12344362, study PRJNA552823) | activated sludge metagenome | biome: Activated sludge suspended growth; feature: Nitrification reactor; material: Wastewater; isolation source: activated sludge from nitrification reactor of wastewater...
GGCGCAGGCGGGTCAGCGGTCGCAGTCCACGCGACAGCCCAAACCAGACAAGCATGACGGCCAGCGGAATGATGATGAATTGCGGCAGGATGACGCTGGCGACGATCTTGTTGGCGAGTTGACTGCGTTTTTCTGTCGTTTCACCCACTTCAACAATGATCCATTGCGATGAAGTCATCTGGGGTTCGGCCAGATAGGTGTAGGCCATGCGCAGATCCTGCCCCTTGAAGTCACCGTCCCGCATATAGATTTCGCCGGGCACCACCGAATCGTCGGTCGGCAGCTTGAACACAGGCAAATCCTTATCGCCGGCCAGCAATTTTCCATCACCACCGACGACATGAAAATAGACGCTATCCGTTTCGTCCGCCCGGAGCAGGGCGCGGGCAGAGGCCGGCAGTGACAAGATCGGTTTGCCGTTTACCAGCTTGACCTGACGCGCAATCGCGGCGACGTGCTCACGAAGCGCCTGGTCGTAAGGAAAATTGGCGACGTTGTTGGCGAAGTAATGGGTAAAGGCAATGCTCAACGGCCAGACAAACAACAGGGGCGCCAACATCCAGTCGAGAATCTCGCCAAATAGCGAGCGCTCGGTTTCCGAGGTCGATGGTGATCCGCTAGTCACCCTGGGGCCGTTCAAGGCAATAGCCAAGGCCACGCACCGTGGCGATCTTTACCCCACCGGCCTCGATTTTCTTGCGGAGGCGATGGACGTATACCTCGATCGCATTATGACTGACCTCTTCTCCCCAGCCGCAAAGGTGATCCACCAGCTGATCCTTGCTGACAAGTCGCCCCATGCGATTGAGCAGCACTTCAAGAAGGCCGATTTCCCGTGCCGACAAATCCAGTGTTTCTCCGTGTATCTGGGCAACACGACCAATCTGATCGTAAGCAAGCGCCCCGCACTGGATGGTCGGTGATGTACCGGCAGAACGGCGAGTCAGCGCTCGCACACGGGCTTCGAGCTCAGCCAGCTCGAACGGCTTGACCATGTAGTCATCGGCGCCCAGATCAAGCCCTTTGACGCGATCACCCGTACCGTCGAGCGCAGTCAGGATCAACACGGGCAATTGCGAGTTGCGCGCCCTGATACGCTTGAGCAGCTCCAAGCCGGAAAGCTTCGGCAAGCCAATGTCGAGAATCAGCAAATCGTAGGCGACGGTGAGCAATGCCGTATCGGCATCCATGCCGTTGGGCGCCCAGTCCACTGCGTATCCGCCCTGACGCAGGGAGCGGGATAGTCCATCGGCGATGATGGTGTCGTCTTCAGCTATAAGAATGCGCATGTATCGGTTTTGGCCCTTGCCGGCGTAAGATTTCTGTAAGCCTGTCGCATTACTCTATGCGGGCTGTTCTCCTTTTATGGTCTTTGGAGTGTGCGGTTCTACCGCTGCTCAGGGGGTTACCCGATCCTGCACTGGGCGACCCCCTACCGTTTTTTCCCCCGCTAAACAAACAGAGTCTATCAAATATTTTGCCCTGCGATTTTTGCAGTGCACAAGCACGTCCACGTTTTTTGGATTGCTACGGTCAACCGGAAAAATTCCACGAAATTCAAAACGAAAAAAAGCCCGGGTTGCCCCGGGCTTTTTCTGTTTGAAGCGACTTGCTTAGTGGCCGCTGGCGCCGGAAGCACCAACACCAGTTTCCGAACGAACTTCCTGATCGGCAAACAGGGCACGTTCCTTCTTGGCCTGCTCGCTGCTGTCGGTAATCGAGAACAACCAGATACCAACGAAGCCGATGGTCATCGAGAACAAGCAAGGCGAGGTGTAGGGGAACCAGGCAGAACCCTTCGGATTACCCAAAACGGCTTCCCAGATGGAGGAAGACAGAATGGTCAGAATCACGGAGGAAGCCAGGCCCAGGAAGCCACCAACGACCGCACCGCGCGTCGTCGTGTTCTTCCACAGCACGGACATGAAGAGCACCGGGAAGTTAGCCGAAGCAGCGATCGCGAAAGCCAGGGAAACCATGAAGGCGATGTTCTGCTTTTCGAAGGCAATACCCAGGATAACGGCAATCACGCCCAGACACAGGGTGGTGATACGGGAAACACGCAGCTCGGAAGCGGAATCGACGTTACCCTTCTTGAACACCGTAGCGTACAAGTCGTGGGAAACAGCAGACGCACCCGACAGGGTCAGACCGGCAACCACAGCCAGGATGGTAGCAAAGGCAACCGCGGAGATGAAGCCGAGGAAGACGTTACCGCCGACCGCTTTGGCCAGGTGGATAGCAGCCATGTTGTTACCACCGATCAGGCCGCCCTTGGGATCAAGGAATTCCGGATTGGTCAGCACAAAGGTGATGGCGCCGAAACCGATGATGAAGGTCAGAACGTAGAAGTAACCGATCCAGGTGGTTGCCCAGAAAACGGACTTGCGGGCTTCCTTGGCATCCGGCACCGTGAAGAAGCGCATCAGGATGTGCGGCAGACCAGCGGTACCGAACATCAGGGCCATACCGAAGGAGATGGCAGAGATCGGATCCTTGACGAAGTTACCCGGGCCCATGATGGACAGACCCTTGGCAGCAGCAGCCGCAGCCACATCAACGGTCGCCGCATCGGCACCCGCCTTGACCGCCTCGGCAGTCAGCGCCTTGGTAGCCAGAATCGTCTTGATCTCAACAGCCTTGGCAAACATCGCTTCCGGGCTGAAACCGAAATGGGACATGACCATCAATGCCATGAAGGTGGCGCCACACAGCAGCAGACAGGCCTTGATGATCTGCACCCAGGTGGTGGCAGTCATACCGCCGAACAGCACGTAAACCATCATCAGCGAGCCGACGATAATCACTGCCATCCAGTATTCCAGACCGAAGAGCAGCTTGATCAGCTGACCGGCACCGACCATCTGGGCGATCAGGTAGAAGGCCACAACGATCAGGGTGGAGGTCGCGGCAAAAGCGCGGATCGGGGTCTGGGCGAAGCGATAACCGGCCACGTCGGCAAAGGTGAATTTGCCCAGGTTGCGCAGACGCTCTGCCATCAGGAAGGTAATGATTGGCCAGCCAACCAGGAAGCCGATGGCATAGATCAGGCCATCGTAACCGTTGGCCATCACCGCGGCAGAAATACCGAGGAAGGATGCGGCGGACATGTAGTCACCCGCAATAGCCAGACCGTTCTGGAAGCCGGTGATGCCGCCACCACCGGTGTAGAAGTCAGCCGCCGACTTGGTCTTGGCAGCAGCCCACTTGGTGATGAACAGGGTACCGACAACAAAGGCACCGAACATCATGATGGCGGTCCAGTTGGTCGGCTGCTTCTCGGCCTGACCGAGGTCAGCGCCGGCAGCATAAACTGCACCGGCAGCGGCCAGCAGGGCTAGCATGCCCGCCAGTTGCTTAATGTATTTCGCCATTACTTGGCCTCCTTGATGATCTCTTCTTTGAGTGCGTCGAACTCGGTGTTGGCGCGGCGCACGTAGATGCCAGTAATGATGATGGTAAAGGCGATGACAGCGAGACCAATCGGCATGCCGACCGTCATCACGCCCGTGGCGCCCAACGGCTTGGCCAGGAAGGCCTTGTCGAAGGCGATCAGGCCGATATAGCCGTAATAAACCACGAGCATCAGAAGGGTCATGACCCAGCCGTAGGTGTTACGAGTGCTTCTCAGCTGCTCGTATTTCGGGTTGGCCCGAATTTTCGCGTAAATGTTGCTTTGCATTGATTTGCTCCTCAGATTTTTGTTTATAGAGGCATTGCTGCGAAGCGTAATTTAGGCGAAGCGTCTTACAACTAACTTACAGCGCAAGAACCATCTTGAAATGCCAAATTGATATCGGTCAAGATATTGAAAAATAGACCATTTTCCCGGTTGACCGCGAAAAGCAAAAAGCCCCGCACAAGGCGGGGCTTTTCAAAGCGGTGAAGCTTGCGTGGCGGGAGATTACATCCCCATGCCGCCCATGCCACCCATACCGCCCATGCCACTCATGTCAGGCATGCCACCGGCCGGCTTGTCTTCAGCCAGCTCAGCCACCATGCACTCGGTGGTCAGCATCAGGCCAGCCACGGAAGCCGCGTTCTGCAGTGCGGTGCGGGTCACCTTGGTCGGGTCGAGAACGCCCATTTCGACCATGTCGCCGTACTCGCCGGTGGAAGCGTTGTAACCGTAGTTACCCTTGCCACGCTGGACCTTGTCGACCACAACTGAAGGCTCGTCACCAGCATTGGCGACGATTTCGCGCAGCGGCTGCTCCATGGCACGGAGGACGATCTTGATGCCAGCATCTTGATCGTGGTTGTCACCCTTCAGCTTGCCAACGGCAGCACGGGCGCGGATCAGGGCAACGCCGCCGCCGGCGACGATACCTTCTTCCACAGCAGCGCGTGTAGCGTGCAGGGCATCTTCAACGCGCGCCTTCTTTTCCTTCATTTCGACTTCGGTGGCGGCGCCAACCTTGATGACGGCAACGCCGCCAGCCAGCTTGGCCACACGCTCCTGCAGCTTTTCCTTGTCGTAATCGGACGAGGCTTCGTCGATCTGGATGCGGATCTGCTTGACGCGGGCTTCGATCGAAGCGGCTTCGCCGGCACCGTCGATGATGATGGTGTTTTCCTTGGAAACTTCGATGCGCTTGGCCTGGCCCAGATCCTTCAGGACAGCCTTTTCCAGCGACAGACCGGTTTCTTCGGCGATGACGGTACCGCCGGTCAGGATGGCGATATCTTCCAGCATGGCCTTGCGACGGTCGCCAAAGCCCGGGGCCTTGACGGCAACGGTCTTCAGGATGCCACGGATGTTGTTCACCACCAGGGTTGCCAGGGCTTCGCCATCGACATCTTCAGCAATGATCAGCAACGGACGGCCGGCCTTGGCGACTTGTTCCAGGATCGGCAACAGGTCACGGATGTTGGAAATCTTCTTGTCGTAGAGCAGGACAAACGGGTTTTCCATCAGGGCTTGCTGCTTGTCGCCATTGTTGATGAAGTACGGGGACAGGTAGCCACGGTCAAACTGCATGCCTTCGACGACGTCGAGTTCATTGGCCAGGGACTTGCCATCTTCAACAGTGATGACGCCTTCCTTGCCGACTTTTTCCATGGCATTGGCGATGATTTCGCCAATGTCAGCATCAGAGTTGGCGGAAATGGAACCGACCTGGGCGATTTCCTTGGTCGTCGTGCAGGGCTTGGAGAAAGCCTTCAGTTCGGCCAGCGTGGCGACGACGGCCTTGTCGATGCCGCGCTTCAGGTCCATCGGGTTCATGCCGGCCGCAACGTACTTCATGCCTTCGCGGACGATGGACTGAGCCAGGACGGTAGCGGTCGTGGTGCCGTCACCGGCGATGTCGGAAGTCTTGGAAGCGACTTCCTTGACCATCTGGGCGCCCATGTTGGCGAACTTGTCTTTCAGTTCGATTTCCTTGGCGACGGAAACGCCGTCCTTGGTGACCGTCGGGCCGCCGTAGGAACGCTCGAGCACGACATTGCGGCCCTTGGGACCGAGGGTGACCTTGACTGCGTCAGCCAGAACATTGATGCCTTCGACCATGCGGGCGCGGGCGGAATCACCGAATTTGACTTCTTTAGCTGCCATTTATAACTCCTGAATTTTGAACAGTATTTCGGGGTAACCGCGGCACTTAGGCCTGCAGAACGCCCATGATGTCTTCTTCACGCATGACCAGAACTTCCTGACCATCAACCTTGACGGCCTGGCCGGCATACTTGCCGAACAGAACGCGGTCACCCACCTTGACGTCCAGGGCGATCTGCTTGCCGTTATCGTCACGCTTGCCCGGGCCGATGGCCAGAACTTCGCCCTGATCCGGCTTTTCGCCAGCGGAATCGGGAATGACGATGCCGGATGCAGTGGTACGCTCGGCTTCAACGCGCTTGACGATCACACGGTCGTGCAAAGGACGGATATTCATAAATCTGACTCCTGAAAATAAGTTACAACAAACAAGAAATTGGCCGACCGCGTCAGGCGCGGATTCGGGAACGGAGTGAAGACGCTGTTAGCACTCCTCTCCGGTGAGTGCTAATAATAGGGGCGAGGTCAGCGAATTTCAAGAGGCGAATTTGCAAAAATCGTATTCAGCCAGTCTGGGGAGCGGTCAATGCCGTCTCTGGCGCCAGAAATACTGGCCGAACTGGAGTGCCCTTCAAGGCTGCTACCGGGTTGAAATTGGCGCGAAGCGATAAGCGTTGCGACCGGCCTGTTTGACCGCATAGAGCGCAGCATCGGCGCTCGCCCGGAGGCTGTCCGGATCATCGCCGTGCGCGGGATAGATGGCCACGCCAACACTGGCAGAGATTGACGCATCCCCCGCCCCCAGATGAAAAGGACGCGCCAACGCCGTCACCACCCGCTGGGCGACTTCTTCCACTTCCAGATGGCTGCCAACCTTGGGAAGAATGACTGCAAATTCATCGCCCCCCAGGCGAGCCACGGTATCCGACTGGCGAACCGCCTGCACCAATCGGTGTCCGGTTTCAACCAGCAATTCATCCCCCGCGGCATGGCCCAGCGTGTCATTGACCTCCTTGAAGTGATCCAGATCAACATAGAGCAGCGCAAAATCCTCTTTGTAGCGCCGCGCCTGGGTCAGGGCCACCTGCAGCCGGTCATAGAACAAGGTCCGGTTGGGCAGATCCGTCAGCGGATCGCTTTGGGCACGATGGCGAAGCAATTCTTCGACTTCCTTGCGCTGCGTAATGTCGATGAATGTCGCGACGTGCCGGCCTCCACTCTCCGCCCCCTCGCCGCGGATCGCCGATATTGCCAGCCAGACGACGTAGACCTTGCCATCGGGGCGACGATTCCAGAGCTCTCCGGCCCAATGCCCGTCCTGGTCCAGTGCCTGCCACATGCTATGGAAAAAGCCAGGCTCCTGTCGACCGGCGCCGAGGATGGATGGATCCCTGCCCAGCACTTCCTGAGGCCGATAGCCTGTAATTGCTGTAAAGGCGGGATTGATCTGGATAATCCGGTTCTCGGCGTCGGTCACCACGATGCCCTCCGCCGCACTCTCCATCACGGCGGCCGAAATCTGCAGCGCCCGTTCATTCGCCAGCTGGTCGGTCACATCGCGAACGCTGACCACCCATTGCGACTGGGTCAAACCGCTGTCGATACGGGCAACATGGACATCACCGGTCCGCACATGCGAGCCATCGGGACGGGCAAAGTGCAGGCGAATCATGGCCGACACCGGTTCGCCACGGGCTCGGCGGGCAAGGCGCTCTGCGGCCAGAGGCCGGTCCGCTTCGGCAATAAAGTCGAGCAGGGAATGATCCAATAACTGCTCGGACTGGAGCCCGATCATTGCCGCAGCCTGATCGTTGGCAAAGGTAATGATGAAATCCGGCGCCCGCATGATGATGATGGCGTTCTGGCTGGTTTCAATCACGGAACGATAACGGGCTTCACTTTCGCTGATCCGGCCTTCATTTTTCTTGCGCTCCGCGACTTCATCGAGCAATTTTGCATTCGCCATGGAGAGTGCCTGAGTCCGCTCGGCGATCAGTCGTTCCTGCCCGGCGGTCACCGCCTGTAGGCGAAGAAAATGGCGACGGGACCTTCTGATCACGTAATGCAGCAACAAGGCCACCATCACGCTGGCAGTACCGAGAGTCATCAGTACTCGGGTGCGCTGGGTGCTGCGAATATCGAGCATCTTCTGCGCCGGCATCGAAATGCTGATGCCGCCACGAACATCCCCCAGCTTGTAACCCTGATCGGCGTGGCACGTCAGACAGGCTGCCTTGACATAGAGCGGGGCCATGTAGCGATGGACCAAACCACTGTCGGTGTTCAGCAGCGACAGGATTTCGTGCTTTTGCCCGCTCTCGAAGGCCTGCAGTCCAAGGGTTTCCCATTCATCCGCCGCGTTTGCCGGACGTATGGGCTTCAGACTGGTGATATGGAATTTGACGCCATCCGCCTTCTCGGCAATTTCAGCAATCTGACGCGTCATGAAAGCCGGGTTGACCATGGTCAGGTGCTGCCCGTCGGTCGTCACCAGATCCCGTCTCGGGTGCTTCAGATAGGGATTGGGCTGGGTCGCTTCGGTGACGGGCACATAAACACCGCCATGCTGCGCATTCCAGTCGCGCGTCAATTCGACCAGCCGGAACAGCACGCTACCGCGTTCTCGCGCCAGACCTTCAAGGCTTTCGTCGATCTGACGAAACTCCATTGAAACACCCAGCGCCCCGAGTATTGCCACGAGCAGATAAGCCATCACCAACCAAGCCCGATAGCCCAGAGTCAAAAAGACACGACGCTCAAGGGAAGTCCCGACTGGGTCATTCATGGAACAACTAAGTCACCATTTTTAATTCGCAAATATAACAATAGCACCAAAACAATCAGCCACCCAGGGCTTTTACTCAATTGCCGTTGCATTTGTGCCGATGGCGGTGAGTGGTAGCCTACGCCCCCTTGTCGTATTTTCGAAGCTGCACGATGTCACCTCGCCTACTTCTCTCCCTGGCGCTCGCCAGCCTGCCCCTGCTGAGCATGGCCGATGGCCTGCCGCCCGATGTCCTCAAGGCGCTCAAGGCGGCGCAGATTCCCGCCAGCAGCGTTGCTGTCACGGTGCAACCGGTCGATGCAGCTGCCCCACTGGTCGCCCACAATGCCAGCCTGCCGATGAACCCCGCGTCGGTCATGAAACTGGTCACCACCTATGCCGCGCTCGACTTGCTCGGCCCCGCATACACCTGGAAAACCACGGTATGGACCGAGACTGCTGCGGTCGACGGGAATTTAAGCGGAAATTTGTATATCAAGGGAAGCGGCGATCCGCGCTTTGCCATCGAGCATTTGTCGGCGCTGCTCCGTCAGTTGCGCGTGCGCGGCATTCAGCAAATCAACGGCGACGTGGTGCTCGACCGTACCGCTTTCAACGTCCCGGCCATCGACCCCGGCGCGTTCGATGACAAGCCGATGCGCCCCTACAACGTTGGGCCGGATGCCTTGTTACTGAACTTTCGCGCGCTGCGCTTCACGCTGCTCCCCGATAACGGCCGGCCACGCGTGCTGATGGAAACCCCCAGCGAGGGCCTGCGCGTCGACAACCAGTTGCGTGCCGGCAATGGCGAATGCGGCAGCAACTGGAAAGACCTGATTACTGTTCGACTGATTCCCGAGAACCCTGGTAACCGCCTGGAATTCACCGGCACCTATGCTGCGCCGTGCGGCGAGAAATCACTCAACCTGTCGCCGCTGCCGGCGGATACGCAGGCCAGCGGACTGATTCGTACCTTGTGGAAAGAACTCGGCGGCAGCATCAGCGGCCAGGTGCGTGGCGGCAACGTGCCGATCGGCGCCAGACTGCTCGCCCAACACGAGTCCCCCCCGCTGGCCGATACGGTGCGCGACATCAACAAGTTCAGCAACAACGTCATGGCGCGCCAGGTATTCCTGACCATCGGGAATGACTCGGCGCCGGCCACCGACGAGCGTGCCCGACAGCGCATTGCCGACTGGCTTGCCGGACGCAACCTGCGCTTCAGCGAACTGGTGATCGACAATGGTTCTGGCCTGTCGCGCACGGCACGGATCAGTGCCGAGAGCCTCAACCGACTGCTCCTTGACGCCTGGAAAAGCCCGGTGATGGCGGAGTTCGTGTCGAGCATGCCCATCGTCGGCATCGACGGCACCATGAAAAAACGGCTGAATGGCTCCGATGCCACGGGGCGCGCCCACATCAAGACCGGTACGCTCGATGGCGTCAAGGCGGCGGCCGGCTACGCGCTGGATGCCCAGGGCCGCCGTCACGTCGTCACCTTTTTGATCAATCATCCGCGCGCCCAGGCCGGCGGCGCCGCCATCGATGCCCTGCTTGTCTGGGTTGCCCAGCGGCACCCGGGCGAAAAACCGCCCGTGCTCGACCATGAGTGAACGCCCGATCTTCCCGGCCGACGCCTTGAATGCTGCCGGGCTGAACCGGCACTTCGTGTTCGACCTGGCGGCGCTGCCGGCGGCCGAAAAAGCCACGCTCGGCGACACCACCGATTTTCGGCAATTGATCCTGCTTGGTCACGGTGGCCGGCGCCTGTGGGAAGGGGTCAAGGCCAGCGGCATCACCAGCGAGCACCCGATCGACGACTATACCGTCCGCACCGTTGAAAACTGGCTGGCCGACACGCTGCCCGGCAAAGCCTTTCGCATCATTTACCCCGGCGAACAGCCCGTCGGCCTGCAGGGACTGGGCAAACTGGCCGGCTGGCACCATGCCTCGCCCTTCATGATCGGCGTCGATCACCAATGGGGCAGCTGGTACGCCTACCGTGCCGTGGTGCTCTGCGATTCCGATTTTCGGCCATTGTTCCCGGTTGACCGCGGCAATCCCTGTATCACCTGCGTCGGCCAGCCCTGCATCGGCGCCTGCCCGGCCGACGCGCTGGCGGGGGGCGAATTCAATCTGGAACGCTGCAGCCGATTCCGTCTTGCGGTCGACTCGCCGTGCGCCGTCGGTTGCCTGGCCCGCATCGCCTGCCCGGTCGCCCCCAGTCATCGCTACGACGACGATCAGATACGGCACAGCTACCAGCGCTCCCTCGCCATGCTCCGGCAATATTTTAAGGTCGAATAGCAGTCAGTCCGCCGCAGCCCCCTGTCTCTGACCCGGCAGACCGTTAAATGGCCACGCGCATGAAGATCTTCGGGCCGCGTGAATGGCCTAAAATGAGCGTTTCCGGAACATAAAAATGCGCTCAATCCTCCTCTTGGTTCATCTCGCGGGTGTCATCGTCTGGGTGGGCGGCATGTTTTTCGCCCATTTTTGCCTGCGCCCGGAAGCGGCCGCGCAATTGCAACCGCCGCAGCGCCTGCCCTTGCTGGCCGGCGTGTTAGGTCGTTTTTTCTCGTCGGTGGCAGTGGCGGTCGGTGCCATCCTGATATCCGGTTTCGGCCTGATCCTGTCGGTCGGCATGGCGCATGCGCCCTGGCCGTGGCACCTGATGCTGACCAGCGGGCTGGTCATGAGCGGGATATTCATCTATATCTACGGCGTGCTTTTCCAGCATCTGCGGGCCGGCGTTGCCGCACAGGACTGGCCAACGGCCGGCGCCGAGATGAACCGGATTCGGCCGCTGGTCGCCTTCAATCTGCTGCTGGGCACCCTGACGGTAGCCGTCGCCATCCTGGGGCCGATGTTCGCCTGACACGCCCCCGCAAAACGCTCAACCGGAAAATTTCAATTTCCCGTGTTTTTTCCGGTTGACCGTGGCAGTCGATGACTACCCGCCATCACGACACTCCTGGCACCTACGCAGGCAAATTGACCCGCCTAGACGCCAACCGGCCGTTCATTGAACAGCGCCGCCCAGCCGCGAATCACGCGATAGCCGACCCACAGGCCGAGCAGTGCAATCAGTATCCAAGCGAGCGGAATGCCGATGATGGTGATGATGAGCAGGCCGTAGAACACCATGCCGAGGAAGGTGAACCAGAACGTGCGGATCTGCCAGCGGAAATGGCTTTCCAGCCAGGTGCCGTTAACCTCGCTCCGCTTCAGATAGTTGAGAAAGACCGCGCAGAGGGATGGCAGGCCGAATACAAATCCGCCCGCCACCGTCGCGGCCGAGGTGATGCCGACCAGCACGGCAATGGCGTGCAAGCCGTAAATGAAATGCGTCAATTGAACCAGCGAGGCGCGAACACCTTGCACGTCGGGGGTGGAATTCGATGGCGGCACAGGTTCCTGCATGGGTCAGTCCTCGGGAAGATATTTCTGCATCAGCAATGCATTGCCGGCTTGGGGGTCAAGCACGTAGGGTGCAAAGCCGAACGCACGGTAGGATGCCATTGCTCTGGCGTTGTTGGATAGCACTTCCAGCGTCAGCTTGCAGCAGCCAAGCTGCCGGGCACGCGCCTCGGCCCAGGCCAGCAGCGCCTGACCAATGCCGCGACCGCGTACAGTTTGGTGCACCACGATGTCATGCACGTTGAGCAAGGGTCGCGCGGCGAACGTTGAAAAACCGGCGAAACAGTCGATCAGCCCGACCGCCTCCCCATCCAGCCAGGCCAGCGCACCATGAAACCCCGGCACTTGCCGGATGGTGTCGACCAGGTGCAGCTTGGCATAGTCGGAGAGGCCATCGCCGCCACCCATCGGGTCGCTGGCGTAATGATCGAGCAGCCCCAGCCAGATTTCGGCCTGCTTCAGATCAGACAAATCGAGCGCTTCAACCGTCAGGTTCAAAGACCCAGCTCCTGCCACATCGCATCCACTTTTTTCTTGACGCCGTCGTCCATGATAATCGGCCGGCCCCATTCGCGGCTCGTCTCGCTCGGCCACTTGTTGGTCGCGTCCAGCCCCATCTTGGAGCCGAGGCCGGCCACTGGCGAGGCGAAATCGAGGTAGTCGATCGGCGTATTGTCGACCAGTGTCGTGTCGCGCGTCGCGTCCATGCGCGTCGTCATCGCCCAGACCACTTCCTTCCAGTCGCGGATGTCGATGTCGTCGTCCACAACGATGATGGTTTTGGTGTACATGAACTGGCGCAGGAAGCTCCAGATGCCGAACATGATGCGCTTGGCGTGGCCGGGGTAGGCCTTCTTGATGCTGACGATGGCCATCCGGTACGAGCAGCCTTCGGGCGGCAGGTAGAAATCGACGATTTCCGGATACTGCTTCTGGAGCAGCGGCACGAAGACTTCATTGAGCGCGACGCCGAGCACGGCCGGTTCGTCGGGCGGCTTGCCGGTGTAGGTGCTGTGATAGATCGGGTTCTTGCGCATAGTCATGCGCTCGATGGTGAAGACGGGGAATTCGGCCTGCTCGTTGTAGTAGCCAGTGTGGTCGCCATACGGCCCTTCGAGCGCCATCTCGCCGGGATGAATCACCCCTTCCAGCACGATCTCGGCCGAGGCCGGCACCTGTAAAGCGGAACCAAGGCACTGCGTCAATTCAGTCTTGCCGCCACGCAAGAGGCCGGCAAACTGGTATTCGGAGAGGCTGTCCGGCACCGGCGTCACGGCGCCGAGGATGGTCGCCGGATCGCAGCCGAGTACGACGGCCACCGGAAACGGCACCCCAGGATTGGCCAACTGATGCTCGCGAAAATCCAGCGCCCCGCCGCGATGCGCCAGCCAGCGCATGATCACCTTGTTCGGCCCGAGCACCTGCTGGCGGTAGATGCCGAGGTTCTGCCGGTTCTTGTGCGGCCCCTTGGTGACGACCAGCCCCCAAGTGATCAGCGGCGCCACATCACCGGGCCAGCAATGCTGGATCGGCAGGCGAGCAAGATCCACGTCCTTGCCCTCCCACACCACTTGCTGACAGGGCGCATTCGACACCTTTTTCGGCGCCATGTTGAGCACCTGCTTGAGGATGGGCAGCTTGTCCCAAGCATCCTTCAGGCCCTTGGGCGGCTCCGGCTCCTTCAAGTAGGCGAGCAGCTTGCCGACTTCACGCAGCGCCTGCACCGATTCCTCGCCCATGCCCAGCGCCACCCGCTTCGGCGTACCGAACAGGTTGGCCAGCACCGGCATGTCGTGACGCTGACCGCCGGTGACCGGCTTCTCGAACAGGATGGCCGGCCCTTCGGCGCGCAGCACGCGGTCGCAAATTTCGGTCATTTCAAGGTGCGTATCGACCTCGACACCGACGCGTTTCAATTCGCCGGTCTTTTCCAGTTGCGACATGAAGTCGCGCAGATCGTGATATTTCATCGGATTCGATAAGCCTTGTGACATGGAGCGCAACGGCCGGTCAATTGCGGCAGTAATGCGATGGCGGTGGCCGGGGCGCTGGTCAGCGCTGTCAGCGTCATCGTGTTCGGTACGAAAAATGACAGGCGATGCAGGCCGCCGTCAGATTGGGCAGCAGCACCAGCGCCTTGTCGCGATCACCGCTCCTGGCCACCGCCGCAAATTCGCTGGCGGCCTTGTGACCCTCCATGCCGATGCCGTGCATGGCCGGCGGCATGTGCGGGCCGGGGCGTGCCTCGAAGGGCTGCCCACGATGCTTGCCCATGGCCGAAACACCCAGCCGGGCCTCGGCCACGTCGCCGGCCTCCTTGATCTTGCCTGCCGCCATCAGTGAAAGCACTTCATTGATCGCCACCAGGTTGTCGAGCATTTCCTGACGCAGGGTTTCCTGCGCGGCTGCCGGCAATTGGACCCATTCACGCGCATCGTCGGCCGTTGCCACGGTCGACAGGAAAAACAGGGCAAAAATGAAATTTTTCATCCGAGACTCCTTCCGGCCATCAGAAAATCGACGACGATGCCCGCAAAAATGGCGGCACCGACCCAGTTGTTGTGCAGGAACGCCTTGAAGCACGACATCCGTTCACGGCCGCGAATCCACGTGTAATGCACGCCCATGATGCCTGCAGCCACCAGCAGCCCGGCGGTGAAGGCCCACCCCAGGTTGAGTGAATACCCCACCCCGCCGATGATGATCAAGGTCGCCGCGTAACAGCCCATCACCGCCGCCACGTCAAAGCGGCCAAAAGTGATGGCCGACGTCTTGATGCCGATTTTCAGATCATCCTCACGGTCGACCATGGCATATTCGGTATCGTAGGCCACCGCCCAGAAGACGTTGGCGAGCAGCAGCCACCAGGCTTCCGCCGGCACGCCATCGAGGTGAGCCGCATAGGCCATCGGAATGCCAAAGCCGAACGCGATGCCGAGATACGCCTGCGGAATGGCAAAAAATCGTTTGGTAAACGGATAGCTGGCCGCCAGGAAGATCGCCGGCACCGACAGCCAGATGACCAGCGGCCTGCCGAGCAGCAGGACCAGCGCGAAAGCACACAGCGACAGCGCCGCGAAGAGGCCCAGCGCCTCGCGGGTCGTCACTTGGCCGGCCGTCAGCGGGCGCGCTTTGGTTCGCTCGACGTGCCGATCGAAATCGCGGTCGGCGTAATCGTTGATGACGCAACCGGCCGAACGCATCAGCACGGTGCCCAGCACGAACACCCAGACAACGGTCCACTCCGGCTTGCCCAGCGCGGACAACCATAAGGCCCATAGCGTCGGCCAGAGCAATAACAAAATGCCGATCGGCTTGTCGAGCCGCATCAGACGTTCGTAGAGATCGAGTTTTTCCTTGAGGGCAGGCCAGTTCATGGGCGTCATTTTACCTTGCCTGGTCGGCGCCAACGTCATGGCCCGTTCCGGGCGCCATCCGCACCCGCCGACCGGACGGCATCCGGCGCACGGTCCCGGATCGGCAGGTGTCGGAAACTTTCAGCCCGCGCTGACCCGCACCGATTGCTGCCAGGCCACGACCACCTGCCCGGCATGGGCGAGGATGGCCTGATAACGCTCCTGCGGCAGGGCGTGACGCAGCGACGCGAAAAGCTGCTGCGTACCCTCCTGCGCCAACGGCGACTTCGGGGCGATGTCGGAGAGCAGGCCGATCTGGATGTTGGCCAGCGCATCCGCCAGCAAGCGCCAGCCCAGCTCGGGCATTTGCTGGTTGAGCGCCAGCATCATGCTGCCCAGCGGCTGGACGATGCCCTGCACCTGCTCGGCTGACTCGCAAGCTGCCATGGCGTGCCACAGCGCGAGGTGGATGCCGCGCCGCAAATCGACCTTGAAATCGATGGCATCGGACTCGACCTCGGCAATCTGCTCGAAATACTGCTGAAACAGCGTATCGTCACGGGCATTCAGCCGGGTACGCAAACCGCCGATCAACGCCGTCAGCGAATGAATCGCGTCCAGATTGAACGCCTGCGTGTACGCCAGCCCCCATTGATCCAGACCGCTGATCAGCAAGGCCAGACGCAGCGCCCGCGCCTCGTCGCTGGCCGCCGCCTGACACCAGTCAACACAGTGGGCCGCCACCTCGCCCAGCACGCCGACATCCGGCGCCGCATCAGCCGTCGCCGCCTGGCGAAACGCCCCGGCAAAAACATCCTGCGCCATCCGCGCAGCCAGCCGCTGGGTGTCGGCATTGGCCAATTTGGCGAGTTGATCAGGGGGAATCCGGGCAGCAGTCGTCATGGCAAATCTAGATGGGAGAAAAGATTCGCATTTTAACGGCGGAGGGAATGCTGCGGTCGACCGGAAAATTTGGCCGAAATCCAAACAGTCAGTTCAGGGTGCGATGAGGCCTGGAGGCAAGTTCGAATTGTCCTGAAGCACATAATTCTGCCATCCCCCTGAACCATATTTTCACATTGACATCAGTGCCTGGACACTGAATTTGGTTCATGGACCGAGCACCCTGTCAAAACCAAAGTACCGTCACATATTCTTGCCAAGTCTGCATGCCAATTTGAGCAGGTCGCCTTCAGAATCGAGCACATCCGTGAGTCTGTGATTCGCGGAGCGGGGGCAGCGGCTATGGAATCGTGTAGGCCACAGCAATGCTGCAATCAAGCTTTTTTGGCTTTAGGATTGCCAGCATAAAGAAGCGCCCATGCCTTCGCATCGTCCATGGAGCTAAACACACGCGTTGGATAGACAGTAGCGGAGTCCGTTGCATAGGCTTCTGCCCCAGCCAGTATCTCAGGAAGCGTAGCAACGATTGCGATATTGATATTGGGGTTGATGGATGCAGCAGCTGAATCGATGGCTGCAATCTCCTCAACTTGGCCTGCCTGAATACTTAGCCCGGTGCAGTCGCGAAAATCATTGATGACATATCGCAACGAGTCAAAGCATGGGTCTGCTTCAACGTTGACATTAGACGCAAGGAGCTCATCTCCTGTTACCGCCCCATACAAGCGTTTAATAACCCCTCGTGGAGATTCCCAGTGAATTTCGTATCCCATGGCATGCCATCTTACACTCCGATAGGTGACTTATTGTCAAGGACGCTCGAAAGTCTGATTTGGCTCAAGAGAGCCCTGTGACGACTGGCTACTGTCGAGAATTGAATTTTGACTGGCCGCTTTCGGGCTATGAATTCGAAGCGGGAACTGTCTCAAGCCGACCCTAACCGGTCTTCTGGCTTGCTCTGAAGCTCTCGTACGCGAAATACTGGCTGTTACGAGTTATGCCTCTACAAAGCTGACATTCGTGAATTCCAGCTGACGGCCACGAGCCGCCGGTCAAGGTCGCCCGTGTATTGCTGCCTGTTTTACTGCTGAACATTGCTATGACTCCTCGTCATGGGTCATATATTCTCAGTATTCACGGAATGCGTCTAGGGGTCGGCCGTCTCCACCTGAAATGCCCAGCAACCGGCAGATGGCTTCAAAATACTTCGGTTGGATTCCTGGAATGTCTGTGAACTCCCCGTGATCGTTCAATGAGCGAATGGTGGGATATGCGTCCCAGAGACAGTTAATGGTGATGTATTCGTTTACTTGAAAGTGCTCTGAGAAGTTGTTGTCCTGGAATATTTTGATGTATGCATTGATCTCTGCGATCTCTTGGCGACTTAGTCGATGTATGCCGCTATGAGGGGCGGGTTCGGACTTATGGTTCCGGTGCTGCTCGTACAGAAGGACCATCTTCGAGAACCGATCTGGTCCTTCCGGCATCAATAGCTGAAGTTCTTGCCAAGATAGTTTCGTTATGTCCGTTATATGAATCGCGAACCTCGTGCCCTTCCTATTTTTGACTTGAACTATTTCGTTCAATTGAAAGTTTGCGATCGCTCGATATAGATTTCCATCATAGTCATTCTTCATTAACTCTCCGCTGTGAATGCGCGCAGCTTTTTGACGATCCGCTGGAATTCGCACGTTAGGCTCGCCGTTAACTGAACTCGATCTTCTTCATTGCCTCAATGGCGTCGTCTATCATAGAAAACTCCAGATCTGTGTAATCACCGCTAGGCGTAGCCATTAGTGACTTTGCGATCGGCTTGCACTTCCGTACGAGCATCTCGGCCATGTCTCTCTCTTTGTCGTCATGCGCTGACATAGCGACTTTCATAAGAACAAAAATCGCCGCCGCTTCAACATTGCACTTTGATATCTCTGCAGTTGAGACATTTTGAAGCACTACTTTCGCCATTTCACCAGCATTGACTGCGTTAGGCGCATCTGAACCCAAGGCCATCAGTATCGTTAATGTTATGCGTAGCATGGCTTGCTCGCGAGCCGAAGCACTTTCGTGCGTATTATGCGAGCAACTGTTCATCAAGTTCCGGCCATGCGTTCTTCAAACGCAACGCTTCCTCTGCGGATCGTTTTCTATCCGAGGCGGAAATGCTCTGGTTTTTCGAATTCAGTGTGTGCCATTTGTGGGCTGTCTGAACAAGCGACTGCGCCTCACTAGTGAAGTTCTGCCCGTTCTTCTCAATTACCATCGCGGTAAGCTTCAGTGCTGTAATTGGTACGTTGAGTGCTTCCGTTGATATGCCTGATTCCGCCGCCAGCACCTCGTACTTCAACGCCTTGTAGCTCATAGCAAGTCTCGCCTCTTCGTTGGTAATTCGGGCGGCGGCCATGACATAGAACTGCGCGAGAAACTCTTGGCTCGGCACGTTGCCTCGCAAGGCAAGCTCTTCTAGAACTTGCATGTATTCGCGAGAGTTTTCTCTCGTCGACCAAGCTTGAAAAACGGTTGGGTCGGACAAGTCAGAGATAGTTGCGGACTTTGCCAGAATGCTCTCTTTGAACTTGATGGGGGTTGATGTATCGATCTTGCTTTTCTTAAAGAATGAAAACAATTGAGTTCCTTTGTGTATAGTTCTGCCGCGCTAGGGCCCAGTCTAGGCGCGCTGCAAGACCTTACGAATAGCGTTTACAGGTGTGCTCTTAGCCTGCGCGTGCTACAAAACATTCCGCCAAACCCTGCAAACGAAAATTCGCCAATGGCATTGTACGTCAGGTTTCTGGCGATTCAGCCACTGACCGCTCATGGCCGGGTTTGGGCAGTGCCACCGGCAATTTGGTCGCCGGAATGCGGCCATTGAGCAGTGGCAAATGAGACCCTGGCTATTCAAATTAGATGGCGACCTCGACCGGCGGCTTGTGGCCGGTAGTGTTTGGTCGCCAACGGCCACTTCGTGGCGTTTTAGTTCATAGAGTTCGGGTTTGAGCGAATGACAGCCATGCGCCCCCAACAGCGAGTCGACAAGGGCCGATCAGGCGCTTGCAAGCCTTGCCTTGCAGAATTGGAACCATGGCTTGCCACAGAGACCATTGGCTGGCGTTTACTGCGTCGCCTGGTGGCGAGAGCGAAACCAGCCCTGATTAGTCAGCCGACTTGGCGAATTGCTTGGCGACAAACGACCAGATCATCCGCGACGCATCCGGCCCTTTCGGGTCGCTGAAGGCCTGTCCCGCTGCGCCACCGCTCCAGGCATGCCCGAGCCTGTCGACTTCACACAGGGTTGCCACCAGGCGGCCGCTTTTTCGATAATCGGTGATGGTGGCCGCGTAGCGGGCGCCGCGCTGCACCGTGCGCGGCTTGCCGGCTTTTGCGCCGACCCGCTCGCCCCAGCGCATGGCCGCCTCCCGACCATTTCCCGGCGCGACCACATGGTCCATGGCGCCATGGATGACCAGTAACGCGGGCAATCTCACCTCAGGTGGAACGGGCGGCAGGGGCGAAGTGGTCACGCTTTGCCCGAACATGGCCTTGATGGCGCTGGCCGATGAATGTGCCACGCCGGGCGCGATCCCCGAATGCATGGCAATGGCGCGAAAGTGCTGCGGATGATGGGTCGCCAGCAGCACCGCCATGCCGGCACCGGCCGAGATGCCGGCCAGCGCAATCCGGCTACGGTCGACGGCTTGCGTCAGGCAGACCTGTTCGATGGCCGCATTGATCGAATTGCTCTCGGCCTGCGCCCGGCCGGTGCGGGTGTCGTACCAGTTCCAGCAGCCCTGCATGTTCGACAGACGATCCTGCTCGGGATAGAGCACAAAAAAGCGTTCACGGGCGGCGATCGTGTTCATCCGGCTGCTGAGCGCCAGCGCTTCTGCATCCTGTCCGCAGCCGTGCAGCATGACCAACAAAGGCCGCTTCTCGTTGCGGCGCACACCCGGTGGCTTGTAGAGCCAATAACGGCGAGGCCCGGCCGCGCCGATGGCCATGCCGCTGATCCAGTTGGCCGATGGCGCCATGGCTTTTTTGGCGGGCTTGCGCTTGACGGCCAGCGGCGCTGCCCGCAAGCTCGCCTTGATCGCCTTGGTGCCGGCCTGCATCGCTGTCCGCGTCATAGTCTTGAATACGTTCTGGAATGATCGGCTCAAAGCCGTTTTTTTGATGCGCCTTGCCATGTCATGCCTCTCGATCCCGATTGATTACGCGTACCAATTATGAAACAAAGCGCACCAAACCCTCTGTCCGTTCCCGAACGGAACAGCACACTGAGTTACCATGGCCAATCATGGCCTGCGCAACACAAATCCATCCAGATCGCATCTACAAGGCATCAAAACTGCCGCCGAGCCGATATACTAGCGCCCTGACCCCCAACAGCAACGCCCTATAACAAGGCTCTACCGGCCATGAATTTTCTTCAACGCCATCGCTGGCAAATTGTCGGCGTGTTGGCTGCTGCATTGATCGGCCTCGGACTGCTCGTCGCCGACGAAATCCAGACTTCGCGCTTCCAGTCCCGCTACCTCTTCCATTTCGCATCAACGCTCGACTACCGCATGGTGGACGGGCCGAGCAAATCCATCCGCTTCCCGAGCCATGGCCCGTTCGACGAGCGCATGGGCTACAGCCGGCTGCCCGGCATATCGACCCGGCTGCTTGAGCAGGGCTACAGCGTGACCCGACAGGCCAGCTTCTCGGACGCCTTGCTGCACTATGTCGACGCGGGCAATTTCCCGCCGTACACCGAAAAAACCAACGCCGGTTTGACCATTGCCGACTGCCACAGCGATGTGCTCTACAAATTCCGCTACCCTTATCGTGCCTATGCCGATTTCGCTGCGGTCCCCAACCGCGTCGCACAGGCCCTGATGTTCATCGAAAACCGCGACCTGCTGGACGAATCGCGACCAACGATGAATCCTGCCGTGGACTGGGTACGTTTCGCCCGTGCCGTGATCGGCCGCGTCGGGCGTCTGGTCAACGAAGACTTCGACGCCCCCGGCGGCAGCACGCTGGCCACCCAGATCGAGAAATTCCGCCATTCGCCTGATGGCGTCACGTCCAACGCCCACGAAAAGCTGCGCCAGATGATTTCGGCCAGCGTCCGCGCCTATCATGACAGCGAGGAAACCCTGCCGGCCCGGCGCCGCCTGCTGCTTGACTACCTGAATACGGTGCCGCTATCGGCTGCGCCGAGTTTCGGCGAGGTGAATGGCCTGGGTGATGGCCTGTGGGTCTGGTTCGGCAGTGATTTCGACGAGGCCAACGCCCTGCTTGCCGAGCCGGAAGCCAGCGGCGCACGCCTCTCGGCCCAGGGACGCACCCTGCGCCAGGTGGTAGCACTGATGATCGCCCATCGCCGGCCAACCTATTATCTCTCGGCCAAGGGGCACGACGACCTACGCAGCCTGTCCGAAAGCTACGTACGCCTGTTCGCCGAACACGGGCTGATCGGCACAGCGCTACGTGATGCCGCGCTCAGCGAGCCGCTCACCTTCCGCAACCACCAGACCAACCCCGCGCTGTTGCCCGCCGATGCCGGCAAAGGCGCGATGGCCGTGCGCAATCGCCTGGCCGGTGTGCTCGGCGCCTCACTCTACGACCTGGACCGCTTTGACGCGAATATCGCCACCACCCTGGATGGGGCCCTGCAACAACAGGTCAGTGTCTTTCTCGGCAACCTCGACCAGCCGGATGCCGCCCGCCAGGCCGGCCTGATCGGCGACCGCATGCTTGATCCCGGCTCGCTCGGACAGGTGCGTTACAGCTTCAATCTGGTCGAAAGCACGCCAGCCGGCAACCGCGTGCGCGTGCAGACCGACACCACCGATCAGCCGCTCGACATCAACGAGGGCAGCAAGCTCGAACTCGGTTCGACTGCCAAGCTGCGCGTGCTGTCGACCTATCTCGAAATCATCGCCGAACTGCACCAGCGCTACAGCGCGCAGACCCCCGAAGAGCGCCGCAAGGTGCCGGTGGAACAGCGTGACCGGCTGACCCAATGGGCCATCGACTATCTGGACCACGCCAAGGACCGCAGCCTGCCAGCCATGTTGCAGGCCGCCTTGGCACGCAGCTATTCGGCGAGCCCGGGTGAAACCTTCTTTACCGGCGGAGGCGCCCACAACTTCAACAATTTCCGCCACGAGGACGACGGACGCACGCCCACCCTGCGCGAAGCGCTGCAAGGCTCGATCAACCTGCCTTTTGTGCGCCTGATGCGCGACATCGTGCGCCACGCCATGTACCAGGTACCGGGCAGCTCGGCCCATGCGCTGGAGAAAGCCGATGATCCGCGGCGAGCCGAATATCTGGCCCGTTTTGCCGACAAGGAAGGGCAGGTTTTCCTGCGCCGTTTCTGGCACAAGTACCGTGGCAAATCGGCCAGCGACATCCGGGATGTCTTCCTCGACGGTCTGCGCCCGAGCGCCAGCCGCCTTGCCGCGGTCTTCCGCTATCTGTCGCCGCAGGCCAATCCGGCGGCACTGGAAGCCTTCCTGCGGGAGCGGCTGGACAACGAGAAGCTGACGACGACCGAAAGCGCCAACCTCTACACGCGCTACGCCCCCGAGGCCTTCGACCTGCCTGACCGCGGCTATCTGGCCCGGGTTCACCCGCTTGAACTCTGGCTGGTCGGCTACCTCTCGACCCACCCGGAAGCCAGCTGGAGCGAACTGGTCACGGCCAGCAAATCCGAGCGGCAGGCGGTCTATCGCTGGCTGTTCAACACCCGCTTCAAGGGCGCGCAGGACTCGCGCATCTACACCATGCTCGAAGTCGAAGCCTTCCTCGACATCCACCGGCGCTGGGCCAGGCTGGGCTATCCATTCGGCCATCTGGTGCCCTCATTGGCCACGGCACTCGGCAGCTCCGGCGATCGCCCCGCGGCGCTGGCCGAACTGATGGGCATCATTTCCAACGACGGCATTCGCCAGCCGACTCGGCGTATTGACCGCCTCAGCTTCGCCAACGGCACCCCCTACGAAACGCAGTTTGCCGGCGCCTCCGGGTCCGGCGAGCGCGTGATGGCCCCGGAAGTGGCCGAAGCCCTGCGCACTGCGCTGTCGGAAGTGGTCGAAGGCGGTACGGCACGGCGCCTGTCCGGCGCCTTCAAATCGGCCGATGGCAAAGCCCTGGCGGTCGGCGGCAAGACCGGCACCGGCGACAACCGCATCGTGCTCGGCAAAGGCGCCGGCCGCGGCGTGGCACAGAACCGCACGGCCACCTTTGTCTTCTACATTGGCCCCCACCACTTCGGCACCCTCACCGCCTACGTGATGGGACCGGATGCCAGCAAGTTCCGGTTCACCTCGGCCCTGCCGGTTCAGATCATCAAGGCGATGGGGCCTATCCTGCTGCCGCACCTCGAACCTACCGGTGATAACACCTGCCCGGGCGGCTGGCCGATCAAGACAACGGCCGAACCGGAAGCGCCACGGTCAACCGGAAATTCAGCCGAAAATCCAAATGTCCCGGACACCCAGGAAACGCCCGTCGCGACCATGCCGCCCGCCACCCCGCTAAAACCTGCCAAAAAGTCTGATGCGGCAAGCACGACGGACGGGTCGCCAGCGCCCAAGGGGGCAGCCACGCCAACATTGCCCACCGATTCCGCCGCGCCCGTCAAATCGAAGCCGACGCCTGCGTCCGCCGCCAAAACTGAAGCGCCCACGACCCCTACGTCTGGCGCCGGCGCTGCCGCCAAGCCAGCCAGCACGCCCTCCCCGGGCGCAGCCCCCACCGCGTCCAAAGGAGATTCAGCACCGGCGCCCGAGGTGACCGCCACGCTGAAACCAACCAAAAAACCGGAGGCTGCCAGCAAGAAGGCGGACTGGACGCCGACCTCCAAGGCTGCGCCCGCGCCAACATTACCCGCCGATTCCGCTGCCCCCGCCAAGCCGACTCCGACGCCTGCAGCCGCCGCCAAAACTGAAGCGGCCGCCGCTCCGAAGTCCGGTGCCAGCGCTGCCGCCAGGCAAGCCAGCACACCGCCCCCGGTAGCGGCTTCCCCATCGCCCAAAGCCGATTCACCCCCCGTGCCCGAGGCAACCCCCAAGCTGAAGTCAGACCACACGCTGACCACCCGACCCAACGCGGTGAGCACCTCTAAGCCGGAACCTGAGCCAGCCACGCCGCCGAAAGCCGAGACCAAATCCCCGGAGGCTCTGCCTGACAAATCCGAAGCCGCTGACAAGAACTAGGCGAGCAACGGGGGCGGAAAAACACGTTCCGCCCACTCCTTTAACGGACGTCACCCCGCAAGCGCGCAATCAGGGCACGCAAACCGTCCGGCGTCACTTCGGTTGGCGCCAGCGGTGCGCCAACGCGCAACGCAATGTCCGAAAAGAGCCCGCGGCGGAAAGGCTTTTTCATCGCCTCACCGTCGACCCGCGAGAAAAAGCTGCCCCACAGGCCGGATAGCGCCATGGGCACGACCGGCACGGGGTTGTCTGCCAGGATGCGCGTGATGCCCGAGCGGAAAGGTTGCAACTCGCCGTCCCGGGTAATGTTCCCTTCCGGAAAGATTCCGACCAGATCGCCATCAGCCAGCGCCTTGCTCACTTCGGCGAAGGCGGCCGCCATCATCACCGGATCTTCCTTGGCCGGCGCGATGGGAATGGCACCGCCGTGACGGAAGAGGAATCCGAGCAGTGGCGAGTTGAAGATGCGGTGATCCATGACGAAACGGATCGGCCGCGGTGAAGCCCCCATGATGATCACAGCATCGGCGAAACTGACGTGATTGGCCGCCAGCACGGCCGGCCCTTCGTCCGGGATGTGCGGCAAGCCCTCGGTGCGCAGCCGATAGACCGCCTTGACCAGCAGCCAGGCGACGAAGCGCAGCAAAAACTCCGGCACCAGACCGTAGATGTAGACTGCCACCACGGCATTGAGCAATGCGGCCAGGCCGAACAGGGCCGGCATCGACAGCCCGGCACCGAGCAGGCTGGCAGCCCCCAGCGCACCGACGACCATGAACAACGCATTCAGGATATTGTTGGCCGCGATGATGCGCGCGCGATGTTCGGGCGAACTCCGTAGCTGAACCAGCGCGTAGAGCGGCACGATGAAGAAGCCGCCGAAAACTCCCAGCATCATCAGATCAAACAGTACGCGCCAGACGGCCGGGATGCTGAGCAGTGCCAGCAGTTCATGCGGCGTCGCGCCGACCAGACCGACCGGCGAGGCGACATAAAGATCCAGCCCGAAGAGTGTCAGGCCGATCGAGCCGAACGGCACCAGACCGATTTCGACATGTTTGCCGGACATCCGCTCGCACAGCATCGAGCCGATGCCAATGCCGACCGTGAAGATGGCCAGCAGCAGGGTCACCGACGACTCGCCGCCGCCCAGTACAAATTTGGCGTAGGCCGGAAACTGCGCCAGAAACAGCGCGCCATACAGCCAGAACCAAGAAATACCCAGAATGGACAGAAAAACCGTGCGGTTCTGCCGGGCGAAGGCAATATTGCGCCAGGTTTCCGACAGCGGATTGAGATTGACCTGGAGCGCCGGCGCGGGCGCCGGGGCACTCGGTATGCCACGGCTGCTCAGATAGCCCGCCAACGCCACGACAAATCCCCCCACCGCAATCCACGCCGGATGCTCAACCGAGCCGGCCAACAGACCGCCGGCCAGCGTACCGATCAGGATGGCCACAAAGGTGCCGGCCTCGATCAGTGCATTGCCGCCAACCAGCTCATCGGCGTGCAGATGCTGCGGCATGATGGCGTACTTGACCGGCCCGAACAGGGTCGAATGGCAACCGAGCAGGAACAGCGCCGCCATCAGCACCGGCAGGCTGTGTAGAAAGAATCCGGTCGCCGCAACCCCCATGATGACCATTTCCAGCACCTTGACCAAGCGGGCCAGCGTCGCCTTGTCGTACTTGTCGGCCAGTTGCCCGGCCGTCGCCGAAAACAGGAAGAATGGCAGGATGAAGATGCCGGCCGCCAGATTGGCCAGCAGCTCCGGCTTGATCGTCGTCCAGCTCGCCGCCTGAAACGTCAGCAGCACGACCAGCGCGTTCTTGAACAGGTTGTCGTTGAAGGCGCCCAGAAACTGCGTCACGAAGAAAGGCGCAAAGCGCCGGGTTTTCAGGAGTCCGAATTGACCGCTCATGGAAAGCTTACCGTGCTAAAGCTGCGGTCGATGTGACTGCAGAAAGTTTCAAATTTTGCCTGTTTTTCCGGTTGACCGTGGAGATCATGCTGCACGCTCATACCGCCGCCGCCCATTGTTTCAGCGTCACGTAATCGACCTTGCCGGTACCGAGCAGGGGCAGCGCGTCGACCCTCTGTATCTTGCGCGGCACGGCCAGCTCCGGCACGCCGGTTTCACGGGCCTTGGCGGCGAGCAGCTCGCGCGTCAGCCCGCCATCGGTGGTAAACAACACCAGCGCTTCGCCCTTGGCCGGGTCGGGCTGGCTGGATGCGGCGTGGATCAGGTCCGGCGAGGTGGCCGTCGCCAGCTTTTCCACCACCTCCAGACTGACCATTTCGCCGGCGATCTTGGCGAAGCGTTTGACCCGGCCGACGATTTTCACAAACCCGTCTTCATCCAGTTCGACGACATCACCGGTTTCATACCAGCCTGCGCCGAGGTCCGAGACCGGGGGCTGCAGCACACCGGGCTGGTCAGCTTTGAGGTAGCCGGCCATCACGTTGGGGCCGCGCACATGCAGGATGCCGCCCGCTTCGATGCCGGGCACCGGCACCAGCTTGTGCTCGATACCCGGCAACAGATTGCCAACCGTGCCGGTGCGATACGCCATGGGGGTGTTGACGGCCAGCACCGGCGCGGTTTCGGTGGCGCCATAGCCTTCAAAGATGCGCAGGCCGAATTTCTCGAACCACAGCTCGCGCACAGAAGCCGAGAGTTTCTCGGCGCCGGCCACCACATAACGGAGTCGGTAAAAATCGTAGGGATTGGCGAACTTGGCGTAGTTGGCGAGGAAGGTCGAGGTGCCAAACAGCACGGTACAGCCACGGTCGTAGGCGAGTTCCGGAATCACCCGGTAATGCAGTGGCGAGGGGTAGAGGAAGAGGCTGGCGCCGTTGAGCACTGGCAGCAGCGCGCCGGCAGTCAGGCCAAAGGAATGGAAGATGGGCAAGGCATTCAGCACCTTGTCGTAGACCGAAAAGTCGATCACCGAGCGAATCTGGGCAATATTGGCCAGGATCGCCCGATGTGGCAGGACGACCCCCTTGGGTTTGCCCTCGGAACCAGACGTAAACAACACCACGGCCGGATCTTCCGGTGTGCCGGGCAAGGCAAAAGCACGCGGAAAATGGATGGCGTAGCCCATCAACCACAGCTTGTCGGCGAGGCTGATCTGTTCGCGGATATCCTCCAGATAACGCAGTTGCACGCCCCGCAACCCCGCCAGCTTATCTGCCAGTTTGGCCTGCTCGACAAAGGCCCGCGAGGTAACGACCATGCGGATTTGCGCCGCGTCGCAGGCGGCCTGCATGGCCTCGGTACCCGCCGTGTAATTGAGCATGGCCGGAATGCGCTGCCTTGCGGTCACCCCGAAAATCAGGCCCAAGGTAGGCACCAGGTTGGGCAGCAACAGGCCAACTTTTTCGCCCGGTTGCGTCAGGCGTTCAATCTGGCGACCGAGCACCAGCGCCATCTTCAGCAGGTCGTTGTAGGAATACTCGATCTGCTTGATGTCCTCGACCAGGCGGCGCCGGCGGCCAAAAATTTCAGCCGCATCGCACAGCGCCGAGTAGAGCGTTTGCTGGGGGCGGGAGGCGAAAATCATCTCCTGCATCAGCTTGCGCATTTGCTCGCCGGACTTGCGGCGGCGTAATTTGGCCGTCGCCCCTTCCGGCATGGGGAAATGCCGTTCGGGGAGAATCGACAGGCGGATTTTCGGAAAAAACGTGCGCGGATGCTTGCCGGACAGACGCGAAAAATAGCTGCGCGCAGCCCCATCGACCCGCACCGGCACCACCGTTGCCCCGGTCTTGGCAGCGACAAAGGCCGGGCCGTCGTACACCTTCATCAGCGAACCCGTCAGCGTGATTCGCCCCTCCGGGAAGATCACCACCGGGCGGCCGGATTCGATCAGCCGAATGACCTTTTTCATGGCCATCGGGCTGGTTGGATCGACCGCCAGATAATCGACCTGCGACAGCAAAATACGAAAGACAAAACTGTTGGCGATGGCCGTATGCACGACGAAGACCGGATCAATGGGCAGAAACAGCCCGATCAGAAGACCGTCTAGGAACGACTGATGATTGGCCACCACCAACAGGCGATCATGATTGAAATTGGCCAGCTGATGCGACATTTCGACGCGAAACAGCAGCCGGGCGAGGCCGCGCAACAGCGGCCGCAATAGTTTTCGCATCAGCAATTTTCCTTGAGGTAGTCGAGGACGTTGGTTAACGTGACGACCAACGCCTCCCTATTGATCCAGAACCAGACCTCCTTGCCGATCTTCTCGGAGCCCAGCACGCCGGACTCATGGAGTAGTTTCAAGTGATGCGACACGGTTGAGCGCGCCAGCGTCGACACCTCGGCGATCTGGCCGACATTGAGCCGCTCGCCTGGCTCGAACAGCAACAGGATGCGCTGCCGGTGTTCATCGCCCAGCGCCACGAAAATCTTGGACATTGCCTGCCATTGCGGCGGAATCGCCCGGGAATAGTCATTTCTCATGTCGATAATCTTAGTTATATCGACATGTCTCCGTCAAGTGTTTTTTGGGGGAGGGTCGAACCGGTGAGCAGTACACTCGATATCAGAAACACCATCTCCGCTCCCATTGCGGACGCTGGCCAGCGTCGCAATGGGAACTTCCCCGTCATCTCCCGCTCTATTGCTGGGAATTCCCCCACAGATACACGCCTGGAGTTGAGCAGTGCAAAAGGTCATTGAAGGTTTCTTGAAGTTTCAAAAGGACGTTTTTCCTGAAAGAACGCAGTTGTTCAAGCAATTGGCGCAGCAACAGAACCCCAAGGTTCTGTTTGTGACCTGCTCGGATAGCCGTGTGGTGCCGGAACTATTTACGCAGCAGGAGCCTGGCGATCTGTTCGTCATTCGCAATGCGGGCAACATCGTGCCATCCTATGGACCTGAGCCGGGTGGTGTTTCGGCAACCGTGGAGTATGCGGTATCGGTCCTTCAGGTCAGCGATATCGTGATTTGTGGTCATTCGAATTGCGGCGCGATGGCCGCTATTTCCAGTTGTCAATGCCTGGACCATCTGCCGGCGGTCGCCCACTGGTTGCGCCATGCGGATTCCGCCAAGGCCATCGTCGCTTCGCAGGCGTACGCAACGCAGCAGGAGAAAGCAGATGCGTTGGTTCGCCAAAACGTGATTGCCCAGCTCGACAACATCCGCACGCATCCGTCGGTCGCGCTCGCGCTCGCGCAGCACCGCCTGAATCTGCACGGTTGGGTGTACGACATCGAAAAAGGGGCGATCGATGCACTCGATGGTGCAAGCAGAAGCTTCGTGCCGCTATCTGCCAATCACCAAGCGGTTGCCACGTAGCGTCTGCAACAACGCTGATTTTGTGATTGCGCACCGGACGCCCTGTCGACGGAGCATTGCGCCCCGAAAGTCTTAACGTTCATTGCGTCCGGAATCTGTTCTAGCGGCCAGTAACGGCTGGATTGCCCAGAATTGCAGCATGCGACCTAAGTCACTGGCGCAACAGGTGTTATAGCGACCTACCAACGGGCAACGCACAGACTTGTCCACAGAAAATGTGGATAGTCCGATAAGGTCTCGTGCGCATCAATTTGGACGCTTACGCACGACGCTGGTGCTTCGTTTCGTTCTGGCCCAACTCCAGAGGGCCTCTCCAAAATAAGGGAGAACAGCGCCACATCCCAGTGCTACAAGCATTTCGGGCGATAGCATGGTAGCCACCTCATTCAAGAAGAAGTTTATCAAACGATAAAATGCAAATACCATACCAGAGTGGTATGGCTCCCCCTTGGGCAAACGACGCAGCACACCAGAAGTTTTAACGCAGGGTAGTCTTGGACCCGACAACAAAAACGGGTTAGGTGATGATCACCTAACCCGTTGATATTCTGGTGCGCCCGGAGAGATTCGAACCCCCGACCCCTGCCTTCGGAGGGCGGGATTGTTAGTCTCACGTAACACCCGAAACACTCACAAACCCAATAACCACGCCACTTTATAGCCTGTTGTAATCTCACATAGTCCCGCGTATCATTTCCGTACAGATTCCGTACGGAAAAAACGACATGGCAAACTCAATTGACAGCAAGACCAAACGCGACCGACTCGCCCCCAGGCGCGAACCGTATTGGGAATTGCTCAAGAAGGGGGCGGCAATTGGTTATCGCCGACTTGAAGGGGATGGCGAGGGAACTTGGATTGCCCGTTGGCGCGACGACGAGGGAAAGCAGAAATACCGGGCGCTTGGCAACTTCAAGGAATTTGACGATGCAGCCAAAGCTGCACGCGCATGGGTTCTGGCCTGCGAACAAGGCGCATCGCCAAAGGTAACAACCGTCAAAGAGGTTTGTGAAGCCTACGTCGCCGCATTGAAGGCAGAGGGCCGCGCCAGCACCGCCAAGGATGCAGAAGGCCGCTTTAGTCGCCTAATCTACGAAGTGCCAATCGGCAAGCTGGCAATCGACAAACTCAAGACCTCGAACATTCAGAAATGGATGAATGAGCAAATTGACGATGACGACGAAGCAGACGACGAAGATATTCGCCGCTCCAAGGATTCAGCCAATCGGAACCTTGCCACGTTCAAGGCCGCACTGAACATGGCCCTGAACAATCGCCTTGTCGCCACCGATGCCGGATGGAAAACCGTAAAGGCTTTCTCGAAAGTTGGCGCACGCCGGAAAGATGCTTTCCTTGGCATGGAACAGCGCACCGCTCTGTTGAAAGCCTGTCCCGATGATTTGAAGCTACTGGTCAAGGCAATGCTACTCACTGGCGCTCGCCCCGGCGAACTGGCAACGCTCAACGCCGCCGACTTCGACAAGCGCCTTGGATGCCTGACACTCAAAGGTAAGACAGGTTCGCGCACAGTAGCCATATCGACAGCCGCCGCCGCCTTCTTCGCCGAGGTCGGCAAGGACAAAATCGCAGCCGCCCCCATGCTGGTTAATTCGTTCGGCCAACGCTGGAACAAGGATTCGTGGAAGAAGATTTTCAGGGAAGCATCCGCAGCCGCCGAACTGCCCGAAGCTGTCGTCATGTACTCGCTGCGCCACACAGCAATCAGCGAAATGGTACTTGCTGGCATGGATAGCTTCATCGTTGCGAAGCTAGCAGGAACATCCGTTGCCATGATTGAGGCAAATTACGGCCACCTAAAACACTCTGTTGTTACGGCGAAACTTGATGCCGTAGCGATGCTATGAGCACGCCTCCCCCTATCTCGACGGAGAGAAAAGCCGGATTCCTTCACCGGCCTGGGGGTGGCACCAAATTGAAGGTCAGCGCGAAGGAGCGCAACAATGGACGACAGCTACGAGCCAACCATTCAACAACTGCTAGACGTTGCAAAAAGGGTAATGGGCAACGGTATCAACTGGCGGTTTGTGCGCGAAGCATCGGCAATGCCACTTGCTGACTTGGTCGCGATGTCTGTCGGGCTAGAGGGGAGTTTTGTTGAAGCTGTCGAAGAGGCCACAACACCGAGCCCTGACACGCCAATTGATGAGATTGCAGAAATGCTTGCCTATCGGGATGCGGATGTAGAAGAGGTTCGCCATCGTAGGGCCATCGCTTTCATTCGCCTGTCTGCCGGTGATGGTTTGCATCCTGCGATTGGTGAGATTGACGGCTACAACACTGCCGTATCGGTTCCAGAGTTCGCCGCCTTCGCTCAGCGCATGGGCTGGGAGCTACCGCCCGAATTCCCGAAGCCGCTTACTGCACCGGCCAGTATGTTGGTTGAGACAAAACCACCGAGAACACGTACGGACGGCCTATCCAAAGCAATGGAAATAGGGTTCAAAAGATACGAGCAACGATACCACTCAGAACCTACAGCGCGCGCGCTGTTTGACTGGCTGGCGAACAATGACGAAACCGGAAAAATTACAGAGCTTGACACTGACAAAGACGTGTTGACGTGGACGCGCTCAGATGGTGGGCTGTCAGATACGTCGTTTAGTTCGTTTCAAGGACGATTCACAAAACTAAGACGCAAAAAAACCTAGATTTATCGCGGGTATATCCCGGGTATATCCCGGCTTTCGGAAAGCCGATATAGCCAAAAACAACACTGGCTCCACTGCGACAACGCAGGACACAAGGAGCCAGTAATGAACAAATCACTTCGCCCAAAGCACGCCGCTGAATTTCTTGGCATTGGTCGTGCAACGCTCTGGCGCTGGAGCAAAGAGCGTGCAGACTTCCCGAAGCCGCGCCGCTTTAGCGCCCGCTGCACCATCTTTGACATGGATGAGCTTGCAGCCTGGCGCAATGCCCAACCCATCAGTAACGGGGCGGACAAATGAAAAAGCGCCAGCCTCCCCAAGAGAAAGACCAGCGCCCGGAACAGGCCAAGTTTAGCACCGACAACCCGCGTCACCTTCGCGTCATCCATGCTGCGCTTCGCCGCTCTCTTCCTCGCGAGCAAGTCGACCGCGAGGCCGGATGCAGCAACGGGCCGGAACTGATAGCAGAACTTCGCCGCCGTGGTCTTGAGTTTCCATGCGTCCGAATCGAGGCAATCGACCGTGACGGTAGGCCATGCAAGCCCGGCGTCTACAACCTGACCGGCAAAGACCGCAGCAAGATTAGCCGCTGGCTGGCGGCACGTCAGAAGGGCGGCATTGATTTGACGCTGGCCGGGTGGCTCGCCTTCGCTGGCGTGTGTGCGCTCATGCTGTCGGGGGCGATGTAATGGCAACTGACCGCACCGAATCGACCCGGCGTGGTCAGTCTCTTGCCAAGACGACCACAAAGCACCCCTACGCCGCTATAGAGCATCGGGTGATAGACAGCCCCGCATTCGTAGCACTGACGTTCTCTGCACGTTCCTTGCTCTTGGAAGTCGCCCGCCAATTGACCAAGGACAACAACGGGCATTTGCAGGCTACGCACAGCTACATGCAACGCCACGGTTTCAGCGAAAACACATTGAGCCGCGCAATTGCTGACCTTATCAAACACGGGATGATTTATCGCACCCGTTCAGGCGGCTATCAACAAGGGGCGGCGCAATACGCTGTTACTTGGCTACCAATCCGCAACCGGCAAGGGCTTTTCCTTGATGGCTTCAAGCCCTGCGCCTGGCGAGATTGGCAACCGGAAGAGGCAGCCAAGAAAAAAACACCCCACCCAAAATTGATGGACACCCACCGCAAAAATGGGGAATGGACTATGCCTACACCCCCCAAAACTGAGGCTGGGTGCCCCCCCAAAAGTGAGGACAATGAATTAATGCCATGTAGTAGCGCAATTGCAGCCATTTCTATGATGGTACAGACCACCTTAAACGAGGCTGAACAACATCGGGCCACGCCTGATAGCTACGGCGCTTGGCTGGCTCCCTATACCTCCCGACTGGCCTCTCGCGGCATGGCTCATGCCTGCCCGGTTTCGATTCAATAAGGACAACACCATGGAAAAGTTTTACGACACCTCATTCAGCAGCCAGGCAGACGGCAGTATTCGCCTTATTCAATCGGACTGTGGCGAGGATTACATCATTGACCTTCACCCCGAGCAGCTTCTATTCATTGCCCGCCGTCTGTGTGGCATGAAGCCCGAGACAGCCGGCAAGGTTGCAGAGCTTGAGCGCCGCCTTTCCGTGCTGACCGACAAGCTGCAGAACATCGTCTGCAACAAGGCATTCAGGAGCGACCTGATAGAAGGCATCGGCGAGGGATTTGCGTATTCCACCCCAAAGCAGCCACCCATTCCGACGCAAACCCTGCCACCAATTCCGCTCGAAACCTGCCACCTGTTCCGATCCAAAGTCTGCCACCGATTCCGAAGCAAACCCGCCACTTGGGCGGGTTGGTTTTTGGCCCTGACGCCGGTCAGGTAGTCGCCGTCTTCAGCCCACGCTGCTTGCGCATTGACTCTCCTTTCAGTTCCAGCCGGTGCGAGCCACTGACCAGCCGATCCAGAATCGCATCGGCCACCGTCGGATTGCCACCGCTCAAGTAGTCATGCCAACGGTCCACCGGCAACTGACTGGTGATCAAGGTCGAGCGCGCTCCGCTGCGGCACTCGATCACCTCCAGTAGATCGTTGCGGCCCACCGCATTGAGCGCCGCCATCCCGAAATCATCGAGAATCAGCAAATCGACTTTGGCCAGTTGCATGAGCCGTTTGCGGAAGCTGCCATCACCATGCGATACCGATAAATCCTCCAGTAGTAGAGGCAGGCGCTGGAAGCTCACCGCCAAGCCTTGCCGGCAGGCCTGATTGCCGATGGCACAAGCCAGCCAGGTTTTGCCGCCACCAGTTGGCCCGGTCAGAATCAGGTTGTGACCATGACGTATCCAGTTCCCCAGCGCCAGCGATGCCATTTCCGCCCGGTCGAGTCCGCGCCCCGGTTTGTAGTCAATGTCTTCCATGCAGGCGTTCTCGCGCAGTTTGGCCAATTGCAAAAGCCGCTGCAGGCGGCGGTTATCCCGCCAGGTAAACTCCTGATCGACCAGCAGTCCAAAGCGCTCCTCGAAACTGAGCGGTCCGGCGGAAGTGCTGGCGAGCTGATCCTCGAAGCCCTTGGTCATGCCAAACAGCTTCATCTCGTTGAGTTTACGTATCGTCTCTTGCGTCATCATATTGAGTCTCTCTTGATCAATGGTAGTAGTGGGGACCACGCACGTTCGGATGATCGAACGCCGCTTCCTGGTGCTCGGCATCAGGCGCGCGTTGCTGATCCAGCCCAGTGCGCAGGATGGAACGCAGGCTGCTCAGGGAATTGGCACCGATATGGACGGCACGGGTGCAGCCCGCCTCCAGCCGTTCATCGCCAAATTCCCGCTCCAAACGCTTCAGCGCCCCGGCCGTGCGATAGCCTTGCTCCTTGATCTTGCTGGCGGCAAACAGTACAACTAGGAAGGCTTGGGTATTCGGGCCGATGGTTGCCGCCCACGCCAGTTCATGGTCGGCCTGCCATAACCCGAAATGGCGATCAGTCGCTTGCAGATGCTGTGGATCGATGACCGGCGTGGTGCCCGTGCTGCGTGCATGACTCGCCAGCCGCCGGCCCTGATGCAGGATTTCCACCGTGGCCGCCGTGATTCGTAGCTCGACCATCTGGCGGCAGAGCGTGAAGGGGGCACTGTAGGTGCAGCCATCAACGTCGAAACAACCGTCCAGTCCGATGCGGACTTTGCGGAATTCCGTGTATTCGAAAGTCTGGACCGGTAATGGATTCAGTGCTGGCCGGTCGATGGCCTCAAATTGACTGCGCCGGGAGCCGGGGAGTTTCTGGAACGGCCGATTGTTCAAGTCCTTGAGCAGAACCTGGATGGCTTCGTTCAATTCGACCAGACTGGTGAACACCCGTTTGCGCAGGCGGAACAGAATCCAGCGCTCGACGATCAGCACGGCGCCTTCAACCTTCGCCTTGTCCTTGGGTTTTCGTGGACGGGCGGGCAGGATCAAGGTGCCGTAGTGCTCGGCCAGATGCTGATAGGCCGGATGTACCTTGGGTTCGGTACGGCTCGCCTTGGTGACCGCCGATTTCAGGTTGTCGCAAACGATCACCTCCGGAACGCCGCCGAAGAATTCGAACATCCGCGTATGGGCTGCGATCCAGTCGGGAAGTCGCTGGCTCCAGAGGGCTTCGGCATAGGTGTAGTTGGAGGCACCGAGTATCCCGACAAAGATTTGTGCCGTGCGTGCTTCGCCGCTCTCCGGGTCGGGGATCGATACGGTCGGTCCGGCGTAATCGACGAACCCCCGCTCGCCGGCCACGTGAGTCTGACGCATGTAACGCTTCAGGCTCTGGAGCCATTCCCGGTAGCGGTCGCAGAACAGGCTGTAGCTGATCCCGTCCGGCTGTTCGGCCAGAAACTCCGTACTCAGTGCCTGCAAGGTGGCCCCCTTGCGTTTCATTTCCTGATGGATGACGGCCCAGTCCGGCTCCGGCTTGCGGCCGGCTTTGACGGCTAGAGGGGGAAAGAGCCGGGCCTCAAGTTGGGCATCGTCCAGTTCGGGCGGCAGCGGCCAGGTGAGTCCGGCCGCCGTAGCACGGATCAGATAGTCGGAAACCACATCGCGACTGAGTCCGATGCTCTTGGCAATGCGGCGCTGGCTGGCTCCGGCTTCGTGGGCAAGGCGCAATACTTGCCGAATTTTGCGCATGGGAATTCTCCTGTTGACCATGATGATGCCGGCCACACAGGTGCGCGGCCGGCCGTTTCTCCAGGTGAGACCCGCGTGCGCCGTCCTTGCGGCTGGCGATCAGGTCAGTCATTGGGAACAAAGGGAGGGCCGCCGGCCTTGACAGACCGGCCAAGGGAATCGCAGAATCCGTGTGAAGTGGTTTCACGGAAGTCCAAGAAGGGTTCGGAGGTGGTACTCCGGACCCTTCGCTTTTCCAGGCCTCGAATCGGGGTCGGGCGTCAGGTCATGGCTTGACCTCCCCACTGGCAGGCTCTTGCCTTGCCTTGCGCCGCTTCGTCGCCGGTCCGCGTGGCTTGAAGCAGTAGCGCGCTGGCCATAGCTCATCGACCCGCATCCCCAGCAATTCGGCAATATAGGTCGCGACGCCGTGCGCGGTGACCCGGTCATGGATGACATTGCTCACCACGCCCTGACGTACCCCCAGGTCGTGGGCAATCTGGGTCTGGGTTTTACCCAGCCGTTTCAGGCGATAGCTGATGTCGAGTGCGTCCATTGCTTAGGACGTGACACCAAGGGGAATTAAAGAGTAATCTATCATCATTGGCAAACAACTTAACACGCGATTGCGTCAACTATAACGCGATAGAGAATGAACGATCAAGATACGACTCAGCCGGCCCCCGATGGTCTGGATGGTTTTGGTGCCCGGCTTGCGCTGGCGATTCTCCATCTGGCCATCAACCAGTCGGAGTTCGCCCGGCGCTTGGGGTCATCCCCCGGTTTTGTCAGCGACGTGGTGCGCGGGGTGAAGAAGCCGGGCGCCGAATTCCTGGCCGGGGTCAAACAGACCTTTGGCATCAGTACCGACTGGCTGTTGACCGGTGATGGCACGATGTTCGGCGGTTCCGGGATCAATCTCGACCTGCTGAGGGCGATTCGCCTCCAGGTGGCGGTGGCGCGGGCGGCGGTGGCTGATGACAACCCGACGGCCAAGGCTTTGCTGCTGCTGATCCGCGACGGACGTCTGGATGCGGCGACAGCCGATCCCGCCTTGCGGGCGTTTTTGGATCAACTGTGCGCCGACGGCAGGGATTTTGAGTTGGTAACTGAGCTGTACAACGGTCATCTATGGACCACCGATCCGGCCACCCAGCAACGCAATCTACTGGCGGCGGCGATAGCGCATTTCGAGGCGCGCAAGCCGCTGGACAAGCTCGCTTCTCTGGCCAAGGCCTCGGGAGCAACGATCCAGATCAATATCGGTACGCAACAACGCAATGCCGGGCGGGATCACCGGCGGAAATGACCTGTTTCGCCCGGCACAACCGGGCGCCTGAATCCAATTCAACGCTAGGAGGTACACCATGGCAAACGAAGAAAAGGAAAGGCACATCCAGATCAATGCGGCTGAATCGCAGCGGAATGCCCTCCGGGATTACAACGAGGTGCTGGCGCCGCAGTCGGTGGGACTTTATCTGGCGGTGACGCCACAGGAGGATATTGACGCGCTGACACTGAACAATGCCACGCTCTTCCGCCGTCGCTTTGGTTTTGAGGCGGCGAAAGAGATGGTACGCGCCCAGGTGCTCGATATCCGGCAACGCTATGAAATGACGGATCGGGAAATACGCTGGTTGCGTTACTCGGGACTTTTAAGTGTTACGCGTACTGAGGCCAGGCTGGCGCCGGATCGGCGGATAGCGGTGCTCGGCTGGGTTCAAGTCGCACTTTTTAGCATGATCTTCGGTGGTTGGGTATTGCAGTTTGGGGTCGCAGAATTACCGGCGTGGAAGCAGATGTTTGGACAGGTGGCAATAGCCACCCTCTGGTTCAGTGCAATCTGGGGGGTGAGCAAACTGTACATTGAGCCTTGGCGCTTGTTGCGCAAGGTAGGGGTTTTGTCGAACTAGGCGACTGGGATCTCGCCTAAATCCCTGGGCTACCTTGAAACACGCAGGAGCGCCGGATGCATATCCGGCGCTGGCGTGCTGAAACAGTCCTCAAGATTCCTGAAGCAACCCACAGTCAGTTAAGCCTTTGGTGATATTGACTTAGCATTAAAGCCCACCCAGAATGCCCAATCTTCATAATAACAAGCTAGGCGATGCAAACTTCAGAGGGGGGGCTGGGGTATCAGGAGGTGCTCTGGCTGCTCGGCAGCCTATGCAGCCTCTATCGCATTCCTTTTGATCCCAAGCTGGTCGAGCAGGACTTCCCGCCGCCGCATAGCCTCGCCACCTTCCACGAAGCTGCACGGGCGCTGGGCTTCAAGACTGGTCACAGTTTGCATCCGACCGACTGGCAAAAGCTTCCACTGCCAGCCATCGCCTTCCTGCGCGCCGTGCCGGAAACCAGCGCAGCGGATGCCGTCCCGAGCATCCCGGTCCTCATTCTCAAGACCGATGGCCACAAGCTCCTCTACTTCCGCGCCGGAAGCCAAGCTCCCGAAACCATCACCGTAGATGAAGCCGCCACCCAGTTCGAACCCGAACTCATCCTCGCCTCACGCGAAGCCAGCGGCACCAACAAGGATGGCGAAATCCCCGGCTTTGAAGTTGAGAAGAAGGCATTCGGCTTCAAGTGGTTCATCCCCGAACTACTCAAGCACAAAACCATCTGGCGTGATGTCCTGCTCGCCAGCCTGGCCAGCCAGCTCGTCGGTCTGGCTACGCCGCTCTTCACCCAGGTCATCATCGACAAGGTCGTCGTCCACCAGACCCACAGCACCCTGATCGTCCTCGGCATCGGTCTGGTTATGTTCATGCTCTTCACCAGCGGCATGAGCTGGCTGCGCCAATACCTTATCCTGCACACCGGCAATCGAATCGATGCCGTCCTTGGCAGCCAGGTCTTCGGGCATCTTCTCAGATTGCCCTTGCCATACTTCGAACACCGCCCCACCGGCACCCTCGTCGCCCGACTGCACGGCGTCGAAACAATTCGCGAATTCGTCTCCGGTGCCGCTGTCACCCTGGTTCTCGATTTCCCCTTCCTGCTCATCTTCCTCGCCGTGATGTTCGCCTATAGCTGGCAACTGTCACTCATTGCCGTCGGCCTGCTCGGCACCATCGCCTTCATCAGCTTTCTCGTCGCCCCGGTCTTTCGCGACAAGCTCAACCAGCAATTCATGCTCGGGGCGAGAAACCAGTCTTTCCTGACCGAATACGTCGCCGGGATGGCCACCGTCAAATCCCTGCAGATGGAAGCCGACATCGACAAGAAGTACGGCGACTTCCTCGCCCAATACCTGGCCGCCGGTTTCTCCACCAAGCAGGTTGGCAATACCTACAACGTGATCAGCAACGGCCTCGAACAGGTCATGACCCTGGCCATCCTGATTGTCGGCGCCTTGCTGGTCATGCAGAACGACGGCTTCACGGTCGGCATGCTCGTCGCCTTCCAGATGTTCGCTGGCCGGATGAGCCAACCGCTATTGCGCCTCGTCGGCCTGTGGCAGGAATTCCAGCAAGCCAACATCGCCGTCAAACGCCTCGGCGACATTCTCGACATGCCGCAGGAACCCCATACCCTGACGCCGACAAGAGAAAACCAAGGCCCCGGCCGAATCGACCTCAGCCATCTCGCCTTCCGCTATTCCGAACATCACCCCTGGCTGTACAGGAATCTCAGCCTGACGCTGAAACCCGGCCACCTGACGGTATTGATGGGGCCGTCCGGTTGTGGCAAGAGCACGCTGGCCAAACTGCTGCTGGGCTTCTACCAACCAAACGAAGGCCAAATCAATCTCGACGGGAAAGACATCCGCCACCTTGCTGCCAACGAACTACGGCAGACCTTCGGCGTCGTGCCGCAGGAAACCGTGCTCTTCGCCGGCACCCTCTACGACAACCTGGTCATGGCGCATCCGCATGCCAGCTTTGAGGATGTGATTCAGGCTTGCAAGGCGGCGGAGATTCACGAGGTGATTGAGACCCTCAATCATGGGTACCAGACGGAGATTGGCGAGCGCGGGACCGGGCTATCGGGTGGGCAGCAGCAGCGGATTGCGATTGCCCGGGCGCTGCTCAAGCGGCCAAAGATTCTCGTGTTTGATGAGGCGGTGTCTAATCTTGATCAGCAGACGGCGGAACACTTTGCCCGGACAATTAACAAGCTCAAAGGAAAAGTGACGATGTTGTTTATTACGCACCAGATTCCACGAGGGCTGGCGGTGGATGAAGTAATTGAGCTTGGAACGAATACAACCCGGCAGATGGAAGTCGTGGAGGAGGAAAAATGATGGAGAGGGATATGAGAATAGTACGGAATTCACAAGTGCAACGGTCGACCGGAAAAACCCGGCAAAACCGCAAGGCCGAGCTTTGGCAGATGACGCCGAAAACGGCTGCCAATGCCTCCCGCTTTAAGCAGCCAAGGAGAGCGGCATGACCCCGATCACTCGCCGCAAAATCCTGGCGATCTTCACCTTCATTTCCACTCTTAGCCTGAACGCCTGCGCCGGGCTGTTCGAAATCGGCGGTACGAGCTGGAAAGAAGAGGTACTCCTGCACGATGGGCAAAAGATTATCGTTGAGCGCTCTTCGAGCCGTGGCGGGCGACATGAACTAACCCAAGGGCCGCCGATCAAGGAACAATCGGTGACCTTCAGCGTGCCGGGCAGCAACCGATCCATCGCCTGGAAGAGCGAATACAGCCAGGACGTTGGGCGCGCCAACTTCAATCTTTTGGCGGTGCATGTTCTCAACGGTACGCCCTACATCGTGGCTACCCCCAATCTTTGCCTAGCCTTCAACAAATGGGGTAGGCCAAACCCTCCGTATGTATTCTTCCGCCACGACGGCGAAGCCTGGCAGCGGATTCCATTGGAAACCTTCCCTGTTGAGTTCAAGACATTCAACGTCGTGATCTCATTCGACAATTACGACATGTTCGAGGCCATCGATCGCAACCCGGTTATTCCTGCAGCGACGGTCAAGAAACTCAATGACAGCCTTACTCAAGCTGAATACAAGACCATTCTGCGGGAACCGCTCAATTTCGGGGGGCCGCCGAGTTGCGGCGAAATGATCCGGACCGGCCATGGCTGGTCCGGATTGGGGCCATTTATGCGCCAGCCATCGTTTGGGGCATGTCTCCAATACTGCGATCGAGAGAAGGTGGCTTCGCAGAGTTGCCCGTGTAATAAACTTTTTGAAGGGAAATGACCATGGCAACCCAATTCGAAATTGACTGCGCACTGATGGCGGGTGCTTCTTACATTTCCACACGCAAGCCACTAAATCAATTTCCCATCCCAAGTGAATGGACTGAGCAGATTGTCGAGAGGGCGGCCGACGACACTGGTTTCGAAGCCACCTGTTTCACCAAAGGCACCGAACTCGTCATCTCCTACGCCGGCACCTACGACAAGGACATCGCTGGAGACATCGCAGCAGACGTCGGGCTGGCCACCGGCTTCGGCTCCATCCAGCTGTTGCAAGCCGCCGAGTATTACCTCTCGCTCAAGAACGACCCACGTTATCAAGGATACAATATCACCCTGACTGGCCACAGTCTGGGCGGCGGGCTGGCGGCACTGATCGGCGTACTCTTCGGCGTAATGACCATCACCTTCGACCAGGCCCCATTTGCCAGTTCAGCCATATCCGGACAGCCGGACGTTGCCGCAAAACTCAAGACCGATCTGCTCGCCAGCGGACATACCGAAACTGAACTGGCCGGGCTAAGTAACTTCCTGCAATTGCGCCAAACTAACGGTGGCATCCCTAATTCAACGAAAGTCACCAACTACCGCGTGGACGGCGAATTTCTCTCCGGCATCCTGCCATTCTCCGCGTTCAATCCCATCGGCAACCCCGCTACCGTGCTTCAACACGGGCCATCCTCCGACCTCGTGGGACTAGATCTGCACGCCCAATCATTGCTGGCAGCCTTCCTGCAAAGTGACCAGTCTGCCACGACCAATACCTCAGGAGTCAAGGAGAACCTCCAGCAAGCCACCTACAAATTGGTCGACCTGCTCAACCTGATGTTCGACAAGAAAATGTACGCCTATCGAACCGATGATAATCGCGAAAACTTCCTCGAACGCCTGGTCCGCCACCAAGCTGGAGTTGGTGCCACATCCACTGCTCCCGCGATTGCTTCGGACGCCATGCTCACCCGCTTCACATCCGACCTCTGGAAACTCGCCCAGGACGGCGGGCTGACCATGACTGACGGCAACGAAGGCAACCCGGACTTGCATCAAGTCAGCAACGCCCTGATCGCCTTCGCGATGCAGAAGTACTACAAAGAAAAAGACACCAGCGTCGGTTACAAAGCAGCGCTCTTGACCGACGAAACGGGCGGCATCCGTTTTGACATGGCGGCCATCTCGGAGGACTTCAAGAATTCATTCGATGCGAATCTGGCGATCGATCTCAGCCAAGCCAAAGGTTATGTCCAATATTTCGACAAATACCTGGAAACCACCGTATTCAGCCCTCAAGAGCGTGCCCTGATTCGATCCAGTCTCCCCTGGATGCGTGACTGGTATGTACAAGCGGGTGCAACAGGCATGATCGCCAGTGACACCGAGAACCGCGGCGCCTTCATGCTTGGTGGCAGCGGGAGCGATGCATTGACCGGTGGTGCCGCCAACAACCTCCTGGTCGGCAATGCCGGTGCCGACACCCTCAAGGGCGGCGCTGGCGTTGACCTGCTGATCGGCGGTGCAGACAACGACATCCTCGAAGGCGGTGATAGCAACGACACCCTGATCGGTGGACAAGGCAGCGACACCTACAAATTCACCGCTGGCGACGGCTGGGACACCGTGGTCGACAGCGATGGCCTCGGCCACATCGAATACGACGGCATCACTCTATCCGGTGGCCAAG
>WBZX01000356.1_pt1 | contig 43028 bp, 41 predicted proteins | sample 5204211 | NCBI WGS metagenome assembly WBZX01 (sample SAMN12344362, study PRJNA552823) | activated sludge metagenome | biome: Activated sludge suspended growth; feature: Nitrification reactor; material: Wastewater; isolation source: activated sludge from nitrification reactor of wastewater...
GGGGTTGTCAAAAACGATTGACTGGTACCTGGCCAATGAAGCATGGGTGCAACATGTGACGGATGGGTCGTATAGGGAGTATTATGAGCGACAGTATGGGAGAAGAAGTGAAGAGTGAAAAGTGAAAAGTGAAGAGTGGGCAAAAAAAAATAAACCAAACAATACATGAGAAATCTCTTTTTATTGAGCTTTGCTTTTATAGCTTTTTCCTGCAAGCCTGCTGCGCCTGCAACGGAAGCCAGCACGACACCGGCAGATACCACTACTACCTCTGTATTGAATATCCCTGGTTTGAAAAAACTATGGGATACTGAAAAAACACTGACCACGGCTGAGTCTGTCTTGTATGACAAAGGCAATGACGTGCTGTATGTATCTTGTATCAATGGTGTGCCACCTGATAAAAAGGATGGGGATGGATTTATCTCCAGGGTTGGGCTGGATGGAAAAATAAAAGACCTCAAGTGGGTGACCGGTTTGAGCGGGCCAAAGGGCATGGGGCAGTCAGGCAATACATTGTATGTCACGGACATCGATCGCCTGGTGGCGATAGATATCACTAAGGGGAAAATCAGCAATACCTGGAAGGTGGAGGGAGCACAGTTTCTCAATGATGTGACGGTGACCGCAGATGGCAGTGTATATTTCACAGACTCCAATACAAGTACGATCTATTCCCTCATGAATGGTAAGGTCGCGACTGTCCTTGCAGATACTACGCTTGGCGGCACCAATGGAGTCCTGGTCGAAGGAGATATAATGTACCTCGCCGGATATATGTCTGGCAATGTCTATAGGCTGGATATGCGGACCAAGGCGATCGAAAAGCTTGCTACTGAAGTTCCGGGCGGAGATGGAATCGAGCGATACGGAGATGCCCTGCTGGTCTCTAACTGGGGCGGCCAGGTCTATCATGTGGCTGCTGATGGTGAAGCAACATTGTTGCTCGACTCGCAGGAAGCAAAACTCAATGCGGCTGATATCGAAGTCATTGCTGATCAAAACCTGCTCCTCATTCCAACCTTCTTCGGAAATGGTGTGACGGCTTATGAGCTGATGAAAAATAATTGAGCGGTATCGCCCAGAATAAAAAAGGTGTTGAAATTTCAACACCTTTTTTATTTGCCTACTCCATACGGAGCCAATGGCTCAGATCTTTGTCAAGTAGCTTTTCCAGTTGATGCACGTCCTCCCGGACTTGTTGGATAATATATTCCTTTACTTCCTGCGGCATGGGTTCCTTTTTGATTGGCTTGCTATTGATCGCCATGACCAGGTCTTTCATACCGGCTTTCTTGAGGGATTTGATCATGCCTGACAACCCAATGGAGACCATAAAATAATGTAGTCTCCGGATGGCATTCTGGAGCCATGGTATGCGTGATTGCCTTGCCGGGTTTGATTTTTCAACCATTCCTTTAGGCCGATAGGAAGCATCCACTCCCAGGAATGAATATACCTCCCTCAACAATGTATCTGGCTTGTGTCGTATATCATCAAACCACACGAAAAAAAACTGTTCCCTTGGAAAATGCTCCAGGTACATGCAAATGTTTTCATAGTACTTTGACATATCCAGGTACTCCGGTTCTTCCTGTATCGCCTGCAGCATCGGCCTGTCTTCTTTTTGCAAAAAGCTTTTGGCAAAAAAGTAATGCGAGTATATGCGATCCACCGGATTGCGGATGCAGACAAATATCCTGACATCCGGATTGATGGCCTTGATTCTCTCCGGCACAACAGGATCTGTAAAATAGCGCGGAGTGATTTCCCCTTTGACCGCATCAGAAGCACAATGCTTGAAATACTTCCTGTACCAGGTAAGCCCTTTCGAATAGTTTGGCTTCAGCAGGTTAGACCTGAAAGCAAGCCTGTCGTTGAAGAAATGGACTTCCTTGGGTTCTGACATGCAACACTGAGGGTGATCACCGATCATATGACCCAGCCAGGTGGTTCCGGCCTTGGAGGCGCCTATGCCTATAAAATCTATTTTAAATGATTGATCCATGCACTAGTGTAAGTCAGTGAAACAGTGAGAGCGTGAGAACATGAGAATGTGAGAGGTGTGAGCATGAGCATGAGTGTGGTTTTTCTTTAACCGGAAAAGATCTTGTTATAAACTGCTTCATGTTGGTCGATCGCGGTTTCCAGCGCAAAGGTATCTTTTACATAGGTATAGCCTTTCAGGGCCTGCGTTTTCCAATGATCATCCTTGAGCAGAGTCGTCAGGCCTTCTTCAAAATTGTCTGTGGCTGCATGAAACCCAAAGCGGGAAGCAAAATCATCCGGGTTGACATAGCTCAGGATGGAGGTCTGATGTGCTGCTGCTTCAAGATAGGAATTTGGCAAGCCTTCCCTAATCGCGGGATTGATGATAATCCAGGATTTTCCCATCAGTTGGTGATGGAGTGAGCCACGAAACTGGTCGACAAATCCGTGAAAAAAAATATTGTCCCTGTTCCATCTTGTTCTCAGGTCTGTCTCGTATTGGGGGACCCTGCTTTTGCCGGCAATATGAAAATCGACATCCGGAAATTTTTCTGCGAGGGCCAGAAATAATTCCGGGCGCTTGCGGGGATCTATCCGCGACATCATCAAGACCATCGGGGCAGGTGATTTTTCAATGTCCGCCGGAATGTTTACCGGAGTGGGTAGGAAGACAGGATTCTGCTTGAGCTTATAGATTTTCTTGATCTTAGGCAACATAAAATGAGCTGGAGAAAAGACACCATCATTGTGCCTTACCGCCTGGCGCACCAGGAAGTTAGTTTCATACAGGTAGTTTTTCACCACCTGCCATTTGCTCTGTGAAGGATAGCGCCATTCGAGATACCAATCTTGTGCATCACGGGGATCGCGGATGGTGGCGATGTGTCTGGCTGAAGGGACATTTTTCTGCGCAATCCATGTGCCAAGTGAGGGCTCGCACGAATGATAGATATCCGCATTGATCTTCTTGTAGAGGCTACCACTGCTGAGGGCATCCGCGGGCAGGTAACTCAGCACGGTGATGCCATCAAGGTTTTCCTCTTCGGGTTGATCCTGTCTGCGGGGCACCACTGCAAATACTTCATATCCCCTCTTTGCCAGTTCGCTTCCTATGGTCCTGGTTGCTTTTCCAAATCCTCCATACTTGCCATAGGCGAAGATTTCGACACTGATGAGACAGATGCGCCTGGGGGTAGATAACATTGATTGCAAATGTAATAAACAGCGGGCAAGGGGCAAGGGGCAATCAACATTAGACAGTCAACAGGAGGCAGTCAACATAAGGAAATAGGTAAGCTAAACGATCTAAACAAATGGCCCTTATGGGCCATTGCTAAACTTTCTAAACACTATGTTCAAGGATTGATCAGTCGATCAGTTATAAGCTTGAAAAGCCTATACCCTTCATACGCCAATTACTTGATCATATTCTTAAACCTGGGCCTCTTAGGTGTGATATCACCGAGGCGTTTCTTCTTGGCTTCTTCATAGTCTTCAAAATTACCTTCGAAGAATATTACTTCCCCTTCGTCTTCAAAGGAGAGGATGTGTGTCGCCAGCCTGTCGATAAACCACCTGTCGTGAGAGATGACGAGCACGCAGCCTGCAAAATTTTCAAGGCCTTCTTCAAGTGCGCGAAGGGTATTGACATCGATATCATTTGTAGGCTCATCGAGGAGGAGGACATTACCCCCTTCACGAAGCGTGATGGCCAGTTGTACGCGGTTCCGCTCCCCACCGGAGAGTATACCGATCTTCTTTTGCTGGTCGGCACCGGTAAAATTAAACTTGCTGATATAGGCGCGGACGTTGACTTGTGAGCCACCTACAGTGATGATCTCATTGCCGCCACCGACTACTTCATAGACGGTCTTTTCAGGATCCAGGTCTTTGTGGGACTGGTCGACATAGCTGATCTTGACGGTGTCTCCGATGGTGATAGCGCCGCTGTCAGGTGTTTGCTCGCCCATGATCATTCTGAACAAGGTGGATTTACCTACACCGTTAGGCCCGATGATACCGACGATGGCATTCTTAGGCACCTTGAAGGTAAGGTTGTCGATCAGCAGGCGATCGCCAAAACCCTTTGATATATTATTGCATTCGATGACGACATCGCCAAGGCGTGGACCTGGTGGGATAAAGAGTTCGAGTTTGGCTTCGCGCTCCTTGATTTCTTCATTGCGCAATTGATCATAAGCATTAAGACGGGCTTTTCCTTTAGCCTGGCGGGCCTTTGGCGCCATGCGGATCCATTCCAATTCGTGCTCAAGGGCTTTCTTGCGTTTGGATTCGACCTTCTCTTCCTGCTCCAGGCGTTTTGATTTTTGTTCCAGCCATGAGGAGTAGTTGCCCTGCCATGGAATACCTTCACCACGGTCAAGTTCAAGGATCCAGCCTGCAACATTGTCTAGGAAGTAACGGTCGTGAGTGACTGCGATGACCGTGCCGGGGAAGTTTTTGAGAAACTGTTCGAGCCACAATACGCTCTCTGCGTCAAGGTGGTTAGTGGGCTCATCGAGAAGCAGGATATCGGGCTGGGACAACAGGAGCCTGCAGAGGGCTACCCGTCTCCTTTCTCCTCCGGAAAGGACACCGATCATGGCATCTTCGGGAGGGCAACGCAGTGAGTCCATGGCTGTCCCCAGCTTGTAGTCCAGTTCCCAGGCATTGAAATGATCCAGTTGTTCCATGAGTTCGCCCTGGCGTTCGATGGCTTTCATCATGGCATCGTCGTCCATGGGCTCTGCGAGCTTGAGATTGATGTCTTCGTATTCCTTGAGCAGGTCTACGATATGCTGGACGGCTTCTTCGACGGTCTGGCGGACCGTTTTAGATTCGTCGAGTACTGGTTCCTGTTCGAGCAGGCCTATTTTATACTCGCCATCAAACCAGACCTTGCCATTGAAATTGGGGTCTTTGCCTGCGATGATGCGCAGGAGGCTTGATTTACCTGATCCGTTGAGACCGAGTACACCGATTTTGGCTCCGTAGAAAAAGGAGAGCCATATGTTTTTGAGTACTGTTTTGGAAGGGGGGTAGATCTTGGTTACGCCTTCCATGGAGAATATTACCTTTTCGCCGGCCATTTGTCTGGTTAGTGTTAAATGGTTAATGTTTAATGTTCAGAGGTAAAGGTGCTTAAGTGTTTATAGGCGTATATGCTTTCTTCACCATTGGTCACCTGCTCTTTTGGAGGGGCAAAAGTAGGGAATAAAGGGGAAAGGGTGGAAAAGGGGAAAGGGTGGAAAAGGCGAAAGGGGCCATTGAGGCCAAAGAGGCTGAAGAGGCCATTGAGGCGGAAGGGGCCAAAGAGGCCAAAGAGGTTTAAAGGGTGGATGTCACCACATGAAGAAATAGCCACATGAGGCCGCAGGTCGCATATAAAAAAGGAATGTTGGGTGGAGGTTGTACCTCCGTCGGAGTACGGAAGATTAAAAATAAGGTTGCTTCTACTTACGTATCGTGGGTGCAATTTATACCTGCAGGGCATTCAAATTCGATTTGGACAATGGCGTCAACTGCAGGGAGGATTAGAAAAAGACTTCGTTGCTGTCGTTTTGACTTCGCTATTGTCGTTTCGGCTACTTCGACCTGCTACGCACAACCTTGTTCTACAGTTCAGTAACCGTCCGCTCAACGTCATCAAGATTTTAGATCGTCGGATTTTCGGTTCATAGAGCGTGCTTGTGCTGAGCGGAGTCGAAGTAGTGGAAATGAACAGTGTGGGGTCATTGCCACAGAAAAAAAATACAATCATGGAGTTGAGCATGAACCTGGATCGTTGGGTGTGGCAGAAAGGACATGTGCAGGAGTATTGAAATAAAATGCGACGGCATCAACTACATTGAATAAACCTATGCCTTAACTCTTACACCTGGTATCTAGTGACTGGTAACTGGTGGCTAAAAGTCAACCTGTTTTCATAGTCATCAAGGTCGTCGTTGATTTCGTGTAAAAACACCAGGGACATGCCATCTTGTCCCGGTACTTTTGAACATTGGGCGACAGACCGTTTAGGCATGACGTTGTCGAAGCCGACAAAGGCAGAGATGAGTATTGGCAGCCTGGTGGCGATTACTTCCGGGATTACTTTTGAGCGGGTGTAGTCAGGTGCTTTGTTGCAGGCTGTGGCTAAGAGGATGACAAGGCCTGGCATCAGAAATTGGATATTTCGACATTGGCTAAGGCTGATTAAAGAGGTGGTTTGATTGGGCATGGTTGGTGTGGGTTTACATTCTATTTCAATATGGAATGACTATTAAGTTAGAAAACTTAAAGCTGATACACTTTTGGGTATATTCACCATAATCAGGGCTATGCTGCGAGTGTATTCATCTTTGGAATTCCTGCTAATTCGTCTTTCATGTTCTCTGCTTCTACCTCCAGATCGTAATCATCCTGGAGGCCAAGCCAAAACCTGGCCGAAGTACCAAAATACTTAACCAATCGAAGGGCCGTGTCAGCGAAGGACCTCCCCGGGATGGATGTTATTCAACTTACGCAGAATAGGTTTGGTAAAATGATCTTCTATGATGTCAACAAGGCTTGCAGCAAACAGAAACAAAATCTAGGTAAAATAAATAGATCAGCTTATTCTGCTTTCTGCTTGATGATCTTTCAGGTTTTCTTTTTCCCTGATGCCTGGGCTTTCTTACAGCCCTCCATCGCCTGATTCAACCACCATTCAAAATCCTTTTTACTTGCGGTGCCTTCGGGCCCGACGAGCAACCAACCCTTCATCGGTCTGCCACCAGAAAGGTCAAATACTTTGGCGCCTTTCCTTTTGAGCAATGTGTCTGTCTCTCCCTTTTCACATCGCATGATGATATCGTCTTTGTTGACGCCGATGCACATGGTATCGTCGATCATAAAGGCAATGCCGCCAAACATTTTTTTCTCCTGTACATTTTTGAGGCCAGCTAGTAAGGCTCTGATGTCAGCGGCAAGGTTTTCGTTGTAAGCCAAGGTTATGATTGTTTTTCGGTAAATGATTTCAGACCGGCCATAAATTTCTTAATGCCCTGGTCAGATTGTTTGCGCACCATCAGGGCATCCATGATTTTACCCAGGAAGCCAAACTTCATTTCATACTGCATCACCTGTTTGACCTTGATCTGCTGGCCTATGGATTCAAAGGAATAGGAATGGGTCAGACGATGAATCGGAAAGGAACAAGCAGTCAGTTCAAACGCAAGCGCTTCGTTTGGTTTGTATTCCGTTACATGTTCTTCAAACCAGTTTTTACCATCCAGCATATCCACTTTTCGTTTGGCACCCATACCGCTTTTGTTTGGTGTCATTGCCGTTGACTTCTTTACAGTAGGATCGTACTGATCAAGCATGTCGATGGTAGACAGGGTATTCCAGATGGTCCCGATAGGGGCATCAATCGTGATTTCATTATTGAGTGTGGTCATGGTTGTTCTGCAAGGGATTTGATGTTGTTGAGTATCTGCTGTTGTATCTGCCTCATCTTCCGCTTCATCATGAGGGCATTCATGAGGCTTACCATCATATTGGCGGGTTGATAGTAGGATTCATTGACAATTTGCGTCTGGTGGTCGCCGAGTTTTTCGAGATAGAAGCAAAACCGCGGTTCTTTGATCATCTTACTCATACCCATGGAATCTTCCACGATGGTCCATACGGTTTTCTTTTCATGTTCTAATTCGACGAGACGTTCAGTCATCGTTCCATTTCGTCCCCCATTTTGCATTTCACATGTCCGGGTTTCACCTTGGCGGTCCATGCGGCCTTTGGCTGAGATCACCCCCGGATTGACCTTGGGTAATGCATGGATGTCCGTGATGATGGCCCAGACTTTGCTGACCGGGGCGTTGATGATAGCTTGATTTCGTGCCTGGAGTGTGCTCATGTGCTATTGCATGGAATGTAAAGCAATACGGTTTCCTTCAGTGTCCATCAAGAGGGCCATAAAACCATTCGGGCCTATGGACGTCTTGGGCATCACGATTTGGCCTCCTGCCATTTCGACCCTGGACAGGGGTAATGCCAGATCATCTCCCCCGTTGAGATACACCAGGGCGCCTTTATCTGAAGGCTCAAAGCCTTCGCCCTGTACGAGTCCTCCACCTACCTGACCATTTTCATAGTCGGCGGGGATCATGCCATACCTATAGGCGGGGTGGGGCATTTCTTCAATGCTGACGCCCAATACCGTTTCGTAAAAGGATTTAGCTCTCTCGAAATTTTTTGCCGGAATTTCAAACCAGTTGATTGCATTGGCCATAATGATGTTGGTTTTAAAAGTGATTTTGTATATGTTGGGGCAAACATAAAACAATTTACTTGCATTTTGCAAGTACTTATATATTTTTGTGCCGTGAAGAAGAAAACGATAGCGCATCGCTCGTCTTGTCCGATCAGTACCGCCCTAGACCTTTTCGGTGATAAGTGGTCGTTGCTGGTCGTCCGGGACCTGATGTTTAAGCAAAAGAAGACCTATGGGGAATTCCTGCAGTCGGAAGAAAAAATAGCTACCAACATCCTGGCGGACCGGTTGATGCTATTGGAGGCAGGTGGAATCATTTCTAAAGAAGAGCACCCGGATAGTAAAGCCAAGGTGCTGTACAGACTTACGGCCAAAGGCATTGACCTGATTCCGGTGATGGTAGAAATAATATTATGGAGTGAGCGACATCATGAAGTACATCCGTTTGCCAGTGAGTTTGCCAAAATGGTCAGGAAAGACAAGGACGGGTTGTTGATGCAGTTAAAAGCTGGCTTAAAAGGAAAGTGATCTTTAAATGAACAGGGCGACCTCAATCTTTTTCCCCAAGGCCACTTTCTCCTTTTTTCTTACATCCGCTTTCAGGGGCAATAAATAAGTATCTGCTTTGGTGTCAAACCAAATAGCGGTCTTCCATTCGGTACTTCCCAGTTTGGCCATCACGGTCAGCCTTCCCCAACCCTCTTCTTCCCCTTTGAAATGCTGCCGGATTTCATCGGAGAGTTCCTTAGGCAAGGAAGCAAAGATCCAACCTCCTGCCCCAGTATACTGCCAGGGTTCAGCAGAAAAACGAAACTCGATTTTATGTGCTGCCATTCCAATGCGTTGAAGCGATGTCAAATTTTACTTTGCAAAATACCAATAGTATGAATATCCATATAACCACGGCGAGGATCGCAGGGTACCTTGAAAGAAGAAGTCGGGATGTGCACTGTGTTTAGTGGCGATGGCTGGCTTTGCATGCCGGGGAGATAGTCCACACAAGCTAATCAGGGAGTCCATTGTTACGGACGAATTTTATCACTGATGGCAGAAAGCGAAAGCCAATCTACCTACGCGATAGCATGCACTAAATCATCTGACAAAGTTGATCGTCAGTATAGGAGTAGCGTATGCCTGAAGTGCCTCAAGCTGCCTGTCGATCTGTGTATTCCACTTCTGTTGTTGGGCGGTGTTGATGGAATGGTTGGTTTCCCTATCATACCTGGCCTGCTCTTCGCGCTGCTGGCTGACGATCTCCTTGAAGAGCCGGCCGATCTCTTCCTGGAATCGGCTGGCAGTAAAATGGGTTGTACTGACCCGTTGCCTCAGCTTGCGGGCATAGACCTCAGTGATATCCATGTGCCGCTTTTCGTGCTCCAGGGCTTGATCAGGGTTGTTGAGATTGGGATACCGGGTCCATGATTCCTTAGGATGAAACCGGGCCGTGATCATGATGGTAGATGACCTGTCTGAAATGTCCACTGTGGTATAACTGATCGAGGAAACAGTGACGGCGCCTGTGTTCTTACCCATTTCAGCGACATGTTTGGGGTTGATTTTCCCTTTAAAGATGGACCAGTCAAACGTGCCAATAGCCGCATATTCAATGAATGGTGACTGCTGGGCCACCGCCAGGTAAGAGGAAAAAACAAAGCACAGCAGTGAGGTGAATTTCATGTACTACATAACACGCAATATGCTTGAATATTGCAGTGCATGGAGCTAAAATAGCGTTAAATGCCGAACGCCGGCTGCATTTCAGCTAGTGCATCTGATATAACAACCTGGATCAGGCTACCGGATTGGAAATCACAGGAAGTATGGAAGCTTTCCAGGCGGAAAATGTCCCGTCGAGGATATGCTGACGTGCCTGGCGTACAAGGGAGAGATAAAAGGAGAGATTCTGTAAGGAAGAAATCATGGCGCCGAGGGCTTCACCGGAGATGGTGAGATGGCGCAGGTAGGCGAGTGAATGCTCACGGCTTGTAGCCGCTGATGATTCAGCATCTATAGGGTCAAAACAATGTTTCCATTTTTCATTGCGGATATGCACGATGCCGCGTGATGTATACAGCAATCCATGCCTTGCATTGCGCGTAGGGAGGACGCAATCAAACATATCAATACCCAGGGCGATACACTCCAGTATATTGGCAGGCGTACCAACACCCATCAGGTAGCGAGGTTTTTCTTTGGGCAGTATTTCAGTCACCACAGAAGTCATGGCATACATGTCTTCATGGGGTTCACCCACAGAGAGTCCTCCAATGGCGTTGATCGGCATATCGCGTGAAGCAATAAACTCGGCAGATTGCTTTCGCAGATGGGTATAGGTACTGCCTTGGACAATCGGTGCGAGTATTTGTTCATATCCATACAGTCCCTCTGTCTCCCGATGCCGTGCTATACACCGGTCAAGCCAGCGATGGGTCATGTGCATCGATCGGGTAGCATATCTTTCATCACACGGATACGGTGTGCATTCATCAAAGGCCATGATGATGTCTGCACCAATCTGTCGCTGGATATCCATGACATTCTCCGGGGTAAACAAATGAAGAGATCCATCGATATGCGACCTGAACTTCACCCCTTCTTCTTTGATCTTTCGTGACTTACTCATCGAATACACCTGGTAGCCTCCGCTGTCTGTCAGGATAGGGCGATCCCAGTGGTTGAACCGGTGCAGGCCTCCTGCTTCTTGCACTACGGGCATGCCGGGGCGCAAGTACAGGTGATACGTGTTGCCCAGGATGATCTGTGCAAGAACCTGGTCCTTCAATTCCTGCTGATGCACAGCCTTGACAGTTCCTGCTGTTCCCACAGGCATGAAGATGGGCGTCTCTACATCTCCATGTGGGAGATGCAGTATGCCTGCACGAGCAGAAGAGCCGGGATCGGTGCGGAGTAAATCAAAGGTCATTGTAAGACAGTGAGAAATTAAGAGGTGTGAGTCAGGGTGTGAGGACGTGAGGGCATGGGTGCGGATCGAGGTATCAACTCTTCTCGGGCAGGAGGGTGAGCCTATCCAACAGCGGCTTCATCACGGCGGCTGTTGAATACTTATTGCTGAGGATTTCTGTATTGACTGGTTTGCGGTTCATGCCTGTTGATTTCCATAGTTTGTATTCCTGGAGGATGAAAGCCTTGATGGCTTCAATCTCATCGGGCTGGTCTGAAAAACTTGCTCCGATTTGAAGTTCGTGAAGCATGGTTTGCAGTTCAGGATCATTCTGGCCGACGACGATACCAAGGACCGGGCTGCCTGACTCAAAATACTCTATCATCTTACCGGTGAGGACACCCTGCAGATGATCCGAAGAAATCGTGAGCAATACATTGATGCATGCTATCTGCTGAATTTGCCTTGCGCTCCCGGCATCAACTATGCCATGGTCCTCCAGCAGGGAGCCGAATCTAAACTTATGTGCAAGCGCGATCCAATCATTACTATCCTTCCCTGCATAGGTGATCCGTATATCTACCGGATCCAGTAAGGTTTCCTGAAAAAGTGCCTGCAAGGCCTTAAACAACGGTTCAGCATTTCGCTTGTCAAGAAACATCGAGCCTGTATAGGCTATTGAAAAAAAAGGTGAAGCACTGGGAGCCGGAACTTGAATCTCGCCTGCTATGCCATTGCGCAACGTGATTACATGCTTATTGTACTCCCGCAGATGCGTGGCAAGGCCATCTGAAACCGTAGTCAGTAGGTCTGCAGTGCTGAATATCTTTTTGAAAAAAACCTGATGTGCCGCGGGAGATTGAATATGACCATAGTGGGGATCAATCATCAAATCCCTGAAATCAGCAATCCAGGTGACCTGTGGGTTTCGCTTCTTGAGCCAATAGGCTGCATAGTGATCTGCAAATGGCCTGTACGAAGAGTAGAGGTGCGTGATATGTTCTTCCCTGATGGCGCGTCTTCCTTGCCGCAGGAGCGTAAGAAAATAAATCAATCCACCCTCGCCCAGGATGATATTGATTGGAAACGAATTGATCATCCGTACAGCCCATTGTGCTGGTGCATTTGACTTAATGGTCTCCGGAATAGCGCCATCTCTTGTATTCCTGCGTAGCAGGGACCTGTAATCATACGCTTTGATGGTCCTGATGGTGGTATTGGCAGGCTTGACAAATTTGGCAGGAAGTACTGAGGAAGTAAAAATGGTCGCTGCATGCACTTCCCTGGCTATAGCATCAGCAATATGAAAATTCCTTTTAGCTGCCGTTCCCATCGCGGGAGGGTAATAGTAAAGAAAAAATAAAAAGCGGGCCGGAGTCCCCTTCATTCGGACATAAGCATTTGATAGAGTTGATCGGCGATGATGCGGTCATCAAATTCATTGAGTACTTTTTGCCTGCCCGACTGACCCATCTTTCCCTTTGACTCCGGGTCGAGGGCAATAAAATCATTCATTGCCTGAGCAAGGGCAACCGGATTCTTGACCGGCACGAGGTAGCCATTGACATGTTCATCTACCGTCTCCCTGCAACCTGCCGTATCGGTCGTGATGACAGGCCGCTCCATGGCCATGGCTTCCATGATCACACGGGGCATTCCTTCCCGATACGAAGGCAGCACGATACAGTCCGATTGCTCGATAAATGTCCTGATGTTGTCTGTAGCGCCATGATAGTAGATGCTTGGATCCCTGATCCACATGACGAGATCTTCATTGCTGACTGAGGAGGGATTTTCCTTGTCCAGGTCACCAATAAGCCAAAAAGCAACCTGTTGATTTTGTTGTTTGACGACATGGGCGGCTTCAATAAATTCCCGCACTCCTTTGTCATAGAGCAATCTGCCGATAAAGGTAAAGATGATCAGATCAGAAGAGCGGCTGTGCCCGTTTGGCTTGTAAAATGTAGTATCCACACCACATCCCTTGATGGACACACTCCTTGTGGGGTTGACTAAACCTGCCTTTTCAAAGAGGACCTTATCATCTGCATTTTCAAAAATGACCATGCGATGTGATGGAAGGGAGAATTTATATAATAACCTGGTGATGTGATTGATCCATCCTTCGTGCATCAATGAATATCCGAGTCCGGTAATGACCCCTATAGAAGGGATCCCGAGCAATCTTGCTGCCATGCCCCCATAAATATTGGGCTTAACCGTATAATGTAACACGAGGTCCGGTTTATGCTTCCGGTATAGCCGGAGCAACTCAAACATCAACCGAAGGTCCTGTATCGGATTGACACTGTCCCTGTCAAGATGACGTATTGGTATATGTGTGACCTCGCGGATCGTTTCCGTATATGTGATAAACTTATCCACCGGCGCCATGACAATGACCTCATGCCCTTCGCTGATCAGTTTGCGAATGATGTTGAGCCTGAAATTGTAAATATTCCAGGTAGTGTTGGCGATGATGGCTATTTTTTTGGGCTTCATTTGACCCTTGATCCGTTTTACCGCTAAATCCCCTATAGGGGGCCTATTATGTCGTACATGTTAGTTTAACTTAAAGATATTCTCCAAGCCCCCTTTCCTTAAGGGTCTCCTTCAGTTGTTTTATTGATTGCTCTTCTGATTTGGGATAGATCATGAGGCAATCCTCGGTATCAATAATAATATAATCCTTCAACCCCTTTATCACGACGAGCTTCGAATCGCTCGAAAGGATCAGGTTATGATCGGCATGGTCTAGATATACAGGCTTGCTAAGGGATACATTATGTGCCTCATCCCTGGAAGAAAAGTCATACAGGGAAGTCCATGTGCCGAGGTCTGACCAGCCGATATCACATGGTATGGTGTATACATTGCCTGCCCTTTCGAGTATGGCATAGTCGACAGATATCTTTTCGGTTTTTGGATATTCCGAATCTATGAAATTGCCTTCTGCCGGCGTATTATATACATCCATTCCCTCTTCCAATAAATTATATATGCCAGGAGCATGTTGACGATAACTTTCCAGTATGACGGAGAGCTTCCAGATAAAAATACCTGCATTCCATGCGAAGGAGCCGAGGTTCAGATAATGCTCCGCTGTCAATCTGTCCGGTTTTTCCCTGAAAGCCTTTACAGTACAAACCGCAGCGGTGTCCGATTTGTCAAATTCAATATAGCCATAGCCGGTATCCGGGCGCGTGGGTTCTATGCCTAGTGTTATAATGCTTGAATGGGCTTGTGCATGCAGTACCGCCAGATGTATCACCCTATTAAATTCCTGTTCGTCGGTGATGACGTGATCTGCCGGGGCGACAATACATGTAGCCTGCAGATCAAGCTTACTCAATTTCATGGAGGCAAAGGCAATGGAAGCTGCTGTGTTATTCCTTGATGGCTCCCCGATGATCTGATGACTGTGCAGCTCAGGTATAGCCTGGTGCACGAGATCACAATAGTCCTTGTGTGTGATGATATAAATATGGTCCAGGGGAATAAAACTGAGGAAGCGGTCCACCGTCTGACGAATCAGGCTCTTGCCGGAACCCGTGATATCCAGGAATTGCTTTGGCAGATGCTCGCGACTTGCCGGCCAGAAACGTGATCCGACTCCTCCTGCCATGATGAGGACGTATGGAGAGTTATTCATGTAGTGATCTGTGATGTAGTGATCTGTGATCAGTAATTTGCTATATACGGATGGAAGCTAATGCTTCCACAATTCTTTCCGAGGTCTTGCCGTCCCAGTATTTTATTGGTTGTGCTTGTTTCCATTCACCCGAGATCATCTTACCAATATATCCGGCGATGAGTGTGTGATCTTTCACCAATTCATTTGTACCTAATCGTATTGTTTCAGGTCTTTCGGTGCTGTCTCGTAATGTAATACAAGGTATGTTTAATACGGTTGTCTCCTCAGTAACCCCGCCTGAGTCTGTAACTACTCCTGCTGCATGTCTGATAGCATACATAAATTCGAGATAGCTCATCGGTTCTACGATAACAAATTGAGGATAGTCCCTTCCGATAGCATTAAAAATCTTTCTTGTCCGGGGATGCATCGGGAAAAGCACTTTGCAATCATTGACTGCACTATGTATCCGATCTAAGAGTGCAGCCAGTTTGGCTGGATCATCCACATTGGATGGGCGATGCAGGGTAAGGACGATATATTTTTCCCCTGCAAATGAATTATCAAAAAAGTCGGGCTTTCTAAGATTATCCAGGTTGTTCAATAGCGAATCAATCATCGTATTACCTACATAATAGATCTGGCTTTCCTTTTGACCCGCCTGCCTCAGGTTTACATTGGCTTCTTCTGAGGTAGTGAAAAAATAATCAGATATGCTGTCCGTGACGACCCGATTGATTTCTTCAGGCATGGTCCAGTCACCGGAGCGAATGCCTGCTTCTACGTGGGCGACCTTGATACCTGCCTTCTTTGCTACGATCGAACACGCCATCGTCGAGGTGACATCGCCTACGACGATGCAGACATCTGGTTTCCACTCCTGGATAGCATTTTCATAGCCGATCATGATCTGTGCGGTCTGGCTGGCCTGCGTACCTGATCCGGCGCCCAGGTTGATGTCTGGCTCAGGGATGCCAAGCTGTTCGAAAAAGCTATCGCTCATATTACGGTCATAATGCTGGCCAGTGTGGATCAGCCTGAACTGAAAGCCTCTATCCGGATGTGCTGCATTAAATATTTTCAATTGCCTGATGATCGGGCCGATCTTCATGAAATTGGGGCGTGCGCCGGCGATGATGTCTATTCGCATCAGTGTAAGAAGGTAAGACAGTGAGAGCGTAAGAAGTGTGGGTGTGCGTGTGGGTGTGATTGTCATGGTACTACATGACAGCTGTGCTAAAGTTGGTTTCGTTGGAGCCAATCGGAAAGGACGACCAGTTTCCAGATGCGGGTCCACAAGACGTGCTTGTCCCCTGCTTTAAAGTCGCTCCATTTTTGAAGGACTCTTGCTCCGTTAAATTCCTTGCGGTCGGCGAGATAATTCAATTTGAGATGCACCATGTCTGCCAGGTCTCTTTTGAGCCATTGCTCCATAGGAAGGGTAAAGCCCATCTTCTTTCTTTGGCTGAGTTCTTTGGGCAGCCTCGGGGCCATGGCTTCAACAAGTAATTGCTTTGGGGTGTGTGGGTACTTGATGTGATCAGGAAGGGACAGGACATATTCGATCAGGCGGTAATCAAAAAACGGTACACGCACTTCGAGGGCGTGTGCCATTGACATCTGATCAGTATCTCTCAGCAATACATCCCTGGTATAGGTTTCAAGTTCTCCAATGGTACATTGGCTGAGATCACCCATCCCATGAATGGTGGCATTGATCGCTGACAATCTTTCTTCAACAGCATCATGTTGGTTTGGTTTAACCAACAGGTGGTTGATTTCGCTCTGGCTAAAGGCCCTTCGCAGTAAGGGATATACTGTCGACAGGTCCCATGTGTCAAGAGCGGTGAGGTTGGCCACCTTAGTATATTTGTGATCCGGGTTTGAGGAGAGAAACCGTTTAGCCAGTGCATGGCGGATGGGCCCCGGAAAATTCAGCAACCATTTATACTTCATGAGCCTGAGGTAGATCATGAACTTGTTGTATCCAGCAAACAATTCATCTCCTCCAAGGCCGGTGAGCGCAACTTTAATATTGGCCTGACGGGTATACTTTGCCACCAGATATGTATTTGGGCCATCACCACTAGGCGTATCCATAGAAGCAAGGATATCCTCCATGCTATACAAAAACTCTTCAGGCTGTATCAGGATACGATGATGATTCGTGTTATAGATAGTGGCTACCTGTTGGGCATAAACAGCCTCATCGTATTGCTTTTCATCAAAGCTTACTGTAAATGTATTTACAGGTGAAGATGATTGTTCCGCCATGCAGGCCACGATCAGGCTGGAATCAATACCACCGGAGAGAAATGCCCCGACCGGTACATCTGATACCATCCTCAACCGTACTGCATCCAGCATCAGGTCTTTTACTTTTCCCTTGGCCGTCTCATACGAATCTGCCGATGCTCGAATGCCAGAATATTCCCAATATGGCAACTCGGTCAACGTGCCTTTATGCAGGATGGCATAGCAACCGGCTTTCAACCGGCTGATTCCCCTGACCATGGTATGCTCATTCATGGCAGCCTGGTACATCAGGTATTCGGTCAGGTAACTGTCTTCCAGCTGCCGCGGGATCAAACCCGATACCAACATGCTCCTTACCTCTGAACTAAAGAGAAAATGATCACCTGTGAGTGCATAGTAAAATGGTTTTTTCCCAACCCTGTCCCTGGCCATAAAGAGCAATTGCTCCTTAGTGTCCCAGATGGCAAAGGCAAACATCCCGTTCATCTGCCCGAGGCAATGAATACCCCAGGTCGCATAGGCTGCCAGTATAACCTCCGTATCTGATTGTGTCTTGAATGGATAGCCATGCAGGCGTGCCTTGATCTCCAGGTAATTGTAGATCTCCCCATTAAACACAATGACATAGCGACCTGAATAATCCCACATCGGCTGATTGGCGCTTTCGTTGAGATCAATGATTGACAAGCGACAATGGCCGAGGGCGATACGTTCATCCACATAGATGCCTTCTGCATCCGGACCGCGATGAGCCATCCGATCAGTCATGGACTGAATCGCACCGGTATGCCTGGTGTCCTTAGTTATGTTGAGTATCCCGGAAATGCCGCACATGGGTAAAAACTTAAAAGGGTGACGCTGCCTAAGAGGTTAAAGAGGTTAAAGGGGCTAAAGGTGGGTCATGTTGTATCATGACATTTGTCTTATTAAATGTGTAATGGTAAGTGGTCAGGAATATTGACAGATATACCTTCTAAACGCTGTGTCTATTGCCTAATACCATTCCTTATCCTTTAATTGATGATACACTTCCCGGATGCCCTCCTCAAGGGTGATCGTGGATTTCCAACCCAAGGCTGTGAGCCTGGAGTTGTCCATGAGTTTGCGAGGTGTGCCATCGGGTTTTGAACTGTCATGAATGATGGTGCCTTCGTATCCTACAATTTTCCTGATGAGTTGGGCAAGATCGAGAATCGAGATTTCATCTCCTGTGCCCACATTGATAAAGCCTGCCTCATCATAGTGGTCCATCAGGAAAACGGAGGCCTCTGCAAGATCATCTACGTGCATAAACTCCCGAAGGGGCTTGCCTGATCCCCAGATGACCACTTCAGGGCTGCCATTTTTCTTTGCCTCATGAAACTTTCGGATCAGGGCCGGCATGACATGTGAGCCATGCAGGTCGTAGTTGTCATTAGGACCGTACAGATTGGTTGGCATCGCGGATATATAATTGCATCCGTACTGGCTCCGGTAGGCTTCACACATTTTTATCCCGGCAATTTTTGCAATAGCGTATGGTTCATTGGTTGGTTCAAGCACACCCGTCAGGAGGCTTTCTTCCTTTAGTGGCTGCGGTGCATTTTTAGGATAGATACATGAAGAGCCGAGGAACAAGAGTTTTTCAACACCACTCAGGAAAGAAGCGTGAATGATGTTGGCTTCAATCATCAGGTTATCATACAGAAACTCGGCGCGATATTGATTGTTGGCAAGTATGCCGCCAACTTTTGCAGCGGCGAGGAAGACGTAGGCGGGCCGTTCTCTTTCCATAAAGGACGTCACTTTGTCCTGAAAGCGGAGATCGAGCTCGGCTGATGATCTGCCGATGATATTCTTATATCCCAGTGAGGTAAGTTTCCTGTATATCGCAGATCCGACCATGCCGTTGTGGCCGGCGATGTATATTTTATCTTTTAAGTCCATGGTAACGAATTGTATAAGACTGCAAGACAGTGAGAAAGTAAGAGGTGTGGGAAAAGCGCGCGGGTGCAAAACAAACTGCGCCTCTGCGTCTCAGCGCGAAAAAATAATACTATTTCACTATTCGTATTCATTAGTGATATCAAATCCCTCCCGCTTGAGCAATGCAATGCGATGAAACAAACCCACATCTGACAGCACCATCTCTTTACAAAGGGTTGAAACATCATGTTTTGGAACCCAGCCCAGCTTTTCTTTGGCCTTGGTGGCATCGCCTACCAGCAAATCCACCTCGGTGGGACGGTAGTAATTGCTATCTACGCGAACCAGAATATTTCCGGTGGTGAGGTGACATGGCTGTCCGATGACACGATTGAACATTTCCTCATCAATGAATGCGACCACACCGGTTTCATCAGCCCCATTACCATGGAAAGCGAGTTCAATGCCGATTTCGCTAAACGCCATGCGGATAAAATCCCTGACGGAAGTAGTGATCCCTGTAGCAATGACCCAATCTTCGGCGGTATCATGCTGTAGGATTTTCCACATCACTTCGACATAATCCCTTGCGTGACCCCAGTCTCTTTTGGCGTCGAGATTCCCTACATAGAGTACATCCTGCATCTCCAGGGCAATCTTTGCAACAGCACGGGTGATCTTGCGGGTGACAAACGTCTCGCCACGTAAAGGACTCTCATGATTGAACAGGATGCCATTGCAGGCATAGATATTATAAGCTTCACGATAATTGACCGTAATCCAGTATGCGTACAATTTGGCAACACCATAGGGTGATCTTGGATAAAATGGTGTCTTTTCGGTCTGCGGGATTTCCTGTACTTTACCATATAACTCAGAAGTAGAGGCCTGATAGATCCTGGTTTTTTCTGTCAGTCCGAGCAGCCTCACCGCTTCGAGAATACGCAGTGTCCCTATACCATCAACATCTGCTGAATACTCAGGCTCTTCGAAACTCACCTTAACATGGGACATAGCGCCCAGGTTATAGATCTCATCTGGTTGCACTTCTTGTATGATCCTGATGATATTGGTCGCATCAGTCAGGTCACCGTAGTGCAATATAAAATTACGATTGTTGACATGTGGATCCTGGTACAGGTGATCTATACGCGAAGTATTGAAGAGTGAACTTCTCCGCTTGATGCCATGCACGATATATCCTTTCTTCAAGAGAAATTCAGAGAGGTATGCCCCGTCCTGGCCGGTGACTCCTGTGATCAATGCAGTCTTCATGCTATCCGTTTCGGTTTTCGTACATATTGAATCAATTTTCTGAGGGGCTTCAGTAAAGTGGTATAAAAATACGGGTGTAACCCGTTGACGCGCCAGGCCTGACGATCTTCGCGATTAGCGTTAATACGGTTTCGGAAAGTTGCATTGCTCATCCCACCTGCTCTCATCCTGACGAGGATCTGAGGCAGATAGCTTACTGATATCCTTGCCTTGTAAAGGAACCTGAGCATGAGTTCATAGTCAGCAGCTGATCTCAGTGTGGTATTAAAGAGTCCGAATTGCTGATATACCTCCCGCCGGACAAAAAAAGTGGGATGTGGTGGCATCCAACCGAATAGGAATTTCGCCGGCTTGAATTTGCCGGCGATCCAGGTCCTTGTGATTTTTGTTGTACGATCAGGACGGACGTAGACCAGGTCGCCATACAATGCATTTGATTTGTCTGACATCATTTGTGCCACGACACGGGTGATCACTGAGGCTGATTCATAAAAATCATCTGAGTTGAGGCAACCCATGATTTCTCCTGTAGCGGCCATGATGCCTTTATTCATCGCATCATATATTCCCATGTCCTTTTCGGAAATGACCATGGAGACATGAGGAAAATCACGCACAATATCCAGGGTTTTGTCCTTTGAAAGTCCATCGACAATGATATGCTCTATATGCGGATAGTCCTGGGCAGCGACACAGGCCAGGGTATCACGAATGGTTTTTTCGCTGTTGTAGGTGACGGTGATGATAGAGACCAGAGGAGAAGTAAGCATTGAGGATAATTCAGGCTTATGTGTTTATGGATGGTGAACCCGTTCAATTACTATATTCTCCATGACCAGCATATCCATGTGTGTGCGACGGAAACAATCGAGTGCTTCCATGGGAGTGTTGACAATGGGTTCGTTTTCATTAAAAGAAGTGTTGAGCAAAATGGGTACACCTGTTTTCTTATAAAACGCTTCGATAAGCTGATAATATCTTGGGTTAGTGTCCTGATCAACAGATTGCAATCTGCCTGTACCATCTACGTGTGTGACTGCGGGTATGAGATGCTGTTTATCCTTTCGAATTGGAAATACTTTTTCCATAAATGGAACATCATCATTGACTTCAAAAAAGTCCTTGACACATTCAGCGAGGATGGAAGGGGCAAAAGGGCGAAAGCTTTCGCGACGCTTCACTTTTGTATTGAGTAATTCCTTGGCATCCTGCCGGCGTGGATCCGCCAATATGGATCTGCCGCCCAAAGCCCGTGGACCAAACTCGGCACGGCCATTGAACCACCCTATCACTCCACCTCCGATCAATGCATCGGAGGCGAGATCAAACAAGGCCGCATCATCATACTTCCTGAAGGTAACACCTTCCTTCATCAGGAATTGGGCTATGTCCTCATTAGAAAATTTACTTCCGGTATAGGCACTGCGGATGGCCGGCATACGGGGGTTTTTTAATACCTGATTATATACATAGAGTGCTGCGCCCATTGATATGCCTGCATCATGGCCCGCACTTGGGATATAGACCTTTTGGAATGGCGTATTCCTGGTGATTTTTCCATTGGCTACAGAATTCTGTGCAACACCGCCCGCAATGCAAACTGAGGTCAACTGCGTCCTCGCATGCAGCCCATTCAGCAGATGGAAAATAATCTGCTCCGTAAATGCTTGCACAGAAGAAGCCAGATCCTTGTGATATGTCGATAGCTCTTCCCCCCTCTTGCGTTCAGGACCAAAGGACTTGACGAGCTTTTCACTATATAGCTTGTCTACTACAGGTATATGGTCGTTTCCATAGGAGATCACATTGCCTTGTGTGACCCGGAAGTACGACAGATCGAGTCTGAACAATCCATCATTGGTGAGATGGACTATGTCCTTCAGCTTATCTACATACGATGGCTTGCCATAAGGCGCTAATCCCATCACTTTATATTCATCGCCATAATGCGGGAAACCGAGATACTGTGTAAAGGCAGAATAGAAAACTCCAATGGAGTGTGGAAAATCAATGGAATCCAATACGTCTATCCTGGCTCCAAGACCTGCTCCCAACATCGTGGTGGTAAAATCTCCACTGCCATCTATTGATAGTAAAGCAGCATCCTCAAATGGGGACGCAAAAAAAGAAGAGGCCAGGTGAGCCCTGTGGTGTTCTACATAGTGTATTTTGCTTTCAATCGCCGCTTCATCTACAAAAGAAAAGTGGTTCGCAAATTCCTTTGCCAGCGATGAGACTTGCCTTGCATTGTCCAATCGATTGCGAATAGCCCTCATGCCAATGGATGGATGTGCTGCAGCAAAAAATAATTTTTTAAAATACTTAGCCTTAGGATCCCGGCCAATGGCAATGTGATCAACCTGGTCAAGGGTGATTCCTGCTTCCCTTAGGCAAAACCTTATGGCCTCTGAGGGGAAGCCTGCCCAATGCTTTATCCTTCTGAAGCGCTCCTCCTCAATTGCGGCGATCAGGACCCCATCCTTGAGGATAGCGGCAGAGGAATCGGCGTGATATGCGTTAAGTCCGAGTATGTACATTGAGTGTTAGTAGGTAAGGAGATTAGTTGCCAGAAAAGCTTATTGGATGATACGCTTCTACGCATTGCGCCATTTCAAATGGAATGTCTTCTCCGGCTATTTATTGAGTTTAATATTGAACTTCTCTTCCAAAACTGTTTGCACAGATTTGTTTTCAGATTTCGCCCACCATTCAATTTGCATGATTTTGGCATCGACCAGGAAGCGGTACCAAAACCCTTGCAGGAAATGCCAAATCAATCCACGGCTGCCATCAAGGAATCCTAATTTTATCAAAAACCTGAAAAGGAAATACAAAAACGCCCTTAAAAACAATGGCATCCTTAGGTAGAAGTTATTTTTATACCACCGTTTCGTATCGGCCTGCTTCGCGCTGATCGATTCCTCTTCTACATGACCCATGGTAATAAACTGATATTTCCTGTTTAGTATATCAACTGCCTCTCTTGTAGCATAATCATTGTGCTTGGCTGTCCACCAGGTAAGAGAGTTGAGGTTGTCATCTACAAAGTCGTGCTTAAAGGTCAAGGAAGTCCCCTGTGTCAGCTTAGTATGTTCATCCATCCATCGCTGCTCGATGACGGCATGTCCCGTCCGCCAAAGTCTGAGCAGATGCACCGGATAATATCCTCCATGTCTGATCCACTTCCCCATAAAGTGCACCTGTCTTTTTAAGACTACACCTGATATTCCCTTGTCAAGGCCCGGTAGCTTTCTTCCAATTTCATCTACCAGGGCATCTGTGAGATATTCGTCTGCGTCCATCCGCAGGGTCCATGCTGTCCTGATGTGATCATGGTCCATCGCCCATTGAAATTGCTGCGCCTGGTTGATAAAAGGATTTTGTAAAACCTTTGCGCCCATTTCAATGGCTATCTGCACCGTCCTGTCAGTGGAGTATGAATCCACAATGATGACTTCCCTGGCTATATTCCATGCACTTTCAATAGCCCTGCGTATGTGCAACTCCTCATTGAAGGTTAAGATGACAATGGTCAGGTCAGGTTTTTCTGGCATAGATGTCGGTCAACTTATATTGCGATTTTTGGTACTGGCAAGCGGCTGCAGTATTTTCTTGTTAATGCGGGGCAACCTTGAAAGACAGCTCAACTATGCCTGTGACAGAACGATTCTGCATTCATTCTATTTGGGCATAGTCGTTATACAATTTCCGACATTAGTGGTGACTTTAAAAATTTTGGGTTGACTCTCCCATAGCAATCATGAATATACCGGAAGGATAAAGCTTTGGAGCTAAAGTATTTGGCTAGGATCACAGGCCCTGTATCTCTGATCTCACCCAATCTGTTCCGGCTTTCATTTATTGCATTTAAAGTTTCCACACATCTGTTGAGCTCAGGCGCTATCACCCATCCCAAATTGTATTTTGAAACCATGTCTGCAGCGCCCACATTCCTGCTTACAAGGACGGCTGTGCCTTGTGATAATGCTTCCAGTATGACATTTCCGAAATTTTCGGTGTGAGATAGAAGTACTAATAGGTCAGCTTTGGCGAGCTCATCAAATTTCTGATCATCATACACGGGTTTACTAAAGGTTACCTGACCTGTAGTTGGAATCAAGGTCCGCAAAAACTGAATATAGGCTGGGTCGCCATCTCCTACAATAGAAAGGTGAAAAGGAAAGGAAACCCTTTGAAGTGAACTCAACAACAATTCAAGGTTCTTGACCGGATCAATCCTTCCAAGAAAAATGATTTGCAAAACCCCTCCATGATGTATACGCACAGGTCTTTGGGGTGGGAAATTTACGATATTCGGAATTTGTACTATTCTTGAATTAGTCAGCACCCTGCTGAATTTTTCAGCCTCCATTTCGCTTGTAACATGGAGCCAGGTGCGATTAAGAATTCTCTTGAAAATTGTCTGATGAAGCCATTTCTTTACATACCGGGTTCTTCCCGTTTTGAAGGTGTATTCACTCAATGCCCCTCTGGGAGACAATACATGTGGCACTCCATATACTTTACACACTAAAAGCGAAAGCACGGCTACCCAATTCCACCAGCCCTGGATGTGGATTAAATCATAGTTGCGGATGCTTTTCAACAAGGCCCATGTATGCGCAGGAGATACTGAAGTATGGTCACCGGTAATTCTGCGGCAATAGATTACCTTGATGCCCGCTACCATTTTTACCTCGCCATTCGGGTAATCAAAATCATCCTTGCCATTTGCATTTGTGGTCAGTACAGTAATGTTGATATTTTGACGCTGCAATTCTTCACATAAAGCCGCAATAGAATACACTGGTCCTCCATAAACCACTGCAGGTTTATAGCTTGCGACAGAAACGAGGATATTTAATTCAGGCTTTACCAATGTCCTATGACTGCAGGTGGCTTATCACCTTCTCATAAAGTGCTCCATACATTTCTGCAATAGTCTTATTGGAATACCTGGTTCTGTTGACTCTGCCTTCCTGGATAAGATGCTCCCGTAAAGACTGATCGTGGATCATTCTTTCCAATCCACTCCTGATATCCTCTACTGAACAGGCGTCCACATACAAAGCTGCGTCCCCACCAACTTCCGGCATAGAGGAATTATTGCCAGCTATGACCGGCCTCTCCACACAATTTGCCTCAATAATCGGCATCCCGAAACCCTCAAAAGTGGAGACAAAGGTTACTATATCTGCGTTGATGTATTCTTCATATATCTCTTGCTGCGACAGGTTCATCCTGTTGATATACGTAACTCCGTTATCTGACAGACATTTTACTTGTGACTCACTAAGCCTGCCGATGATCACCAGCGTGCACTCTATTCCCCTGATGGCCTGTATGAGGCGCTCCACATTTTTATTTGCTGCTGTACCAATTTGCAACAACCTTGGGCAGGCTTCATTAAACTGTTTTGGTACGGGCTGGTACATTTCGTCGACGGCGACCGGTATCACCGATACTTTACCGGCATCACATCCGGTATATTTCAGGATATCCCTTTTCGTAGCCTCAGAAATGGCCGTTATATATTTTGCTTTTGCCACTGGAAGGGTCAACCAGAAAAATTTCAACAGGTCTTGTTTCAGGCCCCTTGCCTGATCCATAAACCCACAATCCAAAATGGTTAATATCGTCCCTCTATGTTTCAATAGATAGGTTACATAATGGATGTCCCCGGTGACATGATTGATCTTACCCTGGTACAGGAAAACCTGTACGATATTCACAAATCTGTTCCACACCCCACTGCTTGTCCTTGAAGCAATCAAAAGTCTAAACCTGTATTTTGATTGAAGCCTTTCCCTGACATCCTTGAAAATAAACTCCAAACTGAAATTACCTGCCTGCCTCCGCTTACGTTGTATATGTACAATGATGGGGTTGATATCCTTATCTTCCATAATTAAGCCATTCCTCTTTCATCAACTCATCGAGAACCTTATAAAAATCACCGCCACTTCTCCATTGCAGGTCATCGTATATGGGGGATGCATCTCCATATATATCCTGTATCTCCGATGGCCTGACCAGGGAGTGATCTACAATGACCTTGCCTCTGTCAATATTCATCTGGTCAAATACATAATAAATGATATCCCGTAGTGATATCGAAGACCCTGTGCAAACCAGATAATCCTTAGGCGTTTCATGCTGAAGCATAAGCCAAATAGCGTTGACATATTCCTGTGCGCTGCCAAAATCACGTTTTATATCAATACTACCTACATGCATATTCTGTTGTTGGCCTTGTTTTATCTTTATTGCTGATGTAATGACTTTTTTTACAAAAAAGGATTCTTGTCTCAAATAGGATTCATGGTTAAATAAGATACCACTTACCGCAAAGAGTTTATAGGAATCCCGATACTGGCTGACCAGCCAATGTGCAGCGGCCTTGGAAATCCCATATGGGCTGACCGGATGCAAGACACTGTCAATGGTAATGGGCAATTGATGGACAATGCCATACATCTCACTGCTGCTGGCCTGGTAAAACCTGGTCTGATGCGCTTTCATCCGGATAGCTTCGAGCATATTAAGCACCGAAATAATATTAAACTCAATGGTTTCTCTCGGATGATGAAATGAATACGATACTGAACTTTGTGCAGCCAGATTATATACTTCATCAGGCTGATAGTGATCGATCAAATCCATGCACTCACCCTGATTTACAAGATCATATTCTACGAATTCAATTTTATCCTTAATGTTTAAATAGGCTAACCTGGAAAAATCGGCGCCTTTATCCTTTCGGCAAACACCTATCAATTTGTATCCCTTATCCAGTAGGAGCTTTGCCAGATAAGCCGCATCCTGCCCAGTAATGCCTGTGATGATGGCCTTTTTCCCTGCGTTTTCCAATGTGTATGGCATCAATGGACTACAATCTGATTTTTAGAAATAACCTGAATAAAAGATAGCAAGCCCCACAAAACATGGCCCCCTTGACAAACGTATTGATAAAGGTTAGAAAATCGGTCTCCACTACCATGGCAGGATAAAATAGAAGTGGTGTCCATAATAATACTGTCGGCCGCTTCAGGCTAAGAAACCTAAACAAGTTTAAAAGTGTATTGAGTATATAGCCATAAAAAAACATCCATATACAGCCACCTATAACTCCAAAATTGACATAAGCCTCCCCCAATTGGCCGATGTTGTAGCTATAATTATATCTTCCGCAATCGCCAAGAAACCTACATATGTTCTCCTGCCCACCTACCTTTGGTTTATCTGGCCAAAGAAACCTGGGAACAAAGGAAGACGCGAACGAACTCAGAATGGTTTCTCCATGTGCGAAAGGCTCATGCTTAGGGACATAGTCCATGGTCCTGGCGACCAGGTATCCCTGGTTGGCCCTTACGACTACCTTGTACAATCTTTCCGGGTCAAAAATGGTGACAGGGTCTTTGACCCGATCCATAATCAGGGAGAAATATAAGGCTGGGTCGTTTCCTCTTTCAGCTCCTTTCCAGACTTTATCCCTATACTCATGCTTTATCGATTGAATGAGAAATAATGCGATGATACCGGAACCTAATAAAATGAGTTTGCGTGGCATCGTCCAAGAAGCCTTATTCATGACCAGTAAGATAACACCCATCACGCTCCAATACACCAACTCCCCATACATACCGGTTACTATACTCTGCACTACCATCAGGATTACAATAAAGACGATGGCCACACCCTTTAACTGCAAATTGGAGTGAAGGAGATATATTACACCAATGTAGGTCAGCTGACTGACAAAGTAAAAAATAGCAGACACTGAGGGAGGTGTCCATTCTACAAAAGGGACAGCCAAAATGCCTGTCATGATCATGAGGATTCCTATAAGACTTTTGTTTGTCAGGTATCTTTTGATATTCACCACCAACTGGCCATCATCAACCGGACTCTTAATCCATGAAGGCGCCCATAGACCGGCGATCAAGGCCAATGTCCCCGGCAAAGCCAACCTAAAATACTCCTCCTTATCAATCGTCATATAGGTCTGCCAGAGTGCTGCCAGCTTATTGTGCTTACCAAACATACTGTACGTAATGAGTGGAACGAGGAGATAAGAAATACATGCCGTCATAGCCGTTACATCCAGAAAATTTATCCTTCTAGAGAGATGTAACATAAATACATACACTGATACAAGGGTCGTCGCATAGACTATGGTATCCAGTGCCGGAAAACCTAGTGACAAAAAAAGCAACACAAGAGCGAGGAGGACAAGCATGATATTTAATGTCTCTCTTCTAATCATTGAGCAGTCGATGGCCCTATATTTCCTTCACGGAGCAATGCCCTCGTGGTGTTGCTCATTATTATCCACATGATGAGTTCGAACCCTACTATACTTATGGCTATGCCCGTAAGTCCCCAGAAGCCAATCAGGATAGCATTGAGTACGATCAGCAAAACTGCATTAAGTAAGAACGTAATTCCACTGTAGCCTAATTTGTTTGTTGCCACTAATAGGACCAGGTGAACATTCCATACGCAACTAAACAGGGTAGCCACTAAGAACAGCGCAAAGAATGGCTCAATGATTTCCACCTTTCCTCCAGTCCATACCTTGAAAATCCAGTGCCCAAAGAAATATAAAAGCGTCAGCATCCCAAAGGCAATGAGCGCATTGCTCCTGTTGGTGATCCTGAACAATTTCCGTAGCAATGGGAGATCCCTTGCCCCAAAGGCATAGCTAAACTCGGAAGTAATAGAAAGATTAATGATGCCTACCACTTGCTTTACCATATTGATCAAGGTCCTGGTCGTTGAAAAGAGCACTACCTGGGCACTTCCCAGGGCAATCCCAATAATAGACACCAGGCCCTGGATCAAAAGGTTTTGTCCCATATAAATTGTCATGGCGGAGAGCCCGGGCTTCAGCAGATAGCTTATTTTTTTATACCTAAAACCAAATGGCCACAGCCTGAAATCCTTGAATTTGACGGAGAGATCAAATAATACAAATATGAATTGCAACAGTCGGACCACCAAATAGATCAATGCCACCATTACAATCTTGCCTCCTGCCATTACAGCGGCGATAATTAAAAGGAATTCCAACACCCGGAAAAAAGATGAGATATACCTTTCACGGTGATAGATTTTCTGAACACGGTAATAACCTAATGGCAGTGTCAGGAAAAGCGCAAGGTAGATATAGAGTATAAGCAGCAAAAAGGCAAGTTTAAAATCATCTTCCACTATGGCTGTAAAATGGAGCCAGTCATACCATGGGAATGCCATCACGGAGAGGGCCAAAATTAAAAATGGCAACCCTCCGATCAATAAGATAAACCAGAATGTATTCCGCAGGATTTCCTTTGCTTCTTCTTCCTCTCCGGCCTGAATAAGCATTGACAATTCGGATGTCGTGGAGCTGCCGAGCCCCATATCACTCATTCCTATGTAGGAAGGAATCGTAAAAAGAATCAACCACTCGCCGTAATAATTGACTCCCCAGTACTTGAGTAAAAGAGGTATACCGGCAATCTGAATGATAGCATTGATGGCCTGCATCAGGATATTTCCCGAAATCGCAGATACGATTCGCTTACTGATCAAACCCCCGCGCTGCTCTTTTGTTGATTAAATGCACCCTCTGCTGCTTTGACAATTCCTTCTGAGGTTCTCTCGAGCGTGTATTGACTAATGATTCGTTCCGATTCGAGAGCCATGGCCCTTTGACGATCAGGAGGCGAAATCATTTGCAGAGCACTGGCGAGTGCATCTACGTTTCCTTTTGGAATAATATATCCGTTTACGCCGTTATGCACAAGATCCTGTGCACATCCTACTGTATCGCTGACGACAACAGGAAGGCCGCATACCATCGCTTCATTTACTGAAAGTCCCCATGTCTCCGACTCAGAGCATAAAACGAGTACATCGGCTAGCACATAATACTTTGGAAGTTCAGTTTGGTTAATAAAGCCGGTAAAATGAACCTGCTCCACTTTATGCTGCAGGATATAGTCAAGCATTTCCTCTTTCAGAAACCCATCTCCTACCAATATCAGTCTCTTGTTTGTCACCTGAAGCTTTTCAAAAGCCTGTATCAGGTCAAGTGGCCTTTTTACCGGAATAAACTTGCCGGTAAACAGTATAACAAAATCATTGGTCTTAATACCTAGTTTCTGTCGTTCCTCTGCCTTGTCATACCTACTCACTCCTGCTCTAAAACGGGCATTGTCTATGCTATAGGGTGTAAAAACTAGTTTGTCCTCTTTCACCTTAAAATGCCGGTAGAAGGCTTTGCTTTGCTCACCCAGGTAAAGACATTTATCTGCGATGCCGTTGAGCAATACCTTCCCTACCAGGAAAGCCCGAATCATGTTTTTAAAACCTTTTCTATCCTTTTCCTTATATGCCGGCGCTTCACACCTGATAGCCACTTTATGCCCAAAAAGAAAAGCGAAAACATACCCTATTATATACGAACTAAAGTGCCATCCGCTGATGATGACGAGTCCTTTGGGCAGGCGCCACAATGCAGTAATAATCCCGGGATTGAAGAGGCCCCAGAAGCCATTGAAAATGGATGCTTTCCATGATCGGTTAGCTATAAAGCTATATTGATAGCCTTCAAGGAGGGGTATATCCCAGGTGAAACTTACACCAAATTGCTTGTCTGCGACGCCCCTGAGGGTCTCATCTGAAAGAAATAAAACTTTTGATCTGACACCCTTTACCGTATTCAGTTGTTTATACAAGGGTACAAAATACTGGATAGGATGAGAGACAATAAAATATATGTTCAAATCCTCCAACTTAGAACATTCGTTTTTCGTAGGTCATACGTATACCTTCGTCCAAGGTCACTAAGGGCCTGTTGAGAATAGTCCTCATCTTGGATATATCCGGCTTTCGACGGGTCATGTCCCCTTCCTTTAGGGGAGGTAAGTGAACAATCTTAGAAGAAGACTTAAATGCTGACACCACCTTCCTTGCGAGTTCAAGAATAGTGATCTCTTCGTCACTTCCGATATTGATGACATCATTGAGAAACTGACCGCTAGAGAGAATATTTTCTATGGTATCCAGGTTATCCTCGATGTAACAAAATGTACGTGTCTGGGATCCATCTCCATAGATTGTAATATCATTGTTTGTTATCGCCCTTTCGATAAACTTTGAAATCACAAAGTCGGTGCTTTGTCTTGGGCCATAGGTATTGAAAAAACGGAAGATGGTATAATCCAACCCATATTCCTGCTGATACGATTTAAAAAAAGCTTCCCCGACATTTTTGACGATTGCGTATGGGAGCCTTGAATTTAGCGGTGTGGTGTCCTCGTATTGAGGTATTTCAACAGGCTCGCCATAGACTTCAGAAGAAGATGAGAAGAACACACGCTTTACGCCCGTGTTCTTTGACAAATCGAGGATATTTTTTATCCCCTCAATATCGTCCAGAACGAGTTTCGGGTTTTCAAGTGTACGTTTGACGCCCACTACTGCTCCATAATGAAAGACATAGTCAAAGTTATGTGACAGCATGATCGCGCTGATGTCTCTATAATCATTGACATCAGATTTAATAAACTTCCAGTTGGGGAAAGAACCATCCGGTAATTTTTCACGTGAACCGGTCAATAGATTGTCGGCCACAATCACAAAATGATCCGGATTTTTCACAAGTCGGTTGACGAGGCTCCCGCCGATGTTGCCGGCGCCCCCTGTCACTAATATATTAGCCATATATGCAATTGTCTGTTATACAATACTCTTCATTCTATCGCTATAGGTATGATGATCCCTGACATAGTGATGTCCCTGGAGTCTCACCCGATCTGCCATTTCAGGATTGGACAGGATATACCTGATTTTGTCAGCAACTGCATCCGGATGGCTATAATAAAAAATATGCTCTTCCGCTATAAAGACCTTTTCCATCTCGGGACAGGCCGATGAAAGTTGCAATCCCCCGGCTGCAGGAATTTCAAAAAACCTCATATTGGCAGCAGGGTAATTGGTATCGTCTATGATGTTGAGATTTATTCTGGACGACCTGATAAAGGCTCCGAATTCCTTCCCATACCTTGGCGTATCCTCTATGTACTTTATCAATTGCTTATTCCTCACGTTTTTACTCCAGAGCGGCCCTATTATCCTGAGAGATATATCTGGCATCGATGTGGAAATTCGCTCCAGCACCATTTCCCTCTCCGGCCTCCATCCACCTACAAAACTGCAATCATACGCGTAATGGCCAGGGAGTACCTTTTGAGATTCATCACCAAGAAACGCTACATCACCGGCAAATGGCATCCAGATACAATGCCTGAACCCCATCAGTTTAAACTGTTCTATCGCTGTGCTGCTATAGGAAGCAAGGGTATCAATAACAGGACTCAATTGGGTAATTGAAAAAGAGAGGTTGACCAGTGTGTCGGGCCAAAATAAAATCACCTTCAGATTTGGCAAAATAGACCTCGCAAAAGCCAATGCTCCGATCTGCACAGGGTTGTCCCCGCTGATCAGGATATAATCTGGTTTAAACCGTTGAATAAATACAGCTAATTCACGATTGGCCTTACGTGTCCATGCCTCAACAGGCCAAAATCGATTTACCTTCTTCCCTACCCATCCCCCCTTCTCATATGCAGCAAGCGCTTTAAACAAATCAAAACGCTCCACTTCGTGCCCAAGGCTCTTCAATGCGCCTACAAACAAATTGCCTACAGCATAACTATTTTCACTGGTGATGACGATTATCCTTTTATTGCTCATCAATTGCTTTTAGATTTTCCAAACCTATCCAAAGATTTATACATGTCACCTTCCTTGTAAAGGAAGCATCAATCGTCTATTTTCCTCGAGGTAGTGCCATCAGCCCCGATCTTATCCATTTGGGACTTGAAAACGTCTGGGTCAATCGCGTTTCTTCCCGACAGAACAAATGGGTTAGTCGCTGAGGTCCCGTTTCTAAAGAAATTACCTACACTATAGACACTGCTGATATTGCGGCTGTCCCAACGGATCAGGTTAGTAGAATCTATTCCTCCATTGCCTCCAAAATCGTTGTTGATGATTACCAGACTTCCGCTTCCTCCTGTGATTACAAAATCTTCTGCAGGGTGACCGTCAAAAAAATTATTGACCAATGTTGTGAAGGCGAGGTTGTCAGAATTGGTGCCCTTCAAAAAGGACTTTGACTGTTCACTATAGTTGGACGTAGCGAGTAATCCGCACAGCAGGCATGAAATATCCAATTCGTTAAGCGAAAATGAACAGTTTCTGATATCTACAATGTCAGAAATTTCAATATTGATCGCAGCTTCGTTGTACCCCAGAAAGGAACACTTTTCAAAGTAGAAGTTCTTGGTATTGGCTTTCCCTCCTTTCACGGCTGAGCCAGTCATCCAGGTTACATTATCAACTGTCTTTCCCCGAAAAGCGCAATTTCTAAAACTAATCTCTGACACCTGAGACGAGCTACCATCATTCAGGTTGACATTTGCAGATCCGAGCCCTGCGCTCCCCGAAAAAGAACAATCCTTGATTTCCATCAGATATATCTGTGACCTCAATTCAATATTGTGTTTTAATTCATGACCTGGTTCCGCCGCAAAATCCAGGGATTGAATTAAGTTATGGTAATTGTTTCTGACCAGGATCATGGATGCCCCGGTATTACCATTCCAGATCAGACTTGAGCCATCATTCGTTGAACTGCTCATCCCTTCACCAATCAGGTTTATGGGCTTGTTTAGTGATGGAGTGTTTTCAAGCACTAATTGTTCGGTTATATAGTATTGACCTATTGGAACAAAAATATTTACAACATTAGAAAGCCCAGAAGCTATTCCTAGCGCTTTTTGAAAGGATCTCGTATCATCGCCCTTGTCATATCCTTTTGCTCCAAACCAAGCTACATTGAGTGTGCCAATACACCCTTCACTAAATTTGATTTGTGCCTGTGTATCGAAGACCTGGGAACTACCAAGGACATTGACTCTCTTATTGAAAATGATCTTTCCACTCCCCGTAGTCGATATATAGGCTTCAGGATAGATAGTCACTTCCTTGTCAAAAGTAATTACCTCCCGATACGATACCTGGCCACGGATGACAATCATATTATCCGATTCAACAATTGCAGGAGATGGTCTTACATAAGAAGTATCCTTTGCTATCCCATGGGTTGCAAAAAGGAGGCTCATTATTACTCCCAAAATCAAAGCCCTGTTGATACGTGACATGAGTCGGCTACCAATCATTATGGTGTGCTACAATATAAACTTCGTCCTGCTATTGATGGAATGACCTTTTAAGACGCCTTTCAGGTCATATATGATACTATCCTCAGTAATAATCGAATTGTAATAGCTGTCGCTCATGGCGACATACTCCTTATGCCCCACCGCCACGATAATCGCATCATATTTCCCTTCTGCGTGGGGCCTGAGCTCTATGCCATATTCATGTTTGACATCTACGACCGAAGCATGGGGATCGATCACATCGATGGTGATGGAATAATCCTCCAGCTCATGGATGAGATCTACTACTTTACTATTGCGGATATCCGCCACATCTTCCTTAAAGGTGATGCCCATCACCAAGACACGGCATTCACCCGGGTTGCGGCCATTTTCGATCAGGGCCTGCACCACTTTCTTGGCTATAAAATGCGGCATAGAATCATTGACCCTTCGGCCTGCTGCGATGACCTGGGGTTCATATCCGAGCGAACGGGATTTATGCAAAAGGTAAAACGGGTCAACGCTGATACAATGTCCGCCGACCAGGCCAGGAAAATACTTGTGAAAATTCCACTTGGTCCCTGCTGCTTCGATCACTTCACGTGTATCGATACCCATTCGGTCAAAGATGATCGAGAGTTCGTTCATCAGGGAGATATTGATATCCCGCTGTGTATTTTCAATCACCTTGGCCGCTTCAGCTACCTTGATGGAAGAAGCCTTGTGTAGTCCGGCAGTGATAATTTCACCATACACTTTCGAAATTTCTTTCAGTGCCTCAGTATCATTTCCACTGACGATCTTCAGGATGCCCGTGAGTGTCTTCACCTTGTCACCAGGAACGATCCGCTCAGGACTATACCCATACTTGAAGTCCACACCCCCTTGCAGCCCCGAAGCTTTCTCTAATTCCGGAAGGCAATCCTCTTCCGTACACCCCGGATATACCGTACTCTCGTATACTACATAGTCTCCTTGCTTCAATGCCCTGCCCACGCTCTGGCTTGCCTTGATCAACGGATTGAGGTCAGGCACCTTGTGATCATCAATATCGGTAGGCACTCCGATGATATGAAAATGCGCCTTACGCAAATCCGCTGGATCCGTCGTAAACGTTATATCACATCCCTCAAACGCTGAAGACGGTAACTCCTTTGACGGATCTATACCTTGCTTCATCAGCGCCACCCGTTCTGCGTTGATGTCAAACCCGATCACCCGGTAGTGTCGCGCAAATTCGAGCGCAAGCGGCAAGCCAACGTATCCAAGGCCAGTGACGCTTACAGCGCACTGTTTCGTCTTTAGTTTTTCGTAAATACTCAAAATGTCAATTTTATATATTGGTTCTGGTTAATGGATTATCTCTCCATAAAGTAAGCAAGTGGGCGTGTAAGGCAGTGAGAAGTGGGAGAACGCCCATGAGTGTGGATATAATTTCACTTGATTATATTTTACTCTACGAGCATTCCAAGTATATATCAGGTCCCCTTTAGGGGATTTAGGGGCAAATATACTAGATCACCATCCCCGCTGCTACCGTCTCATTTGTCCCTTCATCGATCAGGATCACACTTCCTGTAATTCTGTTTTTATTATATGCATCCACAAAGAGCGGCACGGTCGAACGGATGGTAATCCGCGCGATATCATTCATGTTGATCTGTTTACTTGCCACATCACGATGGAGGGTATTGACGTCCATACGATAACGGACCTCGCGGATGATGCAACGTGCTTCCCGGGTGGTATGACGTAATATATATTTCCCGTTTTCCTGCAGCGGCCTTTCATTAAACCAGCATATCATCAAATCCAAATCCTGGTCCTGGCGTGGTACATTGTTGACCCGCACGATCATGTCACCACGACTCACATCAAAGTCATCCTCAATGTGCATCGTGACACTCATCGGTGGAAAGGCTTCATCGAGCTCCCCGTCATACGTTTCGATCTTACTGATCTTTGTTGTAAATCCTGAGGGCAGCAACATCACTTCATCGCCTTTCTTAAAAATGCCGCCGGCAATCCTCCCTGCATAGCCCCGGTAGTCATGATACTCATCAGTATAGGGCCTCACTACATATTGCACCGGAAAGCGGCAATCAATAAAGTTATAATCACTGGCGATGTGGACATTTTCCAGATAGTACAACAACGTTGAGCCTTCATACCACGGCATATTGGGACTACGATCGACTACATTGTCTCCGCGCAAGGCAGAGATGGGTATAAAGCTCACATCATGGACATCAAGCTTGCCGGCAAATTCCTCAAACTCATCATGGATGCGATCGTATACTTCCTGGCTATACTCGACCAGGTCCATCTTGTTGATACAGATCACGAGGTGTGGAATCTGCAGGAGGCTTGCGATGATAGCATGGCGCCTGGTCTGCTCCAATACGCCCTGCCGGGCATCGATCAACACCAAGGCCACATTGGCCGTGCTTGCACCCGTAACCATATTGCGTGTGTACTGGATATGTCCCGGTGTATCCGCAATGATAAACTTCCGCTTGGGCGTAGTAAAATACCGGTATGCCACATCTATGGTGATCCCCTGCTCACGCTCTGCTTTCAAGCCATCGGTGAGCAATGCAAAGTTGACGCCTTCTTCACCTCTTCGCTTCGATACTTCTTCGATCGCATCGTATTGATCCTGGAAGATGGATTTGCTGTCGTACAGGAGCCTGCCGATGAGCGTTGATTTGCCGTCGTCGACGGATCCTGCGGTGGTGAAGCGCAGGAGCTCGATGTATTTATCTGTTGTAGTGAGGTTTTGCTGTTTCATAAGTAAGGCTTAGGAGGTTAGGGGGTTAGGAGGTTAGGGGGTTAGGGGTTAGGGGTTGATTTTTATCTAAAATTCCAATAATATTGGATTGATATTTTTTATTCACCATTCAATCATTTCACCATGTTGAAATTCAAAACTTATTCTTTCGAGACATTAGATGTCTGGAAGGAGGCAAGAAAGTTAGTATTAAAGATTTATCAACTTACAAGTCGATTTCCTCCTGAGGAAAAATTTGGAATTGTTAGTCAAATGAGAAGGGCTGTTCTTTCCATTTCTACCAATACCGCAGAAGGTTCATCACGTGAGTCATTAAAAGACCAGGCGCGATTTTCAGAAATTGCCTATGGAAGTTTACTAGAATTATTAAATGAAACCATTGCAAGTTATGATTTAAACTATATTACCGAAGAAGAACTGATTGATATCCGATTAGATATAGATAGCATAAGTTCAAAACTAACCGGCCTTCGGAAATCTCAAATAACCAGGCATAAAAAGAGAAGCAAAATCAGTTGAGGTAAAAACATCTAACCTTCTAATCTCCTAACCTTCTAACCACAAAAAGCAAGGTCTTCTGAGCTTGCTCAGAAGTAGCCTTGCTTTTTACGATCTTCCATGCTGGTTTCGCTTCGCTTGTCATCCGCCCTGCCACCACGCTCAGTGAGTCGCGATATCGCAACTTCCTGGATGATATCTTCGATCGTTGATGCTGATGAACGCCAAACACCGGTGCAGGTCATGTCGCCAATGGTGCGGCATCGGATCAATTCTTCCTTTACGATTTCATCCGGACGGCGGGTGATGTATTCACAATCGGGCAGTAATACGCCATCGCGCTCAAATACCCTGCGCATGTGAGCGAAGTAGAGATTGGGCAATGGGAATTCCTCTGCCGCGAGATAACGCCAGACATCAAGCTCAGTCCAGTTGCTGATCGGGAATACGCGGAAATGCTCGCCGAAATGCTTGCGCCCGTTAAAGAGGTTCCACAACTCGGGACGTTGGTTTTTCGGATCCCATTGACCAAATTCATCGCGATGGCTGAAAAACCGTTCTTTCGCGCGTGCCTTCTCTTCGTCCCTTCGTCCACCGCCAAGGGCTGCATCGTATTTGCCCTTTTCAAGTTCGTCAAGGAGCACATAGGTCTGCAGGTAGTTGCGGCTTGCATTGAAGCCTTTTTCTTCCTTTATTTTTCCTTCATCGATAGCCTTTTGTACTGATCCCACATGCATCCGCAGGTTGTAATGACTGACCAGCCAATCACGGTATTCAAGGGTCTCCGGAAAATTGTGCCCTGTATCAATATGCAACAGCGGGAAAGGCACTCTCGCCGGATAAAAGGCCTTGATGGCCAGGTAGACCATCAGGATGCTGTCCTTGCCGCCGGAAAAGAGGATCACCGGATTTTCAAACTGAGCCGCCACTTCACGAAGGATGAAGATGGATTCGGATTCGAGTTCTTCAAGATGATTTAAGTAATACTTCATTTTCGTTAATGGTTACGCAGACAATGATTGGCAGATAAGCAATGTGTTTAGAAAGTTTAGGTTAAGCCCTTACGAGCTTATGCTTAGAAAGTTTAGCTTCCTCTTTCTTATGCACAGATCTTTCATTTCGTTTTAGAACTATCATCATACTAAACCTTCTAATCAGTGGCCCGTACGGGATAAACGCTAATCAGGATGGCCCTTCAAGGGCCAAACACCTAAACCCTGTAGGGCCCATTGGCAAAACTGTTTACCCCTGCCATTTTATTAACGGCAAAATCTGACTCAAGAGAGATGCCAGCGATTGCCCTATCATCATACCTGATGTACGGATATGGATTTCAGGCTTCAAAGGAATTTCAAATGGCGCATTGACGCCGGTGAAATCCGGAATCTCTCCTGCCCTGGCTTTCTTATACAGGCCCTTCACGTCTCTCGCTTCACAGATTTCTATAGGCGTGTCGATAAATACTTCCACAAAGTCATCAGGACCGATGATCTGCCTGGCATTGTTTCTCATCTCGTGTGTTGGAGAAATAAAACTCACGATACATATGATGCCGTTGGCCAGAAATAGTTTTGCCACCTCTGCGATGCGGCGGATATTTTCTAGGCGATCCTCCGGAGAGAATGATAAGTTGTTGTTGATCCCTGTGCGGATATTATCACCATCCAGGACCACGACACTATAGCCCTGATCAAACAACTGCCGCTCGAGGGCAACAGCGAGTGTGCTTTTTCCTGATCCCGACAGTCCGGTAAACCACAGGACTTTGCCTTGCTGGCCGAGACGTATCTCTCTCTCCGCACGGGAGATGATGTTATCTGTGATGGGGTGGAGATTGTTCATATTCGCTGCGCTCATATGTCCCGGGGCTGACACCCCGGGTTGCAAGATGGAGGTCTTTCAGGCCTTAGTTGCATTCTTCGATTGCCACTTTTCGTTTTTCACTTTTCATTTTTCATTTTTCATTTAAACAAGGCTTCGCCTTCCGATAGGTCGCGGCCTGTCGGCAATATCCTTCTAACCCCCAACCCCCTGAAAGGGGGCCTAATTAAAAGCCCTATCCCCTTAAGGGGGCCAGGTGGGCAAGCATCGACGGATCCACCTGGATGACCATCTGCATGCCCAAACTTTCCAACGCTACGATCACTTCGTGTTTGGAGCGTCGGGATATTATCCTTCCTTCCATGCCGGCTAGTTGGCCATAGGCGATCATCACCTGATCACCCTGCTGCATGGATAATACTTCTGTTTTCACTTCCTGATCTATACCGCTCACCTTATGCAGCCACAACATCTCCTGATCACTGACATGGCAATCCTTGCCATTCATTCTCAATATACCTTGCACATAAGGTAGGGCGAGGACCTGGTTTCTTCTTTCTCTGTCGAGACGTACAAACGTATAGCAGGTGATGAGGGGCAGCTCATACACTTTGACTTTGCGATTATACTTTGCTGTTCGTTTCTGCAAGGGCACAAAAGCATCGATGCCCATCGCCAGGATTCTATCACGAACAAATTTTTCGCACTTGGTTTTGGTCTTCACGACAAGCCATGGATTCATTGCTATTGCAGACTGCCCGTTTTCCCCTAAATCCCCTAAAGGGGACTTGTTTTGATTTCGTTCAACTCCCAATACTTCGACTTCGCTCATCAACAGAGTCGACTTCATTGAATGTATTGGCACAGAATAGTTGCTTGAACTGCTCTCTGCGCTATGCCCTTTGCTCTCTGCTTTTAACTGTCTTTGCTCCATAGCAGTAGCGGTTTAGTTTCAAATTGTTTCCAGTCGATGCCGGACAGTTCGTCGTTGCGATAGATGATATACCTGATCTTTCGGTTGATCAGGGCTTCAGCCTTGCGGATAAGGTTGACGAGGTAGTTTTCGTCGATGTCTCCCGTGAGTAGCAGGTCGATGACCGGGCTATCCAGTCCATTGGAGAGTTGGCCGATGAGGTATACTTCGCGGATCTCGCCCAGACGCTCAATGACGGTGTCGACGATGGTATCAAAACCAATGTATTTGATCAGGATATTGTGGATCTCTTTATAAAGGGGGTGGTCTGTGTTGGCCTGGAAGTATTTCTTATTCCCTTCTGTGAAGGTTTTGAGCATCCCGGCCTTTTCAAACCTGTTGAGTTCCAGGCGTATAGCATTGGATGAGTCACCAAATTCGGTCTCCAGGCCACGCAGGTATGAACGTGAGCTGCTGTTGAGAAAGAACTTCAACAGGAGCTTAATCCTCGTTTTGGACGAAATGAGGGTTTCGATCATGGTGTCTCGCGACTGATTGAGTAGTAAAAGTACTCAATATTGACCAAAATCCATGCCAAACACCCCATGAGCCAAATATCACACTTTTTGTTAATATGTGGTTAGGGGCTTATAAGCTTATTGGTTTATAAGGGTTATTGTTTGAGGGTTGGCCTGTCGACAGATCCTGCTTATGGTGACCGTGTTTAGAAAGTTTAGTCATGGCCCTTGCCGGCCATTTGTTTAGAATGTTTAGGAAGGTGATCTTTTGATAGGATATCCTGCCCTGATTCAATTTAACGGCTCCCACCAATAACGTTTCAAAGCTCATCACCTTTGGTTTGGTTTACGATCGCTTTGGTATCAGGTGATTTGATGAAGGTGACAGTATAGGGAATTACCCATGACATGATTTTTGCATTTCTTACCTTCAGCTGTCATTCCTTTACAACGTGAAGAGGTTCTTCCCGTCACAGATGTTCCTGCGACTCCTCTTCTGCTCGCCGCAGTGGAGGCAATGGTTCTTTCTGGCACAGTTGGCAAACCTAAAACCTCCCTGGCCTTTAATTCACCTTTGACCATCATCGAAGCCATACGGGCTCGCTCAAATCGCAAGCCGGTCGGAAATTCCACATCCAGATCCCCATCAGGCTTTATCCATACAAAGTCCTTACCGGTCTGTTCTTTCCACTCCGCTAAGACCAGGAGATCATTGTCCCTGACATCCTGGATGAAAATGGAAATGCCCCGCATTAATATATCAATTGGGTTGGTATAGTTTCCGGTATGGACCACCAATTGGCTGGGATTATTGCTGAGCACTACGATCTCATCCGGATCAGGCTCTATTTCAAACACAGCTTTGGTCGGAACAGTATCCCGTACACCACCATCGACAAGCTGTTCAACAATACCATTTCCGATATTCATCGGGATCGGGGGGAGGAATGCAAATTGATTGCTGCTGGCACTCAGGGCGTTCAGCAATTGTTCGCGATTGGTGAGTTGCCGATAATTATAGCGGCTTTGTGGAGTCGGACTAATTTCATGATTGCTGAAAACGGTAATTTTTCCGGTCTGCAGGCTGACAGCGGTCAGGAGCAAGGTGATGTCCGTGGATAGAATCTCCCTTGCTACAGCTTCTGTGATCCTGGCATGGATCACCGTGCGTAGTGGTGTATCACTGATCAGATAAGGTATGTTGTTTCTGATATTGGTAATGATATTCTGCGGGTTGACGATATCCGTATTGTCCACATTGAGATAGATTTCCTCTAACAGATCCAATCGTCCTGCTGCCAGCAGAGCGGCGATTAGTGAACCTGTACTTGTACCACTGATGATATCAAAATCCAACGTACCTCTGACTTCTGTCAACACCTTAAGGGCGCCAACACTGAAGGCTCCCTTTGCTCCTCCGCCACTGAGAATAAGTGCTTTTGCCATTGCTTTATAGTTTATTGAAGTGATAAGCCAGTGATGTCTGCAGGATCGAATGCACCTCATCGAGGCCAAAACCATAGATCAGATTGAACCCCGCTATTTCAAAATCTGCTCCAATGCCTACGCCGGCTGAGTGATAGTTTCTGTTGAGTCCCAGGTTAGCTTGCGCGATCCCTTTTACATTGCCAATCGAAAAAAAAGCGGTCTTAATATCGAATAGTTTTACCTCTGCTCTGATTACCCCCTGGGTCAGTCCGACATGATCAACGTATGATTCTGAAAGACCCAGTAACATGCGAAAGCGCCCATTGCATTGTTGATGCGGATAGATCGTGTCGACCTCCAGATTCTTATCCTTTGGCGCAAAGGTGTAGGAGATAAAACCAGTCAGCGATCCTAAAAAGCTCTCCGTTTCCGTAGCAAGGTCTTTGACTCCGGTACCGGCTTCTATATGAAACCTGAACCCTTTGCAAAATTCAGGAGAGTTAACCTTGACATCCCGAAGAAATGAAGTGGTTTCTAACACCCAATTGAGGTTGTGCTCATAGGTCGGAAGCATTTGCCTGCTGACACAATATGACCGATTGCCTTCATCTGGTTCGAGCCATCGCGTATAGGCCTTGATCTCTTTT
>WBZX01000126.1_pt2 | contig 42882 bp, 37 predicted proteins | sample 5204211 | NCBI WGS metagenome assembly WBZX01 (sample SAMN12344362, study PRJNA552823) | activated sludge metagenome | biome: Activated sludge suspended growth; feature: Nitrification reactor; material: Wastewater; isolation source: activated sludge from nitrification reactor of wastewater...
GAGCACCCACAGGCCCACAAGGACGGTTACCTCAGTCCGGAGAACATCGCGAAGTACAAGATGCTCTTCAACAGCGCCGAAGCCGCTGTAATGGACGAGGATACCATTTACCAGTGGCGCGTGGAGGATGCGCGGCTGGGGATCATGTACGCTGAGCTGGAGATCGCCCGTGCGATGCCGCATGCCCCGAACGGGCTCTTCGAGAAAGACAGCCTAGGCAACTGGCGAGCGAAGCCGTACTACGAGGAGCTGCTGGAGACCTTCGTTTCACGTGCGAAGAAGCATGGGCATGTGCTGCTGCATGAGACACGGAACACGCCGGATGAGTATTTCAAGGAATTCAGCGCGCACTTGAAGCATGGTGCGGTGAACCACCTTGCCGTTGGGAAGAAGATCAGCTTCGAGACACCACCGGATGCGCGGTACCTGGGCGGAAGCCCCGATGCGCTGATCGACGGCTTCAGCGCGAGCACTAACTACCAATTCGGCTGGCAGGGCTGGTATGGGAAAGACATGGTGGCGACGATCGACCTGGGAACTGAGAAGCAGGTGACTTCCGTCGAGATGTCCTTCCTTCAGGACCAACAGAGCTGGATCTTCTATCCCCCTACCGTTCTGGTAGAGCACTCACTGGATGGGAAACGATTCGAGAAATGGCACGATGGGGGGTTCGACAACGCCGGGAACAAGGCTCCCCTCGGATCGCTCGGGTTAGGATTTGGAGGTTCTCATCCAATGCCAGCCCGCTTCATCCGCATCACCGCGCAGAACCTCGGCCCCTTACCCGCATGGCACGGTAGCAAGGGTGAGTGCTGGTTGTTCTGTGATGAGATCGTGGTGCGCTAGGTGTGAGGTGTGTGTGCGGAGGTGTGAGGTGTGAAGGAAGGTACACTTCACAAATCACCCTTCACACCCTACACTTCGATAAACTTGCCCCATGCCCCGCGTCTTCGTCTCCGGCTGCTTCGATCTGCTGCACAGCGGACATGTCGCCTTTCTGAAGAGTGCTGCGGAATACGGCGAGCTGCATGTGTGCATTGGTAGTGACAGGACCATCCACGGCATCAAAGGCCGCTGGACCGTGAACAATGAGCAGGAACGGAAGTACATGCTTGAGGCGCTTGCCTGCGTGCATGCCGTACACATCGGTTCCGGCAGCGGGCAGATGGACTTCGTACCGGAGTTCGAGGGCGTGAAGCCCGACTTCCTCGTGGTGAACAGCGATGGCCATGCGGAAGTGAAAGCAGCCCTGTGCAAGCAGCACGGCGTACGCTACATCGTGTTGGAGCGCACGCCGCACAGCGGGTTGCAGGCACGCAGCACCACCGCCCTGCGTGATGCCTGCACCATCCCGTTCCGCCTCGATCTGGCGGGCGGTTGGCTCGATCAACCCTTCGTCTCGAAGCATCATCCGGGCAGCGTGCTCACCATCAGTTTGGAGCCCACGCACGATTTCAATTCGCGCAGCGGCATGAGCAGCAGCACGCGAGAGAAGGCCATCGCGCTGTGGCGCACGCACCTGCCGCACGGCGACCGCGAGCAGCAGGCGCGCCTTCTCTTCAGCTACGAGAACCCGCCCGGCACGGTGGAGGTCAGCGGTTCGCAGGACAGCATCGGCATCGTGTACCCCGGCCTGAACAAGCTGCACTACATGGGCGGCTATTGGCCGGAGCGCATCGAGAGCGTGCAGGATGAACGCGTGTTGTCCTTCATCGAGTCGCATCTGCACCTGTTGCCGCTCGGTCCACGTCACGACGGGTTCCGCGTGCTGCAGGATACCCGCGTAGATGCGGATGGTGCCAAGGCACTGGCTGATGCCGCTGATGCGTGCTGGAGCGCTGCGCTCGCAAAGGATGCGCGTGCGTTCGGTGAAGCGGTGCGCGCCTCCTTCGATGCACAGGTGGCGATGTTCCCGCACATGGTGGACGCTTCGATCCGCGAAACGATCACCGCGACTGCGGATCAGATGCTCGGTTGGAAACTGAGCGGCGCAGGTGGTGGCGGCTACCTCGTGATGGTCGCGGAGAAGCCGATCCCCGGCACGATCCAACTGAAGATCCGCCGCAACGATCTGTGATGATGGAGCAACGCAACACCCGTCTCGCGCTCGTTCTCGTCACGGGCCTCTTCTTCCTCTGGGCGCTGGCGCACAACCTGAACCCGATCCTGATCCCGCATCTGCGTCGCGCGTTGCAACTGAACGACATGCGTTCGGCGCTCGTGGACAGCGCGTTCTTCATCGCCTATTTCGTGATGGCCCTGCCTGCCGGCGCGCTGATGAAACGCTACGGCTACCGCATCGGCATCGTGGGTGGTCTGCTGCTATTCGCGCAGGGAGCCTTCCTCTTCTGGCCTGCGGCCACGCTCCGTTCCTATCCCTTCTTCCTGGGTGCGCTCTTCGTGATCGCCAGTGGCCTCACCCTCCTGGAGACCGCCGCCAATCCATACGTCACCGCATTGGGCGATCAAGCCACGGCGCATCGTCGCCTGAATTTCGCACAAGCCTTCAATGGTCTCGGTGCCGCACTGGCGGCCTTCTTCGGCGGTCGCTTCATCCTGAGCGGTGAAGCACCAAGCGATGCCTTGTTGAAGGCGATGCCGCCTGGAGCCTTGCAAGCCTTCCTTGCCGAGGAAGCACTGGCCGTGCGTGTCCCCTATCTCCTCATCGGGTGTTTCGTGCTGCTCGTAGCGATGCTCTTCCTGCGCACGCACCTCCCGGAGATCAGCGAAGAAGAAAGCACCGACGACGGAACGAAGTCGCGCTTGACCGGTCGCTTGTGGATGGGCGTGCTGGCGCAGTTCTGCTACGTGGGCGCGCAGGTGGGTGTGGGCAGCTTCTTCATCCGCTTCGCGGGGAAGACGGCAGGCATCGGTGAGCAGGATGCGGCGTACTTGCTGAGCATCGGCCTGCTGCTCTTCATGGCGGGGCGTTTCATCGGCACGGCATTACTGCGCTGGCTGCGTGCCACCACCTTGCTCGCTGGGTGCGCTATCGCAAGTGCGGCGCTCATGTTCATCGCCATGGTGGCCTCCGGCTACATCTCGGTGGGCGCTTTGATCGCCGCACAGCTCTTCATGAGCATCATGTTCCCCACCATCTTCTCGCTCAGCATCGAAGGGTTGGGTTCCCGCACCAAGCTGGGCAGCTCCCTCCTGGTGATGAGCATCGCGGGTGGTGCCGTTATCCCGCCGATCATGGGCGCCATCAGCGACCTGCACGGTATCCAACTCGCTTACCTGGCACCGCTGTGTTGCTTCGTGGTGGTGGTGCTCTTCGCTCGATGGACGAAACGCACCACGGCATGATCCGCTACTACGCCCTCGACCTCAAGAACGATCCTTCGCTCATCGCGGAGTATGAAGCGTGGCATCAGCGCGTATGGCCGGAAGTGCTCGAGCATCTTCGGCTCAGTGGAATCGCTCGGTGCAGCATCCACCGCGCCGGCGATCGGCTCTTCATGACCGTGGAGAGCAGCACGGGTGCGGCAACCGATGGCGGTGGATCGGCCCTGCCCGCTCGAGTTCAAGAGTGGGAGGACCTGATGGACGGCTATCAGCAGCGCCTGCCATTCGCGAAGCCGGGTGAGAAGTGGGTGCTGCTGGAGACGATCTTCGACTGGCGGGCGGATCGATAGCGGTATTCAGTAACCGCCTTCGCCCCGGTAGAGCTTCACCGGTCCATCCAGCTTCACCTTCAGCACGGTCATCCATTCATCGCTCACGCCTTCGGGGATGTCGATGAAGACCAGTCCCGGCACCTTGCTCCAACTGATCTTGCCCACAACGCGGTGCTGCAACTGCGTGGAAGAACCGACCACTTCCGCCGAGACGATCCTGTTCACCAGCCCCTTGATCTCCACACCTCCGCTCATTCCGTTGGTGAGGAAGAGGTAGAGCGTTGTGCTGTCGGGGGAGAGTGTTGATGGACCGAAGAAGTGGCCGTTGGGCAACCCGGCGCGCGTACCGTGGATCGCTTCGGCGTGCTTGTGTGTCCACTGGCCGATCTCCTCCAGGCGCTGGACCTGTCCCGCAGGGAAGGTGCCATCCTCCTTCGGCCCGATGCCCAGCAGTAGGTTGCCGCCATGGCCGATCACGTCGGCGAAGATGTGGATGAGGTCGTGCGTGCTCTTGTAGTTGGTGTCCTGCGGCTGCCAGCCCCATTGTTCGCCGAGCGTCATGCACAGCTCCCAAGCGGGTGACTTCGGCGTATCTATCGGAATGTTCTGCTCGGGTGTGGCGTAATCGCCATAGCCCTGCAAGCGGCCGTTGATGATGGCCTTCGGGTTCTTCTCAAGGATCATTGCGCGCACCTTGGCCGCCTCCCATTCCTCCGCGCTGTGCTCCCAATCACCATCGAACCACCAGAGGTCGGGGTCCAGTCGCGTGGCGATCTCGTTGATCTGGCCTTGGAAGTAGTCGCGGAACCGCTTCCATCGAGATGCATCATCCTTGATCGCGTAGCGCGTGCTGTCCTTGGTGAAGGCGGGGTACGTGTAGTCCGTCCAATCGATGAGCGAGTAGTACGCACCGCACTTCAGCTCACGCTTGCGCAATTCAGTGAACAGCGGAGCCACCACATCCCTTTGCGCAGGCGTCGCGGCTTCCACGGAAAGATGTCCCGGCATCGACCACTTGTAGGTACCCGTGTTCGGATAGGCGCGCGTGGCGTACATCGCAACCCCATCGTGATGCTTGGTGGTGATCACCGCGTATTTCGCTCCGCTCTTCTCGATCAGATCCGCCCAAGCAGCGGGATCGTACTTGCTCGCAGTGAAGCCTTCGAGCTGCTTCATATAGTCCGCATAGGCCACCTTCCTGTTGTAGAAGGCCCAGCTCTCATCAACCCCGTTCACGCTGTAGATGCCCCAGTGGATGAAGATGCCCAGCTTGGCGTCCTGGAACCATGTGAGGTTACTGGGAACGTGGCCAGGGCTTTGAGCGGATGCTCTGGCACACACCAACAGCGAAAAGAACACGCCTCGAACGACACGAAGGGATCGTGCAGTATTCATCCCAGGGTCCGTTGCCAGCGCCAAGCATCCCGCAGGGCATCCCCCAAGGAGTGCTCCGTGGTCCAGCCCAGAACAGTTCGGCTCTTCGTTGTGTCCGCGTACACTGCTTCCACATCTCCCGCGCGACGGGGACCCACCTCGTGCGGTACGGGAACTCCGTTCACCTCGGCGAAGGTGTTCACCACTTCCATGACGGTGTTGCCCCGGCCGGTGCCCAGATTGAACACCTCGCACACGGCGTCCGGAGCTCGTTCCATCCAGCCAAGTGCCGCCACGTGCGCACGCGCAAGGTCCATGACATGGATGTAGTCGCGCACGCACGTTCCATCAGACGTGTCATAGTCGTTCCCATTGATGCGCAGACGGTCCCGGATGCCAGCAGCGGTCTGGGTAACGAATGGCACCAGGTTGCTCGGCACCCCACGCGGTAGTTCACCGATGAGCGCGGACGGATGGGCGCCGATGGGATTGAAGTAGCGAAGCATCACGGCCCTAAGGACCGGGTTGGCCGCACACTGATCGCGCACGAGCTGTTCACATACCACCTTGGTGTAGCCGTAGGGCGATGAGGCGTTCTTGTCCGGAGCCTCCTCCGTTACAGGTAGTCGATCAGGCTGACCATAGACCGTACAACTGGACGAGAAGACCAGGTGTGGAATGGAGCGCTCGGCCATCAGGGACAACAGTACCGCCAGCGAACCGACGTTGTTGCGGTAGTACATCACCGGCGAGGAGACGCTCTCCCCCACCGCCTTGTAGGCAGCGAAATGGATGACACCGTGCACGGCACCTTCCTCCTCCAACACGCGGCGGAAGGCGGCTTCGTCCGTGCAATCGATACGGTGGAAACGCGGCGCCCGACCCAGGATGGTGGCCAGTCCATGGAGCACACGTTCCTCGCTATTGCGCAGATCGTCCACAATGACCGGCTCGTAGCCGGCACCCACCAACTCCACCACCGTGTGCGAACCGATGAACCCGGCACCTCCTGTGACAATGACCTTCTTCATACCTGTGCGACGAAAGTAGGCCGTTCGCGAACTTCACCGCCCCATCTCCATCGTCACCGTGCGCCGTCCCACCTCTTCCCTACTCGCGGTGGCGCTCATCCTTCTGGTGACGATCGTGATATCCGTGCAAGCCCTGTGGAACGGGCCGGTGGCCGACATGCCCCAACGCGTGGTGCGCAGCGATGTGAAGGGCTACTACGGCTACCTGCAAGCACTCTTCATCCGCAACGACCTGGGGCATGAGCCCTACCAGTGGGAATACGTGCGCCACACGCCCACTGGCACCCTCAACAAGTACTTCTGTGGCACCGCTGTGATGATGGCCCCGTGGTTCCTCGTGGGGCACGATATCGCCCTGGGAGACCCCAAGGCTCCACGCGATGGGTTGAGCATACACGAGATGCGCGCGCTGAGCATCGGCGCGTGGGTCTATCTGCTCATCGGACTACTTGCTTTGCGCGCCACGCTCCTCCTCTCCGGGGCACGTGATGGCGTGGTCGCCTGGTCACTACTCGCCATCGGACTCGGCACCCAGCTCATCCAATACAGCGCCTTGCAGCCTGGCTGGTCGCACGTGTATTCGTTCTGTGTCCTTTCCTGTTTCCTGTGGTCGGTGGCACGGCTCGCTGCCAACGGCTCCATGCGCTGGCTTGTGTTGGCCGCCACGCTCATCGCCCTTGCCGTGCTCATCCGCCCGGTGAATGGGTTGGTCGCTCTGGCCGTGCCCGTTGTCACTGGAGGTGCCTTCCTGCCCTTGTTGGAACGGGTCTTCCGTCGCCCCGTCGTTCTTGGTGTTGCACTTGTCGTCGCTTGTGCGGTCGTTTCCATCCAGTTCGCGCTTTGGCATGCACAGACCGGCAAGTGGTGGGCCTATGGTTACGAGGGTGAAGGATTCCACTGGGGCCGCCCCGAGATCTGGAAGGTGCTCTTCGGATTCCGCCGCGGACTGTTCCTCTGGACCCCCGTACTGCTGCTCTCACTGGCCGGCACGCTCTGGTGGTTGCGCAAGGATCGTCCGCGAGGCCTCTGGATGCTCCTGTACTGGGTCGCGAACACCTACGTGATCAGTGCCTGGTGGATATGGTACTACGGCAGTGGTTTCGGTGCGCGCGTCTTCGTGGACCACTACCCCGCGCTGGCTATCCCCATGGCGGCCTTGCTCAACGGCCTGGGGACCCGATGGTGGTCAATCGCTCGAGCCTTCATCACCCTCTGCTGTGCATTGCTGCTGTTCCAGATGTGGCAGTACAACACGTTCATCCTGCACCATGAGAGCATGGACCGCGCGAAGTACATGCACACCTTCCTGCGATGGGACGAACGCTACCGCGATCAGCTCGGTGGCAACTACCAAGCGCCACCCTTCAACCCCAACGGCATGGAGGTGTTACTGGAAGAAAGCTGTGATTTGGAGCGCGCCTGTGCCCATTGGAGTGGGGATGGCATCCGGCGAACAAGCCTCGCATACAGCGGCACCCATGCTTGTGTGTTCACCCCTTCGGTGGAGTACGCGCTGGGCTTCAGCATGCCTGCCGGTTCCCTGCCCTTGAACAGGGCCTTGTACCTGGAGGTCGGCTATCAGCGCCTGCAGACCCGTGTAGGTTCATCGCAGCCCCTGCTGGCCGTTACGGACGTGAAACATGCGGACGGGTCGCAAGGGTTCTACGAGCCCTTCCGCATCGACCCATTGCCCGCCACCACGGGAATCTGGGAACAGGTGGAATACCGCATCCCCGTGCCTCCGTTGGAGGTGGGGGACCGCGTTGCGTTCTACTTCTGGAACCGTGATCACCGAGCCGAAGTGCTCATCGACGATGTCTTCATCCGCGTCTCAGCGGTGCAACCGTATTGATCACGTGGTGGGCCCAGCAGGATTTGAACCTGCGACCAAGGGATTATGAGTCCCCTGCTCTGACCGCTGAGCTATGGGCCCGATCGGCCGCAAATGTAGGCGCGGTTGCCAACGGGCACGGGTCTGAAGGACACGGGTACATTCGCGGCCATCCATGAAGCGGTACGACACCATCCTGTTGGACCTCGGCGGCGTGCTCATCGACGTGGACTATCACGCGTCCGCGCGTGCGTTCGCAGCCTTGGGACACACCGATTTCGATACCCTGTACAGCAAAGCCAAGCAGGATCACGTGTTCGATGCCTTCGAGACCGGGGCCTTGTCTCCCGCCGACTTCAGGGACCGCGTGCGTGCACTACTTCGCACATCCTTATCCGATGAGCAGGTGGATGACTGCTGGAACGCCATGCTCGGCACCATCCCCGAAGAGCGCATCGAGCTGGTGCGTGCACTGAAGGAGCGCTACCACGTGTTGCTGCTCAGCAACACGAACGCGATACACGTGCCCGCTTTCGAACGCATCGTGGCCAACACCAACGGCATCACCGACTTCAAGAGCCTGTTCCACGGCGCGTACTACAGTTGCGAGTTGGGACGGCGCAAGCCCGATGCGGAAGCCTACCACGAGGTGCTCGCACGGCACAACGCCGACCCCACCCGCACGCTCTTCATCGACGATAGCATCCAGCACGTGGTAGGAGCTCGGGCAGCGGGCCTGCTCGCCGAACACTTGGAACTCACCCAGGAGGACATCCTTGCGCTCTGCCGACGCCTCGGCATTATCTGAGCGCCTACATTTCCCAGCATGTACCGCGAAGGACCACGCTCCTTCCTGGCGATCATCGCGATCGTCCTCTTCGCCACATGGGCGTCCGTGGTGTTCCGGTACGTGGGTGTGCCCGGCAACGACTGGCACGATGCGATCAACAGCGATGGAAAGGGGTACTACGAGTATCTGCGGATGATCCTCTTCCCGGGGGATCCGGACATGCATACCGGGGACGGTGTGTTGCACCCCGCCGTACAAGCCCCGGTGATCAAGCACTTCGGCGGTGCAGCGGCGGCCATGGCACCTTTCGTCCTGATCGCGCACACATACACCCTGTTGAAGCCCGATGCCGTGGAGGACGGCTACTCGCTGCATTACCAGATAGCGGTGGGACTTGCCGCGTTGTGCTGGCTTACCGTCGGCCTGTTCGCCCTGCGCAAATGGCTTCTCGCCTGCGGCATAAGCGATGCGGCAATAGCCATCACACTGGTCTTGCTGTCGCTCGGCACCGGGCTCATCACCCAAGCGGTCGTCCATCCGGCCATGTCGCACGTGTATGGGTTCGCGGTCGTGGCACTGCTCCTGTGGAATACGCGTCGTCTGCTGCTCACTCCACGTCCGGCCATCTTGATCGGTTGTGCTGCGCTCCTGGCGTGGGCCACTTGGATACGGCCCGTGGACCTGCTCGTGGTACTGGCGCTTCCACTGTGTGCGTTCAACATCGCAGGGGATCGAACAGCGCCACTGCGTTCACTTCATGCACGGCATGTGTCACTTGCGGTGTTGGTGTTCGCGGCCATCCTATCCCTTCAGGGCTTCGCGTGGTATCTGCAAAGCGGTTCCTTCCTAGCAAAGCCCTATCCCTATGAAGGCTTCCATTGGTCGCAGCCAGCCATGCTCCGTTCGTTGTTCAGTCCGCGCAATGGGCTCCTCTTCTACTGGCCCGTGCTCGCGCTGGTAGTACCCGGCATCGTTGCGCTATGGAAACGCTCACAGCGTATGGGGGCCACCCTGGTCCTGTTCCTGTTGCCATTCGCATACGTCACGGCCGGTTGGTGGAACTGGGCGTACGGCGACAACTTCGGACAACGAACCTACCTGGACATGCTGCCGGTGTTAGCCTTACCTGTCGCCTCGATCATTCCCGCTGCGCGCATGAGGCGTGTGGTCCTCGTGGTGTGCTGCGTACCGCTCCTACTGCTCAACCTCTTCCAAAGCTGGCAGTACCACTCCAATCTGCTCGTCACCGGGCAAATGGACCTCCGCAAATACAAGCACCTCTTCCTTACCACCGACCCACGTCATGCGCTCGCTGTTGGCGGCCACGAAGACCTTCCGCTGTACTCCGCTACGGGCACGATGCCTCTGCCGCTTTCGTGGGTGCAGGAAGAACACGGCGCTGCCCTATGGACCGATGGCACCGGCGGGGAACACGTGGCCATCATGTACGCCCCGCTGCCTGCGGAGGCCATTCCTGTTCCCCTGTACGTGCAGGTGGCCGTGGAGCGGACCGAGCAAGTACCCGGCTCTTCTGCGGATGCGCGTGTCGGGCTATTGCTGCGGCGCAACGGCGTGGCAAGACCTGTGCATGCGTGGCGCATGAACGTGGTCCCGAACGCGGGGCCCGTTGCGCACTGGGACTACGCGTTCAATGTGATGGGGCACGAGGAAGGTGATACGCTCTTCGTGACCGGCACCTTGGGCGGCCCGGCCTGGCAGGCACGCGTGACGTCCGTGAGCGTGCTGGTGCCGCGGTAGGCTAAGCCGATATCTCCTGGCACAACTCCACGAGCACGCCATTGGCGCTCTTCGGGTGCACGAAGCAGACCCATTTGTTGTCAGCGCCGCGCTTGGGTTCTTCATTCAACAGGACGAACCCCTCAGCCTTCAACCGCGCCATCTCCTTTCGGATATCCTCCACTTCGAACGCGATGTGGTGGATCCCTTCGCCCCGCTTCTCGATCGCCTTGGCAATGGGGCCATCCGGGCGGGTGCTCTCCAACAGCTCGATCTTGTTGGGTCCGGTGCGGAAGAAGGAGGTAATGACCCCTTCACTTTCCACTGCCTCGCGCTTGTAGCTGGGTGAACCAAGCAACTTGGCGTAGACATCCTCTGCGGCGGCAAGGTCCTTCACGGCAATGCCGATGTGTTCGATACGGATCATGATGCTCGTTGAAAAGAAGAACCCCTGCCCCTCGGTAAGCTCCGGGTGACAGGGGTTCGAACGTGTTGGGCGATCAACGCTTCAGGAAGGTCTCTCCCGTCTTGTTGTCGTAATTGAGGTAGTAGAGGTCCTTCTTCAGCGTGGTGATGTCGATGCGCGAAGCATATCCACGCTTCACGATGTTGCCATACTGGTCATAGATCTCATACAGCGTGTTCGCGCTGAAGACGATCTCCTCCTTCGGTTTCACCGGACCCCAGGTAACGGGCTGCACGCTGGCATCCGTGTACTTCACGGCTTCGCTGTACCGTGCACGGCGGGTAAGGTCCACCTGCTTCACTCGGAAGGTGTTCTCTCCGTAGTGCGGTGTCACCTTGAACTCGTACTTGTGCTCACCCGGACGGCCGACACCCATCACTTCGCCCACCTTCACCCATTTGTTCCAGCGCTTCTGTTCCACCACGAAGGGGAGTTCGCCCGTCTCGTTGGTGGCGGTCCAGCGGTATACACCGTCCGTGCCCACGCTTTGCGCCAGTATGTCGAAGGTGCTCTTCGGCTTCAGAACTTCAGGGTTGAGGATCACCGGAGTACAGCCATCCTTGTGGCGCACTTTCACCACCACGGCATCTCCCGCCTTGAGGCCGAAGTTGTTCATGTCCACCTCGAAGGCGCTCGAGTTGATCTCGTCGGTGGCGATCTGGTCGTTCACGGTCACCTCGAACACGCAGAAACCGACACCCGCTTCCGAGAACGGATTCTGGATGAAGATGTTCTTGCCTTGGTAGTGACCCTCCAGCACGATGGTCCCGGCGAACGCAGGGGCGGTGAGGGCGGCGGCGAGGAAGACGATTGGAATGCGCATGACTTGGGTACTTCGGCGGTCGAAGATAGACTTTCGGGTGACTGTTCCGTCCGGCGGAGGCGTGTTTACGGCCGGGGCATCAAGGGGTTGCGGCCGGGGTCAATGTTCAAAGGCCTTGGCCCCTGCCAGCACCCGCAGGTCCAGGTGGTTCTCCTTCGGCGGTATGGGGCAGGAGTACTTCCCTCCGTAGGCGCAATACGGGTTATAGGCCCGGTTCAGGTCCAACTCCACGTGCTTGCCCAAGGGACCGGTCAGTTCCACGTAGCGCCCGCCGCCGTAGGTGGTCTCTCCGTTGGTCAGGTCCGTGAAGGGGATGAACAGGTAATTGGTGTATTCCGGCTTCTTGGACAACTCCACGTTGCGGTAAACGGTGAGTTGCTCCTTCACCCCCTGGATGGCGAAACGCAGGGTGCCGACCGCTTGGTAGGTCGGCAGACGACCCGTGGTCGTCCGCATACCGAACATCTTTCCGGGCTTCGGTTTGAAGGTCGCTTCCACCACATAGAGGCTGTCGGGGGCGAAGCGCTCCACTCCGGTGAAGTGGGGCCGCGCCTCGGTGGGTAGTGGGCTGTGTTCCGGGTCCAGGAATTCAGCGTCGATCTTGGCCCAGTAAGCGTTCAAGCTATCCCGCCAAGCCGTTCCATGCTGCGCGGCCACCACGGAACAAAGGACCCCGGCAGCAAGGGCGAAGGGAATGCGCATCATACCGCCCGTTGGGTGCGTACCGCCTTGGCCATCCGCGCCACATCCGCCTCATTGAAGCGTCCGTTGGGGTCGTCCTGTATGATGAACGAGCGGTCTTGCGCAGTGACCACCTGTAGGAAGTGCACGAACACCAAGGCCTCGTCCGGGAACTGGGAGCGATAGATGATCCGGTCGGGTGCCTCTTCGATCACGGTGTGCTTCTGCAACATGTCCCGATCCAGGTCGGCGCGCAAGCGCGCCAAGTCAGCCGCGTCTTCCCGGATGGTGATACCGAAATGGTCCCCGGCGCGCACTTCCACACGCCCCATCTCCTCGTTCCACTCCACTTGGGGCGCATCCACACCAAGCGTTGCCGCATCGCCCATCTCCACGAAGAGCGGGATGTCCTGCGCGGTGAGGTCCACGGATAGCAGGGTGGTCGTGCTATCCGCCGAAGGCGGGGCCTCTGGGGTGGCTGCGGGCTCGGCACAACCGACCAATACGCCGAAGGTGAGCAGTAGAAGGAATTCGCGCATGGGACGAAAGTAAAGGAGGGTCAGGCAAGCACATGCCGAGCGCTGCGCGTCCTGCGCATGGTGCGACGCGCGCCGACGCCCAATGCCAGCAGAGCGAGCACACCGAGCGCCCCGGCTCCCGCCCAGGTCCAGGGACTGGCCATCCAAGGCATGTGCACGGTAAAGGGCAGCCTAAGCACGTGCTGGCTCCACTGTCCCATCCCATCACGGGCCTTCACCTCAAGCGTGTGCTCCCCATAGGGCAATCGATCCAGACGGATGCTGGCGCCGTGCTGGTAGTTCCATTCATCTTCCACGCCGGCCAAACGCCAGGCATACACGATGCGCTCACTGCCTCGGTAGGAGAGCAGGGAGAAGGACACTTGGATGGACCGGTCCTCCTCATCCAATTCCACGCTTCCGCCGCGCGCTATCTCCACGGTGCGATCCACCATGCCGCCCTGTGCGGCGGAATAGCGCATGAAGCCAGTGAAGACAAGGGGATGCTCCACCTGACCGGAGAGGCGGTCCACGACCTCGGGGTCGAAGGCGGTGATGCCATTGAGCCCCCCGAAGAAGAGCCTACCATCGGGCGCTTGCGCGTGCGCAAGTCGGTTGAACTCATCGTGGGTAAGCCCGTCGGCTGTTGTGAAGACCGCGCTCTGTCTGGTGCGTACGTCGAAGCGCACGATCCCGCCGTCCGTTGGCAACCAAAGCTGTCCATGCGCATCGGGGTAGGCGGCATACACCATGTTGTTGGGGAACCCATTGCGCATGGTGTACTGCTGATGACCGCCCGTTCGTGGCTCGAAATGGATGAGCCCTGCTCCGCGCGTGCTGAGCCAGAGGCTGCCATCCGTGTCCACCCGGCAATGATGCAGATCGTCATATGGGAGTCGCATAGCTCCTTCGCCACCCGCCCACCAGCGCTTCAGCACACGACCCTTGGCGCCGAACAAATACAAACCCTTGGAGGTGGTGGCCATGATGCCGCCCTCCGGCGTGCGCTGCAACTGCAACACATGCGCTCTGTCCAATTCAGGGTGGGCAGGGTCTCCCCAGCGCTGCTCCATGCCCCTCGTCGTATCAAGCCAATGCAAGCCTTGCACACCACCCAGCAGGATGCCTTGCTCCACATCGGATAGTATGCACCAGATGCGGTCGGCGACGGCATAGGTCTTCGCCACACCATCCGCACGTTCGCTGATGACCACTTGCGGTCCTCCGCGCCACCAGGTCCCGTGGTCATCCACGTGGGTGGCGAAGAGGTATTGCGGCGTGGCGTGCTGTTCGATCCGCACACCCTCGGAGTCGGGCGTCAGGCGGAAGGCGCCATCCCATTCGGTGCTCACGTGGAGCGCGCCGTTGTGCCACGCCATTCCCCGGCACAGCTTGCCGTAGCCTGCGGGAATGTCCTGTGTGTACAGGTACCGCTGGAAGATGTCTTCGGTCACTTCGATATGGAACAAGCCGAACTCGGTGGCCATCCACGGATCGCCCGACTTGTCCACCATGCAATCCTTCACCGTGCGCCCCACTTCGGGATGGCTTGCACGCAGATCCATCAATACGCTGTCGTCCTTGGCAAGCACACGCGTGTCCTCCATATGGAGTTGGTGGCGCTCCAGCGGTGTTATGTTCAGCGGCTTGTGCACCGGATCGGCGACGAGGATGGAGCGGTGCACATGGGTGAGCGCCAGCTCCGAATAGGTATCATAGTACTGTGTGGTGCCGTCCGGCGATTCCACCATGTACAGCGCACCGGGCGTTGTGCGACCGGTGATCAGCAACTCAACCTTGGCACCGCGTGCGAGGGTTTGCAGCGGCACCGTGTTACCCGCCAGGTCCACGCGCACGATGCGTTGGTCGCCACTCCCATCCACCAAGTGACCGATGATGTTCCCTGTACGATCATCGCCGAGCGGTTCGAATCGGCGCCCCTGTAATTGAAGTAGCGTGAATCGTCCATCGCGCTGGCGGATGGCACAACGAGCGGGCGCAGCAAGTCCGAGGAGCAGGGTCCCGTCCTCCCGTTGCGGTCCCACCCGCACCAGGTGCGATGGCCGGAAGGGCAGCTCGGAGAGTTCCTGCTCCATGGGCCGAAGGGTACCTACGAGCGGATCGAGCAGGTCCACGGTGGCGATATCGCCATTCGGTAGTGTGGAGAACACCCAGACCCGGCCGGTACCATCGCGACGCAGGGCGTCCACGCGTCCGCCGCGCAAGCCATCGCTCACGCTCCAGTTGCGGAAGGAGTGACCGTCGAAACGATCGAGACCCGATACACTGCCCACCCAGATGAACCCGATGTGGTCTTGGAGAAGGGCGGTCACGTGCCGGTTGCTCAACCCATCCTCCGGACCGAAATGCTTGATCTGGAACATGGGTGCACGCTGTGCCCATCCGACCAAGGGTGCGGCAAGGAACAAGGCATGCAGAAATGCGCGGATCATGGCGCCCCTCGTACGAGGAACGCCCGCCATTGGTTGTGCCAGGCTTAGCGATCGGTCCCCACCCGCAGGCGCAAGCCCTGACTGTGCGAGGAGAACTCGGGAGCATACATGCAGGCCGCTTCCGCGATCCCGTGGCTGAACGAACCAGCATGGGTCACCTTCAGGTCGTACTCCAACACGTAGGTGCCCGGCACGATGCGGTCGAAGAAGAAGTGCATGGATGCATCGCGGATGCTCATGTAGTAGCCCAGCCCGCCCTGCCACTGATAGCCGCTCAGCGCGCGCGTCGCATCCGTGCCGGAAGCATGGAGGTCCTTCAGATGCACCATGTCCAAGGGCCGGTCCGTGCGTAGCTCTATCCGGACGGTGAGCTTATCCCCTGGGGCGAGTGCATCGCCTTCGTCCAACTTCATCAAGCGCGCCCCATCGTCCGTTGCCTCCTTGCGCAAGACCTCCCTTCTGATACTGAACGGGCTCTCGTGCGCGGCCACCTTGTCCATCTGTTCGAAGTACTGCCAATGCAGTGCGCCCCATTGCTCCCCATCAGTGGTCGTGGTGATGGAGATGTTGCCCATGGCCGGCCGCACGGCATCTCCCGTCCAGCGCTCCTCGAAATAGCCCGTTCCAGCTTCGGTGGCGGCGCCGTTCGTACGCTTCACAGGAACACCGCCCAAGCGGATGCTCGGCGCTTCTTTCGCTCCGAGTTGGTCATCACCCGTTAGCAACAACGCATAGCACGCATCGGCCGTGGCCTTCGTCGTTCTCCAGTCCGTGGTGCGCTTCAGGCTCAGCAGGTGGCGACGCAGCGCACCCACCTTTTCTTGATCCCTTGTGATCAGCCCGAACGCTTCGATCATCAACGCATGCGTTTCCGTCGGCATTTCGTTCCAAGCATATCCCGCGCGGGCGCCTTTCCAGTACATGCCCAATTCGTCGCTCAGGGTGGCGCGTTGGGCTAGTGATGTGGTTATGAGAACGGGCACATCACCTTCTGTCATCCGATGCAAGGCGATGGCGATCATGGCTTGCTCCTGTAGTCCATAGTCCAGCCAATGCGTGCGGACCTGGGCAAGCAGGAAGTCCGCGGCCTTGCGCGTTCCCTTCTCCATCGCGATCTGCGGGAAACAACTGCGCGCATAGAGATAATGGACCTCTTCATAGGAAGGCCTGTAGGACGCGCCCTCCTTCGCTTCGCGCAGCCTTCGCTCGTATTCCTCGGCCACAGCGCCGTCCAGCCATTGCACCGCGCGCTGCATCATTCGGCGCGGATCACTGTCCGGGTCCAATTCCAACGCACCGAGCTGCTGCAGGTGCCCGAAGCCCGCCACGATGTGCTGCGTGATGGTGCGCGACGGCTGCATGCCGCTCCACCAAGGCCAGGACCCATCGGCAAGCTGCATGTCGCGCAATTTCCCAAGCGTCGCCGCCTCTTGCTCGGCCATCCGGTGCAGGTCGAAGAGCAGTGCGATCCTGCGTTTGCGATCCCCTTCCTCCTTGGCGGTCATCACCCACGGCGTCTCCTCCAGCAACACCCCCTTGAGTTCCGGGTTCTTCTCCAACGCGCTCAGGAAAGCGCCTTCATTGCCAGGCGCCCCTTTGCTCCAGGCCTGGAACACCTTCTTGATGGCGGGTCGCTGTGCCACGATGTGGGCCGCGAGGTGGTTGGCGTAGTACCGGCTGAAGAGTTGCTCGGCGCATTCATGCGGGAACTCCATCAGGTAGGGGAGCGCCTGTACGGCGTACCAGGCCGGGTTGGGTGTGTATTCCAGCGTGACCGACCGGTGGCGCAAAGTGCCCGAGTTGGCCGAAGCCACCAGTCCGGGTAACACGAAGTCCTTCTTCCCCGCCTTGTTCATCCACAAAGGCACGCTCTCGGTCACGAGGACCTTGTCCGTGAGGATGGGGAGTACCTGCTCTTCGCCATCGCCTCCTTGCGCCGCATTCGCTGTGATGCGCACGGCAACCGCATCCACTCCCTCGGGCACGCTCACTTCCCAAGCCACCACTGGGCTGCGGCCCCGTGCCGCCGAGAAGGTGCGGTCGGGGCGTACCACACCGAACGTGCCATTGATGGACTTGTTCGTGTACGGATCGAAGAGTTCCAAACGGGCTGTGCCCGATACCGCATTCCCCTCGAGCACATTGATCTTCGCCGTGAGCGTGATGCGATCGCCCTGACGCAGGAAGCGGGGGAGGTTCGGTACCACCATGATCGGCTTTTGCGTGACCGTGGATCGGGAAAAGAGCGCGGTACCAAGATCCTTGGTGTGTGCAAGACCGAGGAAGTTCCAGCGCGTGAGCGCATCGGGCATAGTGAAACGCAACACCACGCTCCCATCGCGATCGGTGAGCAGGTCCGGGAAGAAGAAGGCCGTTTCACGGAAGTCCGTGCGCAGCATGGGCGTAGACTCACCGCCCGTTGTCGCTTGTGTCCGCGCATCACCCAGGTCCTTCCAAGTGCCCTCGCGAACGAGCCCATTCTCCCCCGCATACGCACCCGTGGTCGTGGCGAACACGCCATCGCTGGCTCCTTCGGCATCGCCCAAGGCCGGGGAGAACAAGGTCCGGAATACACGTCGCCCACCCAGGCCCAACAGATCCATATCATCACCGGTAAGCCGCAGATAGTCGCGCGTGCTGTCCGCGACCCAGCCCATGGTGTGGCCGATCTGTTGTGTGCCAACAACGCCGAAGGGTTCTTGGCGCGCCCAACCCCGCCTCGGCTGGTTGGCCTCCCACAGCGGCATGGCCCACGACGGGGTGGCGAACTGGTCGAGCGAGGCATCGTACATGGCGGCCAACACCTGTGCGGCCACCTTCTCCTTCGCCGGACCCGTGATGCGTACACGCCATTCCTCCTTGGAGCCGGGAAGGAGCTTGTCGCGGAAGCGGGTCCATTCGACCTGGAGTTCCTTGTTGCTCCACGGCACATCCACATGCACCGAGCGGCTCAGGTCCATTCCGTTCACCACCGCCACGAAGTGCACCGTGAAGTCACCCCGGTCCGTATCGAGCACCGGTATCTCCACCCGTTGCTGACCAGCGCGTAGCACGAAAGGGCGCCGCACCACGATACCCGCTTCGCGTTCCACCTCCATGAGCACCCTGCACTCGGGCAGCGCGCTGCTCAGCAGCAACACGGCCTTTTCACCAGGAGCACAACGTCCGTTGACCACCTGCACGTGGAAGGCCTCGTTCTCGAAGCCCGTGTTCTGGATGTGCGGGTCGTAGAATGTGATGATCCGGTGCACCTCGAGCCAACGACCACTCGGGTCCTGGGCCCGTGCGTCGATCCGGTAGGTACCCACCTCGAGGTCCTGGATGCCCTTGATGGGGATGGCGCCTTCGTGGGCTGCGCCGGTGAACAGCGGGGCCGGCGTGCCGACAGCGGTCCATGCTTCGGGGTCGCCTTCATTGTCGTACACATCGCCAGCGAAGCGCGCATCGTGTTCCGCTTTCGTGAGCACGAAACGATCCGGGCGATCCCATTGGCGGGGGCGCTTCACACCACCAAGCGGCCGCGCCAGCCTGCTCAATGTCACTTCCAACGGTACGGCCATGGCCTGGCCGCTCAGGTCGGTCACCCGAACGCGAAGACTATCGGCGATGGATCGGTCCAGCGCCTCGCTCACCAGTACGGCCACGTCGATGGTGCGGTAGCCCACCGTGCGGGAAGTGCTCGCCGTCTGCGTTTCTCCATTCACGTCCGTCACCCATGCCTCCACGGTGTAGGAGAAGGATGGGTCGGCCTCGCGCGCGATGGCTTGGTCGGCTTGCGCGATGAACTGCACACGGAAACCGCCGGTCGCATCGCACGTGGTCTCGCCGCTGGCCACTTCCGTACTGCGGCCCCATGGCCCTCCCCGCCAGTTCCAACCGCACCACCAAGGCATGTTCGCCGTACGCTTCACCGTGTAGCGCACCTGCGCACCATCGAGCGGCGCACCCGCATAGCTCTTGGCACTACCGTGCACGGTCACCTGCTCGCCAAGCTTGGGTATGGTGTCGTTGCCGGGGAATGTGACTTCGAAGCGCGGGCGCTTGTACTCTTCCACGAGCACGTCCTTCTGGGCAAGGTCCGTGCGTAGGCTTGCCGACCCGGTGAGCCCACCCAACGGCAACTTGAAGCGCCCTTGGAACGCACCGAACGCGTCGGTGGTGACGGCGAGCGAATCCACGAGCTCTCCATTCGCATCGAAGAGGCGGATCGTGCTCGTGTGACCGGGCTTCACCTGCTGCGCGGCCTTCCGCCCGGTGGTGACGATGCCTTTGAAGAAGATCTCCTGGCCAGGCCGATAGATGGCGCGGTCGGTGAACAGGAAGCCCCGTAGTCCATCCGGTTCGCCTTCTTGGCTCGTGTACACCCAGAGCGGGCTGCACATGAACCGGTCCGCGCCGCGCTCCAGCGACCAACGCACTTCCCCTTGCCGACCCGCCAAGTTCGTGCGTACCATGCCATCCGCATCGGTGACCATGTCCGCCACGCCGATGAAGCGCTCCACACCCGTGTGGTCCGGGTTGCGCACATAGGCCCGTGCTTTCACGTCGGCCATGGGTCTTCCCGTGGTGCGGTCCAGCACGAGCAGGTCCAGCTCCGTACCGGTCTGCCGCTGCAACATCGCCATGTCCGTCACTTGCAACGGGCACCATGCCATCACATCCGCACCCACACGGAACCCTTCCGCACCGCTGATGAGGATGGCATACCTACCGAGCGGTAGTCCTTCCATCGGGATCTCCACCACGTGCTCGTTCAGGTCACCATCGTCGGGTACGGCGATGCTCCATGCGCGCACTACTGGCTGCCCAGCGAGTTCGGCGCCGTGGTCGCGATCGTAGCGGTCCAGCTTGTTCAACTCGAACGGGTCCTTCACCACGCGCAACCACACCGTGTCCGCATTGGTGTAGCGCACCGCCGCGCGGAAGGGCTTCTCCGGAACAACGGCTTGTTCCACCTGCAGCTCGAGCGCCACACGCTGCAAGCCGGCCTTGAGCGCTTCCGCGTTGCGCGCCCCGAAGGAACTCGGCCACTTCATGAGTGCTGAATCGCATAGCTCCAGCGCGCGACGACGTTCGCCCGCGAGCGTACCCGGCACCAAACGGTCATGACCGTTCCCCAGTTCCTCGTGCAAGCGTGCCATGGCCACCATCACCTCCGCTTCACACGCATCCAATGGAAGGCGTGTGCGCAGCAGTTCGAGGGCACCCAGGTAGAGGCTGTCCTTGTTGGCCAGCGTGCTGTGGGCACGCACGTAGGCCAGTCGTTGGAGCACCACGTCCACGTGTGCGTCCAGCTTATCATCGTTCAGGTGCAAGCGCTCCAGCGACTGGAAGAGCTGCATGGCTTTGAACTCCCACGCTGTGCTGTCCCGGTGCACCAGCTTGCGGTGCGTGAACCCGTGGAAGAGCTCGAACCAGGAAGCGTCGTTCAACTGGAAGCGCCAGGCGGGTTCAGTGATGCGCGTCTCCTTGTTCGTGTAGGTGGCCAGCGCCCGGTGCGCGAGGACATCATATACGGTGGGGCGCAAACTCCGCGTGGCGACGTCACCCTCCAGCAGTGCATCGAGCTCGCCCACGGGCAACTGCTTCAACGTATCCGCGTGTGCAAGCGAAGCCTCGTACGCCGCGATGATCTCCGCCATGAAGCGTTGCTGCGTCCACGTGGCCGGATCATCACCACCCGGTCCTCCGAGCTCCGTGCGCTCCAGTATGCTCCAGCGTTCACTGGCATAGTGGTTCCACCAACCTTCGGCGCGCGCGCTGTGCAGCAGTTGCGCCAAAGGAACAGGGGCGCTCTCGGCGCGTGTCCCGATCTCCCGCAGGATGTCCACCGGCTCGGTCCCCACCATGCGTTCATACCGGCTCCATCGCATCCATGCGCCGAATTCGGTATGCTGATCGCCCGAGGCGGCCGCTGCATCGCGCAGCTCCACCACTTTCTCCAGCGCGCTGGCGTACTGGCCTATGGCAGCCAGCGAGTCGATGGGGACCCAGCGCGGATCTGAAGCAGTCTTCTTCACGCTCTTGTGTGCGCCACCGCAACCGGCGAGGACGATGAGTATGAGTGAAAGGAGGTGGTTAGGGCGAACACGCATTCGAGGTCGTTGGGTCGAGGGGAGCGACAAAGCTCGCGATACCGAACACCAAGTGGGTGCTCGATCACGCGAAGCGTTCAACATCCACCTCGGGATCCAGTGGGGCGCCCTGCAACAGGTGCGCCATCAGGTGGGAGGCACACCACGGGGCGAGCAACACGCCGCGCGATCCAAAGCCGGTGAGCACCGCTTCGTGCGCGCTGGTGCGACCGAGGATGGGTCGACGGTCACGGGCAGCAGGACGCACACCCGCCCAATGGTCGAGCAAACGCACTTCGCCGTTCCACACACGTGCGACCTTGTCAAGCAGGTGCTCCCGTGCTTGTTCGGTGGGTCCGCTCCAAACATCCTCCCACGCGAAGGTGGCGCCCACCCGATAGGTCTCGTCAGCGATGGGTGCCATGAAGGTGCCGCGATGCACGATGGAGCGCAGGGCGAGGCCGGGCAGTTGCACCGTGAGCCCCTCTCCTCGCACGTTCACCAGACCAGGCACTTCGTGGAAGGCACCCGCGCACCAGACCACCACCGGCGCCGAGCATCCATCCACCTCCACACCGGAGCCGGTCGTTCGCAGATGCTCCCGTGTCACACGCAGCGTGCGCAACGCACCCGCCTTGCTCCACCGTTCTTCATGCAGCCGCAGCAGCAATTGCACGTTCAGCCATGCACACCGCTTGATGATGCCGCAGCCGTAGGGCTGGGGTAGTTGGGCCACGGCGGGGTCGTCCGATGGACCGATCCCGAGCATGCGCGCATTCTCCCCTTCCTTCATGCGGAGATGCCACAGCCCGGCTTCCTGCGCCGTGGGGAACAACTCCACCAAAGGCATCGGATGCCAGAACGTGGCCTCATAGTCCAACTCCAGTTCGCGGTAGAAAGCTCCGGCGATGGCCAGCATTTCGGAGGCGCGCCAGCTCGGTACCGTGCGCCGCAGTACGATCGGGTTCACCATGCCGGTGGCCACCTCGCTCGCACGGCCCTCCATGGGCTCATCGAAGATCATGACGCGCTTGCCCGCATCGGCGAGCGTTTCGCTGAGCACGACACCGGCCAGACCGCGGCCGATGATGATCACATCATGGGAGTGTTCCACTTCGGCGAAGTTCGCCGTTCCACGCGTGCCTTACGCGGCGATCATGCGCGCCATGCGCTCGATCAGCTCGTCCTGATCGTAGGGCTTCTGCACCAGGTCGTTGGCGCCGGTGCTACGCACGGTGGCGTGCAGGTGGGGCAGGTCGTAGGCGGTTAGCACCATCACCGGGGTGGTGATGCCGTGCGATCGGATCTCCTCCACCAGCGTGAGCCCGTCCACGTGTGGAAGGCCGAGGTCGAGCAACACCAGGTCGGCAGGCGCTTCGGCCATGCGTTGCACCAGTTCACGTCCGTCGCGCAGCGCTGTCACCTGCCAGCCGGCGGCGATCAGGCGCTTCTCCAGGAGCTTGCGCACCAAGGCATCGTCCTCCACCAAGTACACGTGTGCCATGACCGGTGATACGGTCGTGGCCGGGCGCGGGTTCCGCCGGAAGATGCCGTGGCCTAGTTGCCGAAGATGGCTTTGAACAGGTCGTTGCCGTTGGCGAAGACGATGAGGCTGAGCAGCAGCACCATGCCGATCATCTGCGCCACCTCGAGCACCTTCTGGCTGGGCGCACGACGCGTCACCATCTCGTACAGCAGGAAGACCACATGGCCCCCATCCAATGCAGGGATGGGCAGGATGTTCATGAAGGCGAGGATGATGCTGAGGAAGGCCGTCATGTTCCAGAACACCTGCCAATCCCACGTTGGGCTGAAGAGGCCGCCGATGGAACCGAAGCCACCGATCTGGCTGGCTCCGCTGGACGAGAAGAGCAGCTTGAGCGAGCTCACGTACAGACCCAGCGTTTCCCAACCGTTTGCGATGCCTGCTGGTATGGATTGGAGGAAGCTGTACTCCTCCTTGCCCATGGTGAACCAGGTGGAGGCGCTCTTGTTGCCGATGCCCACGCGTGCGTTGTCATCCACGGCCACCAGGTGTGAGCTTCGGGTCCCGTTACGTACCGCGTCGATGAGGACCCATTGGCCCTTGTTCCGCTCCATCATCTTCACGAAGTCGCCGAAGTAGGCGGTGTTCGTTCCGTTCACGGCCACGATGCTATCACCCTTGGCGAGCGAACTGACTGCGGCATTGCCTCCCGTCACGATGCTGTCCACCACGAAGGGTATGCGTGGCAGGAAGTGCGCCTGCTTGCTCTTCTTCGTCATCTCGTCGCCCACGGTGGCGGCCAGCGGCACATCCAGCGTGTGGCCCTCCCGTTCCACGGTGAGCGTGGCCGTTCCCTTGTCGAGGATCGCCTTCGTGAGGTCCTTGTTCAACTCCTCCAAGCTGCGCGGCGCGATGCCATCCACCGCAGTTACACGGTCCCCCTCCTGCAGGCCATGCGCCACCATCGCTTCGCTCGGATGCAACCCGAAGCGGGTCTGGTCCAAGGGGATGTACTCCTTGCCCCACACCCACAGGATGCCGATGTAGATGACCATGCCCAACAGCAGGTTCACCGTTACACCACCCACCATGATGATGAGGCGCTGCCAGGCGGGCTTGCTGCGGAACTCCCAAGGCTCGGCGGGCTTGGCCATCTGGTCCTTGTCCATGCTCTCGTCCACCATGCCGCTGATCTTCACGTAGCCGCCCAGCGGAAGCCAGCCGATGCCGTACTCGGTATCGCCCACCTTCTTCTTGAAGAGCGAGAACCAGGGATCGAAGAAGAGGTAGAACTTCTCCACGCGGGTCTTGAACCAGCGAGCGGGCAGGAAGTGGCCCATCTCGTGGAGCACCACCAGGATGCTGAGGCTGAGGATGAGCTGTGCGCCTTTGATCAGGATGTCCATGCGGAGGGAACGCGTTCACGCGCCAGTCGCCGTGCTTCGGCGTCGCTGGCTTCGAGGTCGGCGAGCGTAGGGTTGTTGATGTAGGGTGTGCGGTCGAGGCAGAACTCCACGAGGTCGCTCATCTCCAGGAAGCCGATGGCATCGCGCAGGAAGAGTTCCACGGCGATCTCGTTGGCGGCGTTGAGCACGCACGGTGCATTGCCGCCCTTGTCCATGGCATCCAGCGCCAGGGCCAGGTTGCGGAAGGTGCCGAGGTCCGGCTGTTCGAAGGTGAGCGCGCCGTAGTTGGCGAAGTCGAAGCGTGGCCACGTGGTGGCGAGGCGATCCGGATAGGCCAGCGCGTATTGGATGGGCAGCTTCATGTCCGGCAGGCCCATCTGCGCCTTCATGCTGCCATCACGGAACTGCACGATGCTGTGGATGATGCTCTGCGGATGGACGATGATCTCGATCTGCTCCTTCTTCAGGTTGAAGAGCCACTTCGCCTCGATGGCTTCGAGGCCCTTGTTCATGAGGCTCGCACTGTCGATGGTGATCTTGGCGCCCATGTCCCAGTTGGGATGCTTCAGCGCTTGCGCCTTCGTGACGGTGGCGAGGTCGGTGCGCGTTCTTCCACGGAAAGGACCACCGCTGGCGGTGAGCACGATCTTCTCGATGGGGTTCTGCCACTCACCCGCCAGGCACTGGAAGATGGCGCTGTGCTCACTATCCACCGGATAGATGTTCACCCCCTTCGCACGCGCGGCCTGCGTCACCAATTCACCGGCCACCACCAAGGTCTCCTTGTTGGCCAGGGCGATGGCCTTGCCTGCTTCGATCGCCGCCAGTGTGGGACGAAGGCCCGCGTAGCCAACGAGCGCGGTGAGCACCACGTCGATGTCGGCCATGGTAACGGCCTGCTCCAGTGCTTCCGCACCGGCGTACACCTTGATGCCCTGCGGGAACAGCGCATCCTTCACCGCATCGAGCTTGGTGGCATCGCCGATGACCACGGCGTTGGGCTTGAACTCCAGCGCCTGTTCGATCAGCAGGTCCACCCGGTTGCCGCACGTGAGCAGTTCCACCTGGAAGTGCGCCGGCTGTTCGCGCACCACCTCCAAGGCTTGTGTGCCGATGGAGCCGGTGGAACCGAGGATGGCAATGCGTTTCATGTGGACCTGTTGGTAGGTGCTCATGTGGACATAGGCACCGACCGCGATGGGGGTGCGAAGATCGGCCTTCCTGTGAGACCTGCCGATGAACCCGGCACGCAGGCACGTGTACCGATCATGCGATCCGGTCCGTTCCTGCATCATCCACCAAAGCCCCCTCCGATGAAGATCATCCTCTCCGTACCCACCCCCTGCCACGAGGACTGGAGCGCCATGACGCCAGAACAGGACGCGGCCACCGGCATCAGCGGAAGGCATTGCGCCAGTTGCGCGCACACCGTCATGGACCTCACGCGGGTGAGCGATGCACAGCTCATCGAACTCTTCCGGAAGGATGCCATGCCCACGTGCGCACGTTTCTCCCAAGGTCAGCTGGACCGCGTGATAGCGCTGGAGGAGCAGACCGCCCGCCTGCTCCCGGCCGCTGCGGTGGGCGCCGCACTGGCCCTGGCCACGCCCGATGCCAGCGCACAGAACTGCATGCCCACCGTGGGCAAGATGATCGCGCGCCCCACGGAAGTGGTGGAGGTGAAGACCGTTGGCGAACTGGTGGCACAACCCGTGGACACCACCGATGCGATACTCCAGCGCGTGGAACTGGGTAACGTGAGCATCCGGGTGGCGCCCGTGGTGAAAGGTGAGATGCAGGTGCAGGCAACAAGGGAGGAAGCGGTCTACTACATCGATGGGGTGAAGGTGCCTTCGGGTGCGGGTCCGGGGTTGCCGATAAGCGCCATCCAGGACCTGCCCATCATCACCGGTGGCATCCCCGGCACCTTCGGGGACCAGGTGGCCACCGCAACGCCCGCAGCCATCCGCGTGCAGGGGCGTGTGCTGGATGAGCAGGGGCAGCCAGCTCCCTTCGCCAACCTGCGCGTTGGCAATACCGCCCTCACCAGCACCACCGATGCCGAAGGACGTTTCGCGTTCTGGCTACCGGACTCCCTGTACCGGCCGGATGAACTGCTGCGCGTACACGCCATGGGCTATGCGAGCCAAGAGGTGCTTCTCTGGAATGTCGCTCCTGCCACGGATGTGCTAGATGTGCCTGCCTACACGCCGGGCCGCCATGCGCTCACCGGCCGCGTGGTGCACGACGGGGTCCCTGTAGCGGGCTGCCTTCTGGAAGTAGTGGGCACGGACCTGCGCATCCGTACCGACGACAAGGGCTTCTTCGGCTTCGATGTCCCCGACGGTGGACATGAGTGGACGGTGCGCGCCGTGGCACTCGATGGAAGCAGCGGCAGCACCACCTTCCCGGCCAGCGCGCTGCCGTGTTGCATACCGGTCGCTTTGCAGACGCAGGAGCCGGAGCCGGATGCCCACGTGCGTCCCACCGCCATCGACCTCGGCGACATCGCCTTGCTGCCGCGCGAGGCCATCATCATGGGCATGTGGATCGCACCACCCACCAAACGCAGTTTGGGTTCCCGGTTCGCGCAGCCGTTCCGTTGGTTGGGCAGGACCGTGGCGCGGCCTTTCGAGTGATGAGCGTTCACCCGTCCGTCGGAACGACGGGCAGAAAGGAGCGTAGCAGCAGGTTGGTCAACAGTACCGCCAACGCGTATCCGGTGAAGTACAACCGCATCGCTTCACCCCCGATGGTCATCATGGTCAGCGCCATCAACAGGATCACCACCGCGTTGCAGGCCACCAACACATCGAAGCTCCGCGTTCCGCGCGCCAGCAGCGTGGCGAACAAGACGATATGCACCAGCAGCACAGGGGTCGATAGCACAACGCCTGCGGTGAGGAAGACCAACAGCAACATGCTGGCATGACCCATGTCCACGGCCGTCACCTCTCCCTTTTGGACCATGCCGAGTATTCCGATGAGTAGCGGTGCAAGGATGAGCGAGAGCATCCAGTGCAGAACGGGATAGCGCCAATTGCGCTTGATGGATGCCCAGACGCTCATCAGCGCGCCGCCGCCCGTCGCAGCCGGTCATTGATCGCCCTTCCCAATCCTTCTTCCGGGAAGCGCTCCGCCACGATCACGTCGCAATCGCTCCCATCCAACTCGCGCAGCACGGCGAAGAGGTTGCGTGCCGCTTCGGATAGGTCACCGTTCACCGAGAGGATCTCGTTGCGGTGCACGGGCCATTCACGTGTGAAGCTGATGACGCCCACCTGACGCCCTGCGAAACGACGCAGCAGCGCTTCCACATCGCCCACGTGCACCGGCTTGCGCGGCGCGTAGTGGCTCTCCAGCATACCGGGCGCCACGGGCAGCACGCTCTGCTGCGCCACGTGCACCGTGCCGATGACGCGCTCGATGGCTTCCACACCGATGCCACCGGGCCGGTACAGGACCCAGCGTCCATCCGCCCAGCCGATGATGGTGGACTCCACACCAACGCTGCACGCACCACCGTCCAGGATGTACGGGATGCGCTGGCCCAGCTGGTCCGCCACGTGCTGTGCGGTGGTGGGGCTCACGTAGCCGAAGGGGTTCGCGCTCGGCGCGGCCAGTGGGAAGTCCAAGGCACCCAGCAACGCACGGGTCATGGGGTGCGCGGGCATGCGCACGCCCACGGTGTCCAAGCCGCTGGTAACGATGTCCGGAACCTCAGCGCGTTTGGGCAGCACCAGCGTGAGCGCACCGGGCCAGAAGGCATCCATGAGCTCGCGCGTGCCCGGCGGCAGTTCGCGCACCAACAAGAGCACTTGATCGCGTTCGGCCACATGCACGATCAGCGGATCGAAGCTGGGACGTTGCTTGGCCTCGAAGACCTTGAGCACGGCCGCTTCATCGAAGGCATTGGCGGCAAGGCCGTACACCGTTTCGGTGGGGATGGCCACCACCTGACCAGCGCGCAAGAGCGCTGCCGCCTGTGCGATATCGGTACCGATCAAGTCCGCCACGCGGCAAAGGTCGCGCACCTACGCCGCCGGTGTGCTGCGCGGCGCGGCACCCTCCTGCAACACCAGCAGGAAGAGCCCCGCCATGAAGAGCAGGCCGCCCGTGATGAAGCCGTAGCTGAGCACCTGGTAGAACTGCTGCGCACCCTCGTGCCCATCGAAGAGCGGCAGGTAGCGGTACACAAGGCTTACCACCGAAAGCGTGGTGGTGAGGGCCGTGCCCACCACCATGAGCATGGCCGTGGTGCCCGGCAGGTGGCGCAGCAGGCGCAGGCTGGCGAGCAGGATGATGACGTCCGGCACCAGGCCGATGAGGTTGCCGAGGATGTCGAGGATGTCCGAGAACATGGGGAGCATCAGGGGTTGGTGGACGCAGTGGTGACCGGTGGCTGCGCAGCGCGCAGCATGTGCGTAACGGTGCGGCGGTGTTGCGCGTGCACGTTGAACCAGATGAAGAGGTTGACGAGGCTGGCCAAAGTGCCCACGTAGGGGATGATGGAGAAGATGTTGATGATGCACAGCGTGCGCGCCGTGTTGGTGTTGATGATGGGGGTGCGCCCATTGTACACCGGTGCCGAGCCCGCCTTGTAGAGCAACTCGCTCAGCGTGGCATAGGAGCGGAACATCCAGTACAGGTTGAAGAGCGGGATGAAGAGGAAGCCCACCGCCTGCCCCGCCGTATGCTCCCGGAAGCCGGTGGCCTCGATGGCCACGCGCCAGTGGCGGTAGTGCAGCTTGCACCACTTCACCGTGAAGAGCACGCCGAACACCAGCACGGCCAGCAGCCCGAGCAGCAGGAAGAACTCACCCTCATCGTTCGAACGGCTGAAGGAGAACAACGAGAGGAAGGCGACGAAGGAGGCGAAGAGGCTCACGATCATGAGCACGAAGTGCAGCACCATGCCACGGTACAGCGCATCCAGCTCGTCCGCCAGGGCGCTCGCGGCGCGCACATCGTTCAACACGTGCGGACCGTTCAGCGGGTCGGGGGCGATGCCCTGCAGGCGTCTGCGCACCAGCAAGAGGATGCCGATGGCGAAGAGCAGCTGGGCCACGGCGCTCACCACCGTGCGCAGCAGTTGCAGGAGCTGGATGGTCTCGAAGTCGTGGCTGCCGTAGCCAGCGCCATCCTCCTCCACGAGGCTCTTCCACAGGTAGCGCCAGCCGATGCTGGTGGCCAGCATGAGCACGCTGCCCACGAGCATGAGCACCGAATCCGTGCCCAGACGGCGCGATACGAGCACCATGCTCAACAACACCGCCAACACGGCCGGTGCATATCCCAGTACCAATTGAACGACCGACTCTTCCATGGTGTGCCTGCTGTTGAGCAAGGATACGTGTTCCCGCGTGGCCACTTGGCGCGTGCGCACGATCTTCGGAGCCATGCCAGCGCCCGTGCGTGTCCTCTTGCGGTTGTTCCTGCTCGCCCTGCTCACGGGCCTGCTCTTCCGCGGCTACCTGCTGCTGGCACACACCGCGCAGTGGAGGGATGCCAGCACCGGCCACCTCCTGCGCGCCTTCGTGGACCGCGGCCTGCTCTTCGATGCGTACGTGGGCGCATGGCTGCTGGTGCTGCCCACCCTGTTGCTGGGCCTGCGCCACCTGCTGGGCAGCAACGCCCGCTGGCCGGTGGTGGTGGCACGCGCCTGCTTCACCCTGCTCTTCCTGGTGGTGCTCTTCCTGGCCTGTGCCGATGTGCCCTTCTACGCCTACACCAACATGCGCCTGACGGACATGGCGCTGAGCACCGCGCAGACCGTGCAACAATCGCTGAAGGAACTGGTGAGCACACCACCCTACCTGCTCGCACTGGGTGCCTTCGCAGCGCTCGCCTTCATGGCCGTGCGCCTCATCAAGCGCGCCTTCGCACCCTGCCTGGCACCGGCACCGACCGCACCGCTCGCACGCCGCGCGCTCACCTTCGTGGGGCTGGTGCTGCTGGTGGGCACCGGTGTGCGCGGCACGCTGGACCCGCGCGATGCGCCCTTGCTGCCGGAGGACGCCTACTTCAGCGACACACCCTTCCTGAACCAGCTGGCCACCAACGCGCCCTACAACTTCGTGGCCAGCATGGCCACCGAGCACGTGGCCTACCTGCCCGCCAGCGAGGCACTGGCCAACGTGCGGCGCTACCTGCACCTGGGCGCACCGCGCTACACATCGCCCATCGCACGCGCCGTCACCTACCCGGCACCGGCCGCGCGCCGCAACGTGGTGCTCATCCTGGTGGAGAGCCTCAGTGCCCAACGCCTGCAGCGCTTCGGGTATCCCAAGCGGCTCATGCCCTTCCTGGAAGGGCTCATGGATTCATCGCTCGTGTTCGATCGGTTCTACTCCGCTGGCACGCGCACCTGCAACGGCATCTTCAGCACGCTCTACGGACTGCCCGCCGTGGGGGCGCAGCATCCGCTGGCCCACCCCACCATGACGGCGCAACGCTTCCACGGCCTGCCCGGCACCCTGCGCGCCGCGGGCTACCGCACCAGCTTCCTCTACCCCGGCGACCCGCGCTTCGACAACATGCTCGGCTTCCTGCCCGCCAACGGTTTCCAACAGTTCGTGGCGCAGGATGCGTTCCCCGCCAGCATACCGCGCAACAGCTGGGGCGTTACGGACCACGCCTTGTACACGCGCACGCTGGCGCACCTGGACTCGCTGCACCACGCCGGTGCCGCGCCCTTCTTCGCCACGGTGATGACCATCAGCAGCCACAAGGGCTACAACGTGCCGGACGACCTGCCGGGCTTCGCGCCCACGAGCACCGCCGATGACGAGGACATCTACGAGTACGCGGACCGCGCACTGGCCACCTTCTTCGCCGCTGCGCGCCGCGCACCGTGGTACGCCAACACGGTGTTCGTGCTGCTGGGCGACCATGGCCAGCGCTTCGACCCGCTGTACGAGGTGCCGCTGGCCTACCACCACGTGCCGCTGGTGGTGCATGCCCCGGGCCTGGCAGTGCCCGGCACCGTGCACGGCTGGGGCACACAGGCCGATGTGCCCGCCACCGTGCTGGGCCTGCTACGCCAGCCGCATGTGGACAATACGCTGGGCCTTGACCTGCTGCAACGCACCCACCCGCTGGCCTACTTCTGCTCGGACGAGCGGCTGTGCGCGCTGAACGATAGCAGCTACTGGATACGCACCGGCGAGGTGGAGCGACTCTTCGACCACACGCACCGCAGCACGGTGAACGCGGCCGCACAACGCACCGCCGACCTGCACGCCCTGCGCACCTACACCATGAGCATGGTGCAGGCCGCGCAATGGCTGGTGGATGAGAAGCTGCTGGGTCCGCCGGTGTTGAAGGAGGTGGGGCCATGAGTGGCCCCCGCACGCTACCTTTTCCGCACAACCCTGAACCCCATGGACCGCCGTTCCTTCCTCCGTTCCTCCTGCCAGGCATGCGCCGCGCTGGCATTGGCCCCCGCGATCGTATCGCTTGAAGGGTGCGCCAGTGGCGCCAAGATGCTCACCGTGGAGAACGGCGTGCTGGCCGTGCCCGTGGATACGCTGGGCAAGGGCAACACCGCGGTGGTGGGCGGCCAGGGACTGGCCAACAAGCTGCTGGTGGTGCGCCGCGCCGATGGCACCTACACCGCGCTGGAACTGCTGTGCCCGCACAAGCAGGGGCCGCTCTCGCAGGTGAAGGATGGGTTGGAGTGCGACTGGCACCACAGCCGTTTCGACCTGGAAGGCAAGGTGCTCAACGGCCCCGCGAAAACGAATTTGAAGACCTACCCCGTGGAGGCGAGCGGCGATGTGCTGCGCGTGAAGGTGGCGTAGGGTATAGGCGCAGCCACGAATACCGACAAACGAAAAGCCCCGGCCAATGGCCGGGGCTTTTGCTTCGGAGGGGTGCGCGCTTACGCGGCGTTGGCGATGATGCTCTCGCTGAAAGGACTGGTGCCACCCGAGCCCACGGCCACTACGCGCAAGGTGTAAGCGCCGGGCGCAAGGTCCACCAACATGTGGCGGCTGCGGGTGGTGGTGACCACCACTTCGTAGTTGCCGTCCTTGTCCATCATCTGCACCTGATAGTAGCGTGCGAATTTCACTTTGCTCCAGCGCAGTTTGATGGCACGCTTGTACGCGGTGAGCAAGGCCTGGAAATCCTGCGGCTCGGCGGGTGCGGGGTACGCCTCCGGTGTACGGGCCACATCGAAGCCCGCTGCCAGGATCTTGCCCTCGTCGCCACCGCTGATGGTCTGCACCTGCGGCACCAAGGCATTGATGTGTTTGCGTACCACTTCCTCACTGCTCCGCTTGTCCTGGTGGGCCAGCTTTCCTCCATTGAAGTCGGCTTCTTCAATGGCGCTGGCCAAGGCATCGCAGGCTGCGGAGAGCGCAGGCAACTGCGCTTGCAGCGTTGGGTAATCGGCGTTACCGGTGAGCATGCTCACCAACGTGCGACCCTTGTTCAACACATCCTTCGAATTCATCCGGGAAATACCTGCTATCGCTTTGCTCATGACTTCTGTTCGTGTTCCGTATGGTTTGCTGTGAACACGCCCTTTGTATGCGGTACACCCGCCCATGGTTGCTGCGTATCTGGTGCAGGTGGCGGCTACGTACATGTACGTACGGCGCATGCCTTGTGCGCCGTGTCGCTACGCGGCCAGCGCGTACCACCTACCAGGTCCATCCGCCGCAAAGGCACGCCAGCAAAGGGCTACAGCGCTTGGCGCCGTGTTCCGGCCGCTTGCGAAAGGCTCGTGCGGTTTCCTGGATCGTCGTACGACATGCGTGGAATGTTCAACGACATGCGCGACATGTCGCATGCTTTTTCGCGATCGTCGTACGACATGCGCGGAATGTTCAACGACATGCGCGACATGTCGCATGCTTTTCCGTGATCGTCGTACGACATGCGCGGAATGTTCAACGACATGTGCGACATGTCGCATGCTTTTCCACGATCGTCGTACGACATGCGCGGAATGTTCAACAACATGCGCGACATGTCGCATGCTTTTCCGTGATCGTCGTACGACATGCGTGGCATGTTCAACGACATGCGCGTGCCGCCTAGCGTTCCTTCGGCGTGCGCCAGTGCTCCTCGGCCCCTCTGTCCAGCAGGCCCAGGAACACCGCCCGCAGGGCCAGGCCGGTGCGCGTGCGCACACCCATCTTCTGCTGTATGTTGGTGCAATGCGTATCCACCGTGCGCTTGGATATGCCCAGCTCCAGCGCCGTGCATTCATTGGTGGGCTCATCGGGGCGCAGCAGGGTGCGTACCACTTGCCGCTCCCGCTCGGATAGTCCTTCCAACGCCTTGCGCCGTTGTCGCTCCTCGGGGTCAAGGCCATCGGGGTTGCGGCGCAGGCAGTCCTCCACATGGTCCGTGCGGTAGTGACCCGTTTCCTCCAGGTGGTGCAGGGCCTGCACCAGCGGGTTGCCCCGCGAACCCTTCAGCACCAGGCCCCGCGCCCCGGCGGCCATCACGCGCAGTACCGTGCGGTCCGTGTCATCGAAGCTGATGGCGAGCACCTTCGTAGCAGGATGCTCCGCGCGCAGCCACTCCATCAGCTCCACGCCGCAATGGGGTCTCAGGTACACATCCACAACGGCCACGTCCACCGGCCCCGTGCGCAGCAGCCCTTCCTTCAACTCCTCCGGCGTGTGGCAGGCCAGCACCACCTCGCCCGCGCCATGGCTCCGTATGTTGTCCAACATCCCACCCAACATCAGCGAGTGGTCGTCCACAACAGCAATGCGGGTACGTAGGGGTGGTGTGGACATGGGCAGGTGGCTTCCTACCAAAGCTAGCCGGCAGGGGGCGCAGCCCCACCACACGCCCCGGTGGTTTTCCATGGTGCGGTGGGGAGAAAGGGGATAGTTCTGGGGAGTGAGGTGCACTTGCGGCTCCGAGGCCGAAGGTTCGCCGAGGTCGGCAGACCGCTGCGGAGTCTTTGTCAAAGGGCCTCGCGAGCGGACACACTACCCGTGCCAAGGAGTTGGTTTTGAGGTGATCATACACTAGCTTCAACATCCAAATCCAACCATCATGTACACAGCATTACGCAGAACACGATTCGCCTCTTTGCGTGTGACGGTCCTCACCCTGCTGGTTGGATGGAGCACGATCCTAGCGGCACAGACCAATCCTGATAATATTCCAGACTACTTCGGGCAACTAGGAGGGAGTCCCTGTGTATTGCGCAAAGAGTCCGGTCAGACCATGGGTACGAATGGAGATCCCGTGGAAGGGCTGCACTACTACTTCGAGAGTGTACCGATGGGCATCTATCTGATCAAGTCCAGTACGGTGTCCTATACCCTTTGGGCGGATCATCATGATACGCTGACCACCGACACCACCTTGCGCGTCGACATGGTCTTTGACAAGGGGGAAGGTGTAGACCCAGAGCCGGTGGGCAGCGCCGTAGCGGTCTTTCGAATTACTACTTCGGTAGCACCGTGGTGGAAGGTGTTCCCGCCTACGACAAGGTTGTTTATCGCAGTGTCTGGGACAGCATCAACGTGTACTACTACGGCACTTCATCAGGACCACACATGAGCTTCGTGATAATGCCTGGTGGCGACCCGAGCGACATCAACTTGAAGTTCAATGGGCAGGATAGTATGCAGGTCGAGAGTACCGGAGCACTCAAGCTCTATTTCGGCACCAAGTGGTTGAAGTTGGATCATGCCATGGCTTATCAGCTGAACAACTTGGGAGTACCTATCGCATTGCCTTGGCTTGCGACGTATGACCTTGAATCCTCCAGTGCAACGGTCAACTTCGAGTTCGAATCTTATGACCCCGCCAAACCGCTGATCTTCCAGATCGGTTACCCGCCGATGAATCTGCCCATGGGCGGCGGCACCGCGAACATGGAGTGGAGCACCTATGCCAACGCACCAGAGGGCGACCAACTAGAGTGCGTGGAAGTGGACGAGGACGGGGACCCTTATCTGTGCGGCTATACCTATGGCGTCTATTATCCCATCGCGATCGGAGAGATCTTCTACCCGGCAACAGACCCGACACAGCCGGGAGCTTTCTGCGCTGTGACCATGAAGTTCGACCACCTCAGCAAACAGATACTCTGGGCCAGCTACTGCGGCGGGAACCTGAGCCCGCTCGGGTCGCCCCCCGCAGATACGGAAGCGCACAAACTGGCCACTTACAAGGGGGCTGCCGCTAACAAGCAATACGTGTTCGTAACAGGAAGTACCAATTGCGTTGACTTCCCGGTGGGTGTGTTTTCCAGTTCCGTATTCGCAAGCGCGGATCAGAGTACTTATGGGGGAGGACAGTCCAGGGCTTGGATCGTTGCTTACCAGAAACTAAATGGTGCAAAGCACTGGTCCACCACGCATGGACAACCGAGCGGAACCACTTGGAGCGAACACGGCCTCGCCGTGGCAGTTAATGATGACGGCGACCTCGTCATGGGAGGGATGATCGAGACCTACTCCACGGAGAACGTGACACCCAACTTCCCTACGGTGACCCCAAGTGGCTCGGGCGTGTTCTCACGGTCCTTGGGTGATGGCTTCTTCATCCTTTTCAACAATAGCTACCAGATCGAATGGGCCACGACGTTCTGTGAGTACAGTGGCCCTGCGGCGTGGGGAAAGATCACCGACATGCGCATGGTGCGCACGGGAGAAGATGGACATGACGCCGTATGGATGGTTGGTGCCACTACTGGCGGAACACCCCAACCCTTGGACCTGGTAGAACCACCGAGTGGTGGATACTTCCAAAGCACCTCCGGGCAAGTCTCAGCCGTGATCGCACTTATCGACCTTACCCATCACGACATCGACTATTGCACGCGCTGGGGCGGATCGGGAGATGCCTCGCTGACCGCTGCCCATGGCGTACATGTGAGCAAAGAGGGCGTCTACGTGGTCGGTTTCACCACGGTACCCGAGTTCTCCTCTACGGAGTTGCCTGAGCCTCCGGGTAGCGGCACCGCGTGGTGGCAAACGAGCAATGCCTCGACAAGCGCACAGCAGGTATCGGATGCGTTCATCCTGCGCTTCTCCCATTACAGCGACAACTTCGCGCTCACCTATGGCACCCTGTTCGGTGGTACCCGTGATGATGTGTTCTTCGACGTGAACGGGGACAAGGATCATGTGTACATAACCGGCGAGATCAGAAGCGCCAGCCTTGCGCAGAACTTGAACCCGGACTACTACTACCAGCCCTTTCACAATTATGATGACCGCCGCGACGCGATCATCCTAGGCCTCGACGACCTGCCCCACCCGAACGTGACCTGGCGTTCGGCCTTCGGAGGCACGCGAAGTGATAGAGGCTGGGGGATCGCTTCTTCCTACTATGAGCTGTACCTGTGTGGGGCAACAGCCAGCCAACCGCAGGATGCCTTCCCGCTGCTGGAGTTCGACACCAATTCCAACCTCGATTGGTATTGGGACCTCTATCTAGGCGGCTCCTCCAATCCCTTCGTTCCTTACTGCTCGTTCAATACCGCGATGGACTACGAAGTCAACAACATCGATGTATTCATTGAGTCCTATCAACTCAACCATGATGGCTTCATTGCTTCATTCCGGTTGACCGAAGAACCAGTAGGTGTGGAAGAAGCGACCACCCCTTCAGACCGCGGCTCCTTGCATGCCTGGTATACGGGTGTAGGTTCACTGTGGGCGTTGCGTGCACCCTATGAGGGGGTTTGGTCGGTGGACGTTTACGACGCTGCCGGGCGACACATCACGAACCAACGGTTCGCTGGCACGAATACACACTTGGACTTGAACCGCGCAGCCCGCGGTGTCTATGCCGTGCGTGCGAAAGATCCAAGCGGCAATACGTTCACCACCAAGATCCTCGTACCATGAAACTAGCGTGCCCGTGCGCGCTACTCTTGTTTAGCCTAACCAGTACCGCGCAACATTGGAAATCCCTCGGCCCTGGCACCGTCAGCCCTGGGTCAGTTAGCACCTTATCCGCTGATACGGTGGGTGACCGCCTTATAGCCAGTGGCACCTTCCAATACATCCGCAATGAGGATGATACCGTACTAGGCCTCGGCATTGCGGCATGGAATGGCCAACGCTGGGATAGCTTGGCGCACCGCATCCAGCGCTTCAATGGGAACATCGCCTCCCAAGTCTTTTGGCTGACCCGCTTTCAAGGTGACTTGTATGTCTGCGGGGTACAGGCTATAGAGACAGCTCCCGACGTCTTCACCACTTCATTTGGGCGACTGAACCCTGCTACCCAGCGGTGGGAGGCGTTGGAATGCACCAATCCGGGTAACAGCGGTTTGATCACCCTGGTGCCGCGCCAGCCTGGCGCCAACCTCTACGCCACGGGATTCCGAACCAGTTTGTGTGGCTACCCGGAAAGTTGTGTGTACCGGTATGATGGAAGCGCCTTCCATGAATGGCCCCCCTTTGATGAGATACCCATCTACGACAACAACTACGTGGGGGTGGTATTCGAGTTCCGGGGCATGACCTACATGGCCGGCACCTACCGCGATCCGTTCTCCACTGGGTTCTGTAGCCTGCTGCGGCATAACGGCACCAACTGGGAGTATGTGCCGGGTTGGGGGGCGCAGTCGGCCCCCATCAAGGACATCGCCATCCGCAACGACACGCTCTATGTGGCCGGTGCGTTCCGCCAACCAGCATCCCCTGGCAATGGCGTGGCTGCTTTTGACGGCGAGCACTGGAACGACCTGGGTGGCGGACTGCTCCTACAACTAGCTCCCCAATACACTTCGGTTCTCTCCCTACAGTGGTTCGGTGACGAACTATACGCGGGTGGGCAGTTCACCACCGCAGCCGGGATCGCAGCCAATGGCTTGGCCAAATGGAACGGTCGCCAGTGGTGTTCCCTTCCGGGGTTCGACCAACCACCGGGGCCCACGCCGCAACAAGTAGTGGACATGGCGGTCTGGCGCGATAGTCTGTACATCGTGGGAGCGTTCGATGAATTAGAAGGTGTGCCCTGCAACACCCTGGCCCAGTGGATAGGTGCAGACGATGTGAGCGATTGCAGCGACCCGGTCGGTATCGCAGAGAGTTGGCGGGACTATCGCATAAGCGTTGCTCCCAACCCCGCCACGGACAACGTGACCATCGTTAGCAGCCAGGGCATCATTCGCCACTACCGTGTGCTGGACCTTAACGGGAGGCAAGTGGCCGCGAACATGGTGAACGCGCACCGTTTCATTTTCGAGCGCAATGGCCTTGCCGCCGGTCCCTACTTCGTGGAACTGGACATGGCCGGTGGCACCGTGGTGCGCAAGCTGATGCTGGAATAAGGTCAAGTCCGCACAGGCTCCTTCTGCCTTTGCTGGCTCTCTCCCATCGCCTTCAAGGCACGCGCCTTCACCTGGGCTGGTGTGTACGTCGTGGCTTCGCCGCGTGCGTAGCGCTCCCAACTGGCATCGAGCTGCCGGAGCTGCGCGGCGCTGAGCGTGTAGTGCGTTTCGCTATCGAGCACGCGCTCCATGGCCGCGATGGTACGCTCATCCTCCAGCGTCGTCAGCCTATTGATCAAGGACACCTTGCGCTTCAGGAGGGTTGACATGGTTCGTCGGTCGGGTCCACCGAAGGTAGTTGGTCTTACTGCCCTTGCAGGCTCCGGTGCTGCCTAGTAGCCACGCTCCCCGCACCCCCCACCCCACTCCTGGGGCAGCGCCACCCCAGCTTCCCCAGCGCGCCGGGTGCACGCGTGCGTGCCACGGCCCGGCACGCTTGCTGCGCCCCGCTGGCCAAACCAACACGCCATGCTACGCTGGGTCCTCACCTTCCTCGTTGTCGCCATCATCGCCGGCATCTTCGGTTTCACGGGCATCGCCGCCGGTGCGGCGGAGATAGCGCAGATCATCTTCTTCCTCTTCGTTGTGCTGCTGGTGCTCTCGCTGCTCTTCGGCAATACCATCTGGAAGAAGATCTCGGACTAGGGGCGGAGCCGGGGGCGCTGGATCTCAAGCCCACTTCGGGGTGTCACGATGTGAATAAGTTCATCCGAACCGGCGCTATTCCCGAACCACACTCCTACTTTTGACCACGGACAGGGGTTATCCCAGTCGGCAAGGGTTCGGTCGGTCTTGTATCGACTGGACTCTTGTTTTTTCCAGGGGCTGTGTTCACGGTATCCAATAGCTCTTGGTAGCGCCCAGTTCGGGAAACCTCTTGATGCCGACCCCATCTGCGCCACGCTTGCGGGCCTTCATGAGCTTAGGCTCTATGATGGCGAACGAGGGGTGGCTATTGAGCGGGTCTTCCACATGCTTGCCTATGGGGTAGGCACATAGGTCCGCAAGTTCGAGTCCGTCTATCGACTCCACCTTGCGTTTGAAGTTCAGCCCTGTGAACAAGTCCCTGAACCGTTCGGGTTCGTTGAACTTATTGCCTTTGTCCATGATCCGGTTGTACGCGCGCAACAATCGCACATCTTCTTTTCCTCCACGCGCTTCTGCAAGGATCTTCACAATGTTCGTTCGCTTGCCGAGCTCCTTCGGCTGCAAGCGGTATAGCATGCGCTCCATGATGATCTCCAACGCGATCAGGTATATATCGAACGTACTGAAGGGGTAGACCTTCTCATAGTGCTTCTTGTCAACGACCACCGCCACGATCTCAAAGTCGGCAGCAGTGATCACTTCGTTCAAGCGCTTGATGAAATACACGTTGATCGCCTCATCCACAAGGATGCGAAAGGCTCCTTGCTTCTTACGGATGTCACGCGAATGGAGAACGACATCCGTTCTGCCGAAGAACTCCTTCTTCAATTCCCTGAACGCGCTTCTGAAGGCCCGGTAAGAACTCTCGTTGAAGAGCACCCCGCACACCGTGAGAAAAGGATTGTTCGGGTCCACATTGGTATGGTGAGCATGGCCCGACTCATCAATGAAAAGCCCGTGCTTCCTCATCACCGCCGGTGCTACGAACGACCCTTCTTCGACCTTGGCACTCATGCTCGTATCGGTCCATCTCATTGGACCACTGGTAAATCTAGGTTGGTGCTTGCTTTTAGCACTACCCTTGCCGCACCCACGAACACTACTTTCATTCTGTGCGGGTCATTCTCGTCCTCACTATCATCTCATTGCTTGCAAACACACCATGCACCGCGCAGGAGCTGGTGGTGAACGGTGGCTTGGAACAGGCGGGCCGCTGTCCGCGCGGGCCGGTGGTGAAGAAGCTACAAGCCCACGGCGGCGTGAAGGCCGTGCAGGGCGACCCCGACCTGTACGCCGCCTGCAGCGAGGCCTTCGGCGTGCCGCTGAACTGGAGCGGTGCGCAGCCCGCGTGGGAGGGTACGCGCTATGCGGGCCTGGCGCTAACGAGCGACATGCCCGATGAGTGCGGGCAACGCGAGTACCTGCAATTCCCGCTGGCGGCGCCGCTGGAGAACGGGCGCCGCTACCGCCTCACCTTCCGCATTTGCGTGGCCGAGTACGCGGGCTACTACACGGACCGCGTGGGGGCCTTCTTCAGCAACGAGGACCACGGCCGCAAGGGCCTGCCCGCCGCCCTGCGCGAGCGGCCGCACATGGACAACCCCGTAGGGCGCCTGCTGGACGATACCGCGGCGTGGACCACGGTGAGCGGATCGTACAACGCAACGGGGGGCGAGCGCTATGTGGTCATCGGCAACTTCCACCCGTGCAACAGCAGCACGCGCAAGGCCATGAACGCGGACAAGAAGGCGAGCATGAAGCGCAAGGCCGATGCGCGCATGGACCCCGACCCGCGCCGCGGTGCCTGGCATGCGTGGATGAAGCGCACGGCCTACGTGTACCTGGACGGTGTGTCGCTGGTGCCCGATACCACCGTGCCGCCGCCGCGCGCAGCGCTCACCGCCGCAGAGGCCTGCCCGCCGGAGGTGCCCCGCGCCACCGGGCCCGAGCTGATACCGGACCCCGGCTTCGACCACAACACGCACCCCACGCCCACCAGCTGGCGCAACGCCAGCAGCGGCACACCCGACCTGATGGAGGGGCTGACGGGCCTGTACGTGTACTCCCACGGCTACCGCGACAACCGCGAGTACCTGCGCACGCCGCTGGCCGATACGCTGCGCCCCTGCACCACCTACCGCTACAGCTTGGATGTGTGGCGCAACGCCACCTATGCCTACGCCACGGATGCCATCGGCATAGCGGTGACGGACACCTTCAGCACCCGGTACGACCGTGAGCGCATGCGTTTCCCGTGGGCGGGCCGCTCGCCGCGCGGTACACCGCTCACCCACACCGATGGGCCCTTGACGCTCTGCGGCACCTTCACCCCCACGCGCTGCGCCACGCAATTGCTGCTGGGCAATTTCGATGCGGACAGCACCTGCACGCTGTACCTGGCGGGCAACGACAACGATGGCCCCTTCGCCTACTACTACGTGGACAATGTGCACCTGCACGCGGTGGCCACCACGCCGGGGTGCGTGGACACCTGCACCACGCCGCGTGTGGTGGCCTTGCCAACGGCCGAGGCGCGCGATGCACCGCGCACCTTCACCTTCCGTTTCGACACGGACCGCGCGCACCCACTGGATGGGGCCGGTGATGCACTGGACCAACTGGCCGCGCTGCTGAAGGAGGATGCCACGGCACACCTGCGCGTGACCGGCCACGCGGACGACAGCGGCACGCCCGCGCACAACGATGCGCTGGCACAAGCCCGCGCGGAACGCACGCGCGATGCGCTGGTGCAACGCGGCGCGCCGCTGGCACGCATCAGCACGCGCTCCGCCGGCAGCAGCGACCCCGTTGCGGACAACACGACGCCCGAGGGCCGCGCGCTGAACCGCCGCGTGGTGGTGGAGGTGCTGAACGAGTGACCCCCTTCGCTAGCGCAGGAGCCGGAAGGACCGGAGGATGCCATCGTCCAACGGATGCGTGGACGCGTTGCGCTGCATGAGGATGACGAGGTACATGCGCCCGCGATGCATGAGCACGAGCGAGCGCGTGCGGAAGGCATCGGTGCCGAAACCGACGATGCGCGCCTTGCGACCATGCACCCGCACCCGTTCGATGGTGACGGGGCCGTCCACCTGGAATTCCTTGCGCACCACATCGTCCAGGTCGCGGTCGCGCACGGGCGTGCGTTCCTCCACGCTGATGGCGATGACGGGGTCGTTGCCTTTGCAGCCGAGCATGGCACCGCCGCGCCCAACGTCCCTGGGCACGGCCACGGGTGTGCAGGGCAGGTGGATGCTGAAGCCGAGGGTGTCGTTGACATACGGCACCAAGGGCGCGGCCTGCTGGCCGTGGGCGGTGCACACCCACAGAGCCAGTGCAAGTGCAATGAGCACCGAGCGTGCGGCACGACCGTTCATTGCGCGCGCGTGGTCCATCTGCTGAGCGGGGCTGTGGTGGTGCCGTGTGGGTTCACTGCACGTCGGTCTCGATGAGGATGATGCGCCGGATCTCTCCATGAAGCTCCGGTATCTCCTTTTGCAATACACCCCAAACAATATCGTAGTCGATGCCGAAGTAGTCGTGGATCAGCACATCGCGCATGCCTGCGATCTCCGCCCAGTCCACATGCGGATACTTCGCACGCACCTCCATGGGTAACTTCTTCACCGCCTCACCGATAACCTCCAAGCTCCGGACGATCGCACGGCTATGCGTCTC